>Ga0213868_10005543_pt1 | contig 11298 bp, 9 predicted proteins | sample PICome_9_FD_160087 | JGI IMG/M metagenome (GOLD analysis project Ga0213868, IMG submission 160087) | Coastal seawater microbial communities near Pivers Island, North Carolina, United States - PICO127 | ecosystem: Environmental > Aquatic > Marine > Coastal | place: USA: North Carolina | collected...
CATCGGTCTGACCCGCGCAGAGCGGATCTGATCCCGGCCTTCGTCTGCTTCCGGGGCGATTGACAGCAGAGCACTCATAATCTGATAAGTTTTGGCGTTTTCACGTTCACGCACGTACCGAGTGAGAGTATCACATCGATAACTCTAAAAATTGTGCCATAAGAAACGCTAGCAGATTATCATCATTTGCGTTCTTGGAACGTAAATGATGCATATCACCGCGCTCAGAACTGAATGGATTGAAAATCCTCGTGTCGGTGGTTCGATTCCGCCCCTGGGCACCAATTTTACAAATAAAAACAATGACTTAGCTGATCGCAACACGTGCTTAAGTTGTGTAATTCAAAAACACACCTTAAACACACTTTTTGCCGTGTTGCTGACTATTTTGACTGCGGATTCGCTGTGTTGGACACTGTGTTGGCTGATGCTGTGTCGCTAACACTTTGTTGGTGGCGTTTTGGGCGAACAAAGTTGATGGTACTCTAGTCATAAGCTGTAATGCGCTTGTGCCCAAAGCGGACCTTGCTGCATCTCGCAGGCGGCGACAGCTCTGAGATAAATTTGTGAATTTGATTTTCTTGCTGCACGCGCTCGCAACTCAAATAATTCTGTATCTCTCAGATTCTAGTGCCGCAGTAGAGTGTAATAACCCACCATTTATACTTCTTCTATTGAAGAAAAACCGCCTAATTATCTAGCTGTGGAACGCTGCTTGCCTTTGTCAATGTTGAACATACTATCCAACATTCCTCACATCTGTAGCAAGCCTTTTTCTATACAGACACTATGTAACCCGTTCAACTTTCAGCTTCCACTGTAATCGATGGCTTAGGTGGAGTTCAGTGCCGCTCAAATGTCGTCAAGCGGCACTGAACAAAGAGGGCGCCCTATTGATCTAGCCACACGCGGTCAGGATGCAACTCAAAGGCCTGATGCACTTCGGCACCTTTTACGTGAGGTCGCGTGTGATTGTAAATTGATCGCCAGAAAGGTTGAATTATGATCCCCTCGTCTTGCAGGATTTTCTGAAGTTTCCTCATTTCAACACTTCTCTTCTTCGGATCTGCCGTGGCCAATGCTTTGGCTAACCCATCGTCGAATTCTGCATTCGAGAAGGCAGTTTCGTTCCATGGCACACCAGATCTGTAAGCCAATGCATAGATTTGCACACCTAACGGACGGTGGCCCCATGCAGACACTGACAAGGGATATTTGGCCCAAGAGTTCCAAAAGGTTGCGCCAGGGACAACTGTGCGCTTCACTTTGAATCCGGCATCGCGAAGTTGTGCCGCCGTGGCATCGCCCGTATCCCGACGAAAACCGTCTTCCAATGAGATGAGTTCGTGTTCAAAATCAGACATGCCAGACTCGGCCATCAGTGCCTGGGCGGCGTCTACATCACGAGATACTGGCGGGAGCTTCGCATATTCTGGATGCATTGGGCCGACATGGTGGTTTTCAGCGACCTGACCAAAGCCTGACATGCCCAATTCAAGTATAACTTCATTATCTACAGCCAGAGCCAGCGCCTTTCGAACACGAATGTCCGCATAAGGCGTTTTACCCTCTACCTCTGCCTTCTGGTTCGACCGAATAACAACTGTTGAAGCAGTGAGTGCCTCGTTGCGAACAAGACCAAGACCATCGAGAATGTCGATATAGTCACCAACTGTCTCATAGTTGACGTCGATCTCTCCAGATTCGAATGCACTTAGGGTTGCTGCCGGATCTGTGCCGTAATCAATATACTCGATCCTGTCGAGCCACGCGCCATTTCCTACATTCCACCAATTTTGGGCATTCCGAACCAAAACTGCACTGACACCGACTTTAAACGACTCCAGACGATACGGGCCGGTCCCAATTGGGTTTTCGAAGGGGTCCTCGCCAATTTGACTGGGATGCACGACAGCCGCGGGGTAATCTGAGATACTTGGAATGATGGAAATGTCTGCCGCACTTAGATTCAGCTGCACCGTCATGTCATCCACAATTTGAATTGCCCCGTCCGCGGCCATTTTCGTTTTAGGATCAGTCAGATTAGACAGTCGGGAGGCCATGGAGTTGCCTTCGGCATTGCCGTCGCACCAAGCTGTGATGTTGGCCGCGACATGCTCGGCCGTCAGTGATTCTCCGTTGCTCCAGGTAACGCCAGGACGCACCTTTAGAACATAAGTCTTGGCATCCGCTGAAACTTCCCAGCTTTCTAGCAAGTAGGGTTCAAAGGTGTATTCGTGGGTGTATCGAACAAGGTACTCTAACCAACCACGTGCCACATTGGCCCTTTGATTGATAGCATCCCAAGCCCGCGGGTCTTTCCCCGCCAAAAGAATCTGACCAACGCGCAACGTGCCACCAGATTTTGGTGTTGCTGCCTGCACAGGGCGAGCAGCGCCGATTATGCTATAGGCCATTGCCGTGCTAGCCCCGAAAACACTCGCCAGTGACAAGAACTCTCGACGGCATAACTCACTTGCGGAACCATCGTCTCCAGCTTGCTTCAAAATTGCTTCGGGTAAGGTGTCTCCACCTGATTTATAAAACTTCATTTTGTCCTCCTCCTTGGTGGTGCTTTGTTTTGTGGATAATTGCATCTGCGGCAGTGGCGGCTGTTTCGCTTACGATCATCGGATTGATCTCGATTTCGCTTAAGCAATCACGTAAATCCCAGGCCATTCGAGACAAGGCAGCGGCCGCATCAGCCAGTGCAGAAAGGTTTTGTACCGGCGCACCACGGTACCCCTGCAATAGTTTGGACGCACGCAAAGACAGTATGGCGGCTTCTGCTTCAGCGGTTGTAAAGGGAGCCATCAACAATACCGACTCCGGCAGGAGTTCGACAAGCGTTCCGCCTGGCGAAATTCGAACGAAGGGACCAAAATCAGGATCGTTTACGGCCCCGAGGGACCATTCCGAGCCTTTGGGCAACATCTCAGCAACCAAGACATCTCGCCCAAAGCGGGCGCTTAATTCATCGCACGCCACGCCAACCTCGGCGGCGTTTTCCAGATTGAGGACAATGCCACCGACATCAGTCTTGTGGTAAACGCCTGGCATCGCAGTTTTGCATACAACGGACTGCTTCAGATACTGGGCGAACTTAATGGCGTCATCACGATTTTTGGCCACCCTATGCTGCGGCACGCATATGCCATAGACCGAGAAGACTGCGTACCCGTCAGCTTCGGAGATCCAATCCTTACCCTTGAAAGCAAAACGGAACTTATCTGCCTGCGCCGATGTATCGCCATGCAGGTTGCGCGGAGTGAATGGTGATTTGTTCAAAAGAGCTTGGGCGGCAAGGACTGCATTCTGAAGGCCTCCGATTACCGGGATGCCCGCGTCCCCAAGTCTGTCCGCCATGTCGTCAGAGCGGCTCAATGCAAAGTTTGATACGGCCAAAAGAGGCTTCTCCGTTTGTAAAAAGGCTGCTTTCAACGCTCGTTCATGCATTAGGTGCAGGTCGTATTTGTCTCGCCAGTTCAGAACATAAAGACCGAGACCAACGTTTGGGTCCTCCAGCATTGCGACTGTCGCTTGCTCATAAGTCTGTTCGGCGCCAGCGCCGGTACCCCATGCATCAAGCGGATTTTGCGCGTGAATGCCATCTTCCAAAACTGCTTGAATGCGCGCTGTTGTCTTTGCGTTAAGTTTGGCAAATTCCACGCCTTCGGCTTCTGCCAGATCAGCAATCAATTCTCTTTCGCCGCCAGAGTCGTGGATGGAGGCGAGGCCAGATGCTGGAGCCTGGCGGCCTTGCGAAAAAACCGCCAAAAATGCCGCCATTTCATCAATGGATGCAACAAGGTGGCCGCCGAACCTGGACACGGCAGCACGAAAGATATCATCGTTACCGACGATTGCCCCTGTATGCGACATCGCCAGTTCGGCCCCTAGTTCGGACCGTCCTACCTTATTTATTACAACCGGAATGCATCGCTCAGCGGCGTGCTCCATTGCATTCATGAAACGCTCAGGGTCGCGAACACTTTCAATGAACATTCCCACGCAGCGCGTTTCGGGCTGCTCTAGCATCCAAGCCAAATAATCTGCCGCAGTCGTCACAGTTTCGGACCCGGTGCTGATTGCCTGCGAAAATTGCAAACGTCGACCATTATTAATGAGCGCCCCCAAGACAGACCCCGATTGAGAAATTAACCCAACTCCGCCTGGCTTCCGATCAAGGGGCACATCAAAAGGGGTAAGGCGTAACCTACTGTGAAAGTCATGTAAGCCCATGCTGTTCGGGCCACACAGCATTACCTCCGCGCCCTTCACAGCATCCAAAACGCGCTCGCGCATGCGTGTGTCAGGGCATTGAGCAAACACAGTGAGTGCAGCTGCACCTGTATTCAGCGCGTCTTCGACCGCCTGTTCCACACGGTCGGTTGCAACAGATATTACGACGTGATCGGCGGGCGTTGGTAGTTCTTCCAATGAAGCAAACGTCGCGGAATCGCGTCCGGACAGCCGTGGATTAACCCCAAAGATTTGCCCGGAGAAACCCGCGTTTCGGCAAATCAGATCCAACGTGTGTCCGTAGCTTTTGGGGCGATCAGATACGCCAACCAGCGCCACCGTCTCTGGTCGAAAAAGCGAGTCCAGCCGAGAAGCTGATGGAAGGGGTTTAAGCATGTACGAGCAGACTCCATGAATTGCGCACATGATCTGCTGATACTCAGAATAACAAAAATTAATTTTTTATAATGTAAATTATCAAAAATTTATATCTTGCACACATCTTCGACTTCAGCGCTTAAAAGTGCCGCGAACTTTTGAGCAGGTAGCGACAGATCCGAGACCGAATTAGTGATCATCGCCAGCCTATGGTAGATGGTTGGCTGGAAAGGTCGTGAAACCACACCATCCGCCAGTTCCTGCATGCCATTCAAAGCGTCTACTATGGCTATTCCACCGCCTTCAGCGACCATGCGTCGGACAACAGCAAAGAAAAAACCCCGCATGAATATGTTCAACGGAACGCCCGCATCGGCGCAAGTTTTTTGCAGCATTCTTTCGACCTGATTGCCCCTATCAATTCCGATTAACCGGTGGCCAGAAAGGTCTTTGGGACCGAGACTTTGCTTTCCTGTCAAAGATGATTTTTCGCTCATTATACACACGCAGGGTACTTTGAATTCCTGTGCCTTAACATTCGCAGCCGCAACTGGTGCTTCAACTAACCCGATGTCCAATTGTCCGTTGCCTACAAGATAGGTGATTTGCGCCGAACTGCGGACTTGCAGGTCTACCTCGACAAGCGGATTTTCAGCTGCAAACCGAGACATCAACCGCGGCAGCACTGAGAATGACGGAGCACCGATACTGCCAACGCGAATGTATCCTGTCCCGCCTCTGCCTATCAAGCTTGCTCTGTTCCCAAAGCGTTCAACAGCCATAACTGACAATTCTGCATCTGATTTGAGCAGAAACGCCTCTGGGCGCGGGGAAAAATGTCCTTTTGAACGATGGAAAAGAGAATAGCCAACAAGCTCTTCGAGATTTGTGAGCGCAATGCTTACTGCTGGTTGGCTCAGGTTGAGGCGCATGGCGGCCTTACTGATTGAACCTTCTTCCATCACTGCATGGAAGACTTCAAGGTGCCGAAGCTTAATGTACATGACCGCAAAAATATAAGCAGTCGCAATTTATGTCTATATAAATTCAGAAATCTTTATAATTAAAGCATCCATATCGCCGTTTCGCCCCGCAAGCAGGAAATTATCCGCGGTGCTGCGTTCGCTCCATTCTAGGTGGTCTCGAGTACTGAGAAAGCGCAGTTCCGGTTTGGTGACTTGTGATAGGAATGAACCTCTGCTTCAGTGACATGGTCTGCAATGCAGCATAACAAGTGACGTGTATGCAAAGCAATTCTGTGTTAGAAGTAACATCAACAGCACAGGTCCGATGCGTGCAACAGTGTAGACCATAAAGCATTGCGTAGCAAAAGTCCGCTTCCCACAAATCCTCAAACACACACTTTGATAGACTTGTTGGTGCGCCCTGCCGTAGTGTTGTGGTGAGGAGCATGACATGCGGCAGCTGCGTGACGACACACATCTGATACTGGACAGCGAGGTTCGTGTGTATCGGCGTGAGCGCAGCAAGCGCTGGCAGGCGGCCTTTGTGATTGATGGGCACACTATTCGCATCAGCACGGGCAAGCGCGATTTGGCTGAGGCTACAGAATACGCCCGCGAGACGTTTCTTGAATATAAGTTCCGTCATAAGAACGACCTACCTGTCGTGACCAAGAAGTTCTCTGACGTTGCCAAGCTGTCCATTGCGGATATGCGCAAGCAGTTGGATGCAGGTTTAGGACGTAAGGTGTTTGCAGATTACATCGTATGTATTGAGCGCTACCTGATCCCCTTCTTTGGCGCACAGTATGTGACCACTATCGATTATGAGAAGGTGCAGCAGTTCTATGAGTGGCGTCGGGCAAAGATGGGCCGTGAACCAAAGGCCTCAACGCTGAACACCCACAACTCCGCAATGAACCGAGTGTTTGAAGAAGCTGTGGCGCGGGGCTTTATTGCGCACAAGAATGTGCCGCTGCTGGTGAACCGCGGGGAAAAGAGTGAACGACGTCCCGACTTTACCCGCGAAGAATACGCCACACTGATCCGCAAGCTGCCCAGCTGGATTAACGCAGGCAAGGCAGGCAAACCCACAGACATGCGCCATTTGATGCGGGACTACGTGCTGATCATGGCCAATACGGGCATGAGGCATGGCACAGAGGCGCTGAACCTACGCTGGAAGCATGTGACGCTGTTTGAGGAAAAGGACCTGCAATACTTGGAGATGAGCGTGTCGGGTAAGACGGGACGCCGAGATATTATCTGCCGCAGTGGAACGATAAACTATCTAAAACGCATACACGAGCGTAGTGAAGACATTAGGCACCTACCCTTTGATGATCTACTCAAGCAACGTATTGATCTACCCGTGTTTAGACTGCCCGATGGCACGGTCTCAAAAAACATCCACCAGACGTTCCGTAAGTTCCTGAACGACACAGGGCTGATCACTTGTCCACGCACAGGGCAGAACCGAACGCTCTACAGTCTGCGCCACACCTATGCGACCTTTGCCCTGCTCAACGATGGTATGGATATACATGCGCTTGCTGTGCAGATGGGTACAAGCATTGGCATGATTGAGCGGCACTACAGTCACCTTACGCCGCGCCTTAAGAAGGACATGCTTACAGGCAAGCGGTATGAGCTGTCGCGTGATGAGTTTGATGTGGACAATGAAGCTAACGAGTAGATACGATCTACATCTTGGGCGGAGAGCGGACATTCGCTGCGGGTGCGAGGCGGCAAAACGTCAACGGCGAGAGCCGACATTCAAACAACCGTGAATACTGAGTTCTTTCTGCACCGCCGCAAGGCGGCTTGGAGCCCAAACCGGAAGCGCTAAAATCCTGCTGCATGCGCTCGCAGCAAGATTGCCGCAGCAGAGCCACGAAGACACGTCCTTCCGCCCAGCGGAGATTGCGGTCATTCACGCAAATTGCAGCAATTATGAAACCATAGGGTCACGAAACGCAGACATTTCTGTCCTTTTCTGGAGCGCCCTCAATGACTGGTTCTTGCGGTTCGTTATGCCGTTTATTTTCGTGATGGATCAACTGAAGAACATTCGACTAATACTGGTGAAATCAAATCTTGGAAGAGACAGTGCCCGCCGCTTTGCGGATAAGTATTTCTCTCAAAGCGCATGTTGCGAGAAAACCTTTACTTGTAGTGCGGCCAAGTGTCGGCAAGGCGGTAGCCTTTGGGCCACGGATCGCTTGGGTCCAACATGTGTTGGTGTGTCCCCGTGACCCAGCCGCGACCGCGAATCTCGGGCCTAATTGCTGGGGTTTCCCCGACTTTTGTTTCGCCCAAGATTTTACCGTGGAATTCCGACCCAATGATCGAGATGCCTGTTAGGCGGTCTCCAACGGCCATCTCACCCTTTGCATGAAGCAGCGCCATACGCGCTGAGACGGCGGTTCCTGTCGGTGAGCGATCCAGCTTTCCCGGTTGGATGGAGACGATCGATTTCGCCTGAAGCCCGTCTTCACCGCGTTGCAACGCACCGGCAAATAAACAGAAAGAATGGTGTCTCCAGTCTGGATTAAGCGGGTGATCAAAGCCCAATTGGTCGTTTGCAGCATTTGTGATTTTCACGCCAAGTTCAGCGAGGGTTTGTGCCTCGTCGGCTTCCAGCGAAAGCCCGAGTGACGCCTGATCAACCACGACAAAACTGTCACCGCCAAACGCAGTGTCAACCATGACGGTTCCGAGGCCTTCAATTTCCAGAGGCACGCCCATCAGGCCAGCAAATGAGGGCAGGTTTTCAACTTCGATCCATTCGGCTTTGCCATTGGCGCAATACGCCCGAACGCGCACAAGACCGCCCGGGGCTTCAAGGACCATTTCCGTAACGGGCTCTTGCATCGGGATAATGCCTGTATCCAGCAAGACAGTAGATACACAAATCGAGTTTGAGCCGGACATCGGCGGTGTGTCCTCGGGTTCCATGATGATCCAAGCCGCCTGAGCCTCTGGATGCTTGGGCGGTACCAACAGGTTCACATGGCGAAACACGCCGCCGCGGGGTTCATTGAGCATGAAGCTGCGAAGCACGTCATCCTTGGCAATCCACTTGCGTTGTTCCCAGATGCTTTCGCCTGGCGGTGGGGTGACTCCGCCAACAATCACGTCCCCAACTTCGCCCTCAGCATGACAAGAAACTGTGTGGATGACTTTTGTGCTACGCATGCTTGGACCTTAACGAATGTTGGACAGGAATTTTTGTAGGTGTTCGGATTTGGGGGATCCAAAGATGTTCTCTGGCGTGTCAATTTCTTCAATAACGCCCTGATGGAAAAACGCCACACGGTCAGACACATCGCGTGCGAAGCTCATCTCATGGGTGACGCAGATCATGGTCATACCCTCTTCGGCCAGCAGGCGCATTGTATCCAGCACCTCGCCCACCAGTTCAGGATCAAGGGCTGATGTTGCCTCGTCAAAGAGCATGTAATCGGGTTCCATCGCCAATGCACGGGCAATCGCAAGGCGTTGTTGTTGGCCGCCGGACAAAGCACTTGGGTAGACGTGTAGCTTATCACCCAACCCGACATGCTCCAGTTGTTTGGCGGCGATGTCGCGGGCCTCTGCCTTTGATTTGCCTTTGACGATTTGGGGGGCCAGCGCCACGTTTTCCAACGCTGTCAGATGCGGAAAGCTGTTCCACTGCTGGAATACCATGCCCATTTTCTGGCGCAGTTTATTAATATCCGTCTCCTTGGCATGCACGTCAGTCCCCGCAACGCTAACAGTGCCCGCCTGAATGGGTTCCAACCCGTTGATGCAATAAAGCAAGGTTGATTTCCCCGAACCCGACGCGCCGATGATAGATAGGACTTCCCCTTTGGGAATATCAAGGTCGATGCCTTTGAGAACCTGCAAGGCGCCGAAGTATTTTTCTAATCCGCGAATTTGGATCATGAGGCCCACCGTTTTTCAAGTGTCGCGGCGTAGCGCGAGATTGGATAAGACAACGCAAAATAGAATGCGCCAGCGATTGTGAGGATCAGCAAAGGCTCTTGCGTGCGGGTGATCAGGATCTGGCTGGCTTTGAGAAGCTCGACATAGCCCAGCACCGATACCAGTGCGCTGTCCTTCATCACCCCAAGGGCGACACCGACCCATGACGGAAACACCGCGCGCCCGCCGATCGGTAGAACGACATAGCGCAGGTCTTGCCAGTAGCTCATACCAAGCGAACGTGCAGCCCGGCGCATTGGCTGGCCCACGGCCTCCATCCCGCCACGGGCGACGTTGGCCACAAGGGATGCACAGTAGGTCGACAAAATGACGACGCCGGACAGAAACGGATCAAGGTTCAGCCCAATCATAGGTGCGAAATTATAGAATAGCACCAATTGGATGATCAGCGGCACAGAGCGGAAAACGTCTAACACGGGCCCAAGGGTCAGGGCTGCGGCCAATTTGCCTTCGTACATCAACCAGCCAAAGATCACCCCCAAAAACGTGCCAATTGAGATAGACAGCACCGAGATCAAAACGGTGCGCCATGCCGCCTCTGCAAGGTACAAAAAGTCGCTTGGCTGAAAGCTGGAAAAGAAGCTTATCGTCGGTTCCATGCTGGTCTCCTCAATACCGAAACAGGCGGGCGGACAGCAGGCGTGATGCCCCCAGAATGATCTTGACGATCACATAGTAAATCACTGCCGTAACGGCGAAATATTCAAAGATGCGGTAGGTGCGGCTGGCCAGCGCCTGAGTTTCGCCGGACAGTTCCCGAAACCCGACCAGCATACCCAAAGACGACATCAGAACTGCCCAGACAATCTGGTTGGTCAGTGGATGATAAACGATGCGAAAAACCTGCGGGATGATGATCCGCGTATAGCTTTGCCATGCAGTCATCCCCAACGAGCGTGCAGCGCGGATCTGCGTGTCAGGAATGGCCTGAAACCCACCACGAAAGTTTTCGGCAAGGTATCCGGCGCAATTGAAGCTGAGGGCTACGAGCACGATCACGTATGGCGACATGTGAATGCCCACGGCACCCAGTCCGAACCCGAAAAAAAACAATTGGAACAACGCAGGTGTGTTACGCGCCAGTTCGACCCAGGCCGAAGCGAGCCATTTCAGCGGGCCGCGCATGTGCATGCGGATAAGCGCAAGCCCCAGACCAAAGATGATCCCAAGTACCATCGACAGAGCCGCAATCTCAAGCGTCGTCAACCCGGCTGCAAGCAGGTCCGACAAGCTTTTGAACACTGGCCGCCAATGGAAATTATAGTCGAACATGCGAGCCCCCGCGCGGTAGAGTGACCCCGCCCTTCAATTGGGGCGGGGTGGTTGGTTTTAGTACATCACGCCGGGAATGCGCAGTTCAGGCGCATCGCCACCGACATATTTGCCCCAGAGCTCCTGATAGCGACCAGAACGCGCTTGATGGGTGACAAAGAGGTTGAGGTAGTTCAGCCACGACACGTCCTGACGCTTGGCCACCACCGAGGTGTAGTCGGTTGTCCAAGGCATGCGTGGGCCAGCAAGAATGTTGTCATATTGCTGCGTAATCGGCAAAACGGCAGTGTTGGTGGTCAGGCCAATGTCAGCCTTACCTTGCGCAACGGCAAGGAAAACCTCGTTCTCGGACTGGTAGCCCTGATAGTTGGCTTCTTCGCCCCACTCCGCCGCGATCTTGAGCCACTCCTGCTCCGGCACGGTGCCCACAGCGGCCGCCACGCGCTTGCCGCGG
>Ga0213868_10005544_pt1 | contig 11297 bp, 6 predicted proteins | sample PICome_9_FD_160087 | JGI IMG/M metagenome (GOLD analysis project Ga0213868, IMG submission 160087) | Coastal seawater microbial communities near Pivers Island, North Carolina, United States - PICO127 | ecosystem: Environmental > Aquatic > Marine > Coastal | place: USA: North Carolina | collected...
AATACAACAGTTCCCTGTCCCACTGGAATGGGTATAGAGAAGCGAAAACTAATTCGGGTCATCTCAGAGAAGTTTGGTTTAAAGCATTGGGGAGTCGGGAAGAAGAATGCAGAGAAGACTGTAGTAGTAGCAAAACGTGCAAAATGATTTTATAAATAAAAAGACACCATTTATACATAGATTTACTTTTTTGTAAGCTCTGGAAGCAAGTTTTCGACCAATTTCCCTTCACTGTTCATGTAATCGAATCTTAAAGGAACAAAGTAGTCGTTCGTTTTAGGGCCAGTGTTGACCTGAATTCCCCCTAAAAGAGCAAGTCCTTTTTTGATTCCACTAGATCCCTTGGATATAATTTCTCTGATGAGCAAATCTTGAGACTCTCTTACTAGTAGAATCGAATCGCGTGCGATGCAATCTGAGTAGAATCGCTTATTCTTTCAAGATAATCCAGTAGTAAATCAAAGTTATACCAGGTAGCTGTGTTCCATAGTAAGCTAAAATAGTATAAAACCTTCCGGATATTTCTTCCGGAAAAATGGGAAGGATTTCGGGTAGTCTACCTCTTCTGGTATGTTTCTACGAGAATTCTCCCCGTGTAGAAAACACATGGCTGATCAGGTTCTTTCCATTTTTCCGCTCTGAATTTTCCGAAAATACTACTATTTTAGCAATATACGTCCGGAAAAATGGGTGTTTACAAGACACGATAGTTGCAAAAACAAAAGATGATCATTTAGAGTCTTATCGGATCCATTTTTCAAATTACTACATTATAAATTGCACTTGCCCTCAAGGATATCCTTCTTAACATTGTAAATAGTCTCCAAAAATCTGCTTCCGTAAACATTACTGGGTTCCAATGCCATTCCTTCAGCCCATTCGTTCATAGCATTGATCAAGATAAATCTATCATCGTCCACTTTCTTACCTCTCGAGGCAATCTCATTCGGAAAGCAACAAGATTCATAATATATTGCTGCATGCAAGCTTTTACGAAAAGTGTCTATGACGACATCAGGAGTGTTGGAAGACCAAATATTTGCCTCTTCAAAACTTCTCCGCGGCGTATTATCAAAAGACGATATAATACCTGCTATATCTCGAGGTCTATTTTGTTTGTCACTCACTTGTTTTTCATCGGTACCGAGGCACCACTTAGGAATCTCTAAGCTTCGTCTTTCATTCCACTTGGTAGGATTGGGATAGGATACAACTTTATCGAAAGGGAACTTATTCAAAGTCACATCCACGTTTTGTGGAGGGGGGTCCCACTTTTTGGGGTTTCCAATGTCCAGTAAATGTTCATGTGGCTTGGTCAATCCTACTGTAAAATACAAACCAGGAAATCCATCCTGAATTGCCAATTCCTGTAATCGTCTCAAGACTCGAAAGCTACTAGGTTTCTTTTGATACATCATTAAGACAGGTCTTCCATTGACTTTGATATATTTATCGTGGTGGAAGAACTGTTTTAACCAATTATAGTGTTCAGTGATCTTACCTTCGCTGTCATCGGTCGGGAAATATTGCTTCTGTAAAACGCCTGGTTCTTTGAATTGGAACTCTGGGCTAACGTTTCCAGACCATGTGGTGGTCCATTTCGAAGCACACCAATGCAGAACGAAGGGCATATCGGGGTAACCATCCTGTAGCATGTTTATCAACGGTTTGTGTAAATTTGGACCTGGATGTTCATCATCATAAAACCAGTAATGATGAAATACAAATCCATCAATTCCATACTCTTTAGCGAGTTCCCCTTGCCTTTTCCGAGGCATTGGTAATGAATAATCATATTGACCTAGCAATGGATCAGATGGTCGTGGAATAGTATAACCCAATCTATTTTTCAACGGTGCCTTGTTTAAATTGTTCCAATCTGTGAAGCCAGTGCCCCAAAGGTAGTTGTTCAGAGAATCCTCGTGAAATTGTGGGAAAACGAATACAAGAACTCGTGGTAAGATATTATTGGGGTCTTGTATGGGGTCCAATGGAAGCTCGTTGGCCTTTCTGGAGTATCTATTATCAACAGAATGGAGAGATAAAATAGTTGTGAAAATTGTCCAAATTATGATGGATGTCACCATCATAAGAAGTATCTTCCATCGCTTCTGTTTATTGCGTAATTTAGTAGGTACAGGAGCATTTGAACTGCTCGTGGAGGCTCGAATTGGAGACTGAGAGTTGTCTGCGTTCTTCCCAAATCGTCGTGGAAATCTCGATCTCCACATGTAATGCCTTCTAATGATGACAAAACAACAATGTGTATTTTTCAGTGTTGATGTGTGTATATATCACTCAATGTTTGCGTACCGTTAGTTTCGTCGTTCGTCGTTGGTATCGCTAAATAAAAATATTTAGAGAGTGATAAGCGACAGTATCTCTATCCCTATCGAGTTATGGGAAAGGTGATGTCCACAGAAAAAAGAGGAACTTCGGACACCTACATTAAGTGTCATTCTACTGACTTACTTATCGTAATTACTTAGTAGAGGATAGAGGAATCTACTGCTGAACTCTTTTAGATATAGAAGACATGTCCCAAATCCCATTCAAACACTTTGTACCAAATAATAGTACAAGAACTTGTGATGCAGATGAACACGCAACTCCATTTAATAATCAAATCCGAGGAGTGAATCTTGGTGGATGGATGGTTTTAGAACCATGGATCACCCCAAGTTTATTCTATCAATTTTTGGGGAAAGATGAAACGACAACTGCAACTGATATTTTCTCTTTTTGTACAGTTTTAGGAGCAGAAGAAGCAAATAAGCAACTTCGGAGGCATTGGGAGAGCTGGGTCACGAAAGATATTATTGAAAATCTGAAGAAATCGGGTGCGGTGAATTCTTTAAGGTTACCTGTAGGGGACTGGATGTATGTTCCTTATGGGCCTTACATTGGATGTACAGATGGAGCTCTTGATTATGTCGATGATTTGCTTGATTGGGCGTACTCCAATGGACTATCCGTGCTCATTGATATTCATGGCGTCAAAGGGTCTCAGAATGGTTTTGATAACTCAGGGCAGAGTTCAGGATTTGAGTGGACCAGTCTTTTAAATACCGTTCCTGCTGGTGATATAACCTTTGAACATTGGCCCATAAGAACTGCTGGTTGGATCGGTGACTTTGATCGTTATACTGGAAAGTATACGACTATTCACAGAGAAAATATTGATCATGTTTTGAAAGTCATCGAGGCTGTTGTGTTGCGCTACAAGGACCATCCTGCGGTATTGGGGTTAGAACCTTTGAACGAACCTTGGCAATATACTCCCATTGAAGAATTGAAGCAATTTTACTGGGAAGGATATCTAATTGTAAAGAGGCATGCGCCATATTGGAAGTACATTATGCATGACTCATTCCGCTTCGATCCAAATGTTTGGGGAGGATTTATGAAAGGCTGTCCTGATCGTGCTTTGGATACTCATATTTATCAAGCTTGGAAGGAACCCTCTTCTCGTGAATATTTTTATGCCAATGCTTGCAACACGAAAAAAGATATAGCCACCCTTGAGAAAGAGTTTGGTCCAGTTGTTGTTGGAGAATGGTCTCTCGCGACCGATAACTGTGCCATGTGGCTAAATGGGTTCAACGATAATCTTCCAGGATTTCCACGGTTGCCATGTAAGTATATTCCATGCAGTGATCCGTATATGGGTTTTGACCAGCCGGGGACACCGTTAGATCCGGGTAAACCAGCGCAGGGTCCATATGGAACGGGTATGTCCACGCCGATTTTCGGAATGTGTCCTGTGGGACGAGATTGGCTCAAGGAATCCTCTTTTGATAGTGGTAAGAGTTGGATGAAGGCTCCGCCAGAAGCTCCAGCAGGAATGGATGCATCGGATGAAGTGATGAGAAACCTTGTAAGTATGCTTTTTCCTGTATATTTCGCAAAACTATTCTCAGCATTCCATCTAATCAATTTGGGTTGATAAATAGGCCATCAAAAAAATAAACTCTTTCAGTGGTATTGGTCATGGGTTTTATTTTTGGAATTTTCGTACTGATATTTATGAACCGCATTGGAGTTATATGGCTGCTCTAGACAGAGGGTGGATTCCCTCTGGTAATTTAGAGGCAAGTGAAATTGTCAATGCATGTCACAAAGAAGACAATGGTCTCTACCTATGCATTGCGAGAAGAGATCAACTGGATTCAAATATTCGCAAAGTGGTTGAAAATATCATTGAGACCGATGGACAAGTGGATTCGGACGGGAAAAAGGTCATCATATGTCACAATTCAACATCATCAACAACAATAACTGTGAATGAAGACAAAGTCGAGACTTTAAGTGGAGATAATTTATATTCCTCTGCGGATTGTGCATATAACGTCAAGTGGCAAAATCATCGTGTTGAGGGCATTACCTGTGATTTCGGAGGTACTGCTATTTTAGTGGAAGTAAATAGAACCTTCACAGATGTCAATGATAATGGAACTGTTGTATTGCCCAAGGACATCAAGGTGTTGGAATTTGGCGGACTCATTGTTGTGGGTGTATTACTCGGAGGCTTTGTTGGTTTTCTGTTGGCCATGAGATATAACAGGAAGTTCAACTATAAAATATCTCACACGAAATTAGGGAGGTCACTTCGAAGCAGTACCATGCTCAGTAAAAGTTTTGGTGGGTTCAGCTCTGACTATATGGAAATTCCAACTACTCATTTGTAAAACGTTTCAGATCACTTATCATCCCAATAATCAATGTGTAATCCATTTTTGTATGTATCCTTCAAAATTATATTCAAAAGATTTGATGCCGTTTCCATCGGTGTAACATATGTCTTTTCGTCACGCGACTTGTTGTAGAATCGGCTCAAGTTTGAATCAAGAGTCTTACTGGTTTCCAATTCCTCTGTCATGGTAGTATCAATGGCTCCAGGAGCATAGTTAAGGACTCGAACACGAGATCTATTTGGTTGCTGTTGAAGTTGTTGTTGAAGTTGTTCTTCTTCTTCGACTCCTAATGTATGGTGAAACATATCACGAGCAGCTTTTCCGGAACAGTACAAGGCCAAGGTCTTGAACGGAGAGATTCCACAAAGACTTGACATGTTCACAACAATTACTTTTGAGGAGACACACAATCGTTTTGCAAAATATTGAACAAAGTACGAAGACAACCAGATACAAGAAGTTACGTTGAAGTCGATTGTCTTTTGTATATCCTTAGGAGATGGAAGGTGCGATGAAACGCCAATGTAACCTAAGCTTCCGGCATTGTTGATCAGAATAGCTTGATCGTATTGAGTCCCCGTGGATAAAGTATCAAATATGCATTGTACATTATCTTCTAAAGTATCTAGATTTGAAAGGTCGCATGAATGCTTGGATATCGTCACATGTTTTGCCCCCGAAACCGAACGAACTTGACGTTCTGTTTCAGTGAGACCTTCCAAATTTCTAGCCACGAGCGCAACATGCAAACGATCGAAGGTTACTTCTTTGCCAAACACCAGAGCACAAGCCCTCCCAATGCCTCTGGATGCGCCTGTAATTATGACTAAGTTTCTCATTCAATGAACGATGTATCGTTTTCGCGTTATGAGTATTGGTATTCGAAGTTTGAAGTACATTTTTGGATTTCCTATCCCTATACGGTAGGGATACATGGAGCAAATTTCAAAGTTTTGAACTGTAATCCAATCAATACATGATAAGATTCAGTTCACAAGGGTATGGTTTTGTTATCAGTCTAAACCTTTAGATGGAATTTCAACACTCTTGATAGCACCGAGTCAGTCAACGTGATCGCAGGTATAATTCTACGTACTCATACTTGGCAAAAAAAATCTGCACGGTATAAAAATGCGAAACAGTAAACCATCAATGTTCAAAATGAAAGTTAGAATGATTAAAGATCTGGAGATATTGCTCTATCTGCGCATTGAAGACTACGAATAGCAGCATCTATACCGAATTTCATGGCCTCTTCTTCGTTTCTCCCAATCAAGATTGCATGAAGAAATGCGCCACATAACGTATCACCTGCACCAGTAGCATTCTTTATCTCTACTTTCGAAGAATCGAAATGAATCCAAATAATTTCATTTGAATTTTTCTTTTTTGTAGCTAATGTCGCTCCACGTTCCCCTTCGGTGATGATAAGATGACAATCATAAGTGTGATTCATCCGTTCCAAGACAGATGTCGCCACCTGTTTCAGATCATCTGTATACTCTTTCTTTATCCTGGACATCGCGTATAGTTCGTCTACATTGGGAAAGGCGTATGATAAACAATTCACAAACTCATCGTTCTCACAAACCATTTTAGCTTTGGGTACACTTGTGGGCTCAAAAACTACTTTTGCACCTGATTGGCACGCCAAAGTCGCTGCTTTTATGAGACTTTCCACTGGTGCGTTGGCATCTAGAACTAAAAAAGCGGCCTGAGACATTACATCTTTATCAGGAATAGGGATTTCTGTCAAAGCCTTCATGTCAGCTATTGCAACGTGCATATCAGACAGTGCGTCCAATATAGCAAGATAAGTAGCAGTGTTGTTTTTTGAGAAAATAATATTCCGTCTGTCTGAAGTTATACCATAATCTTCTTCCATGCGCTGTATGAGAGTTCTACCACGAGAGTCATTCCCTACCGAAGTATAAAGAAACGGCTTACTTCCTAATCTACCCAACACTTCAGCAATGTTACGGGCAACACCCCCATCTGACTCGGTAACTGAGCCGGGATTAGAAGTTGAAAGAATCAAATCATTGTCTGGAGTAGGTTTCGCAATAATATCGACAACAGCTCCACCCATTACTATGATCTTTTTCTTTGAAACTCCATTGGATGCGGATAAAAATGCTCGATGTTGACTCGTAGTAGTCTTTTTCGATCGTTTCGAAATTGCAGCAGCAATTTCAGCTCCAACAGCAGCATTCTGTTTGACAAGAGATATATTGCTCTTGAGACTTTCGCCCTTACTCTTTTCAGCTAAATGTTTCAAAATATATGGAGTGACATCTCGTCCACGAATACCTAGTCTATCAGCTTCATCAATAGTAGATTGAATTAACGCTTCGACTTCTAAACCAGCTGGATCATTGTTCGGAACAGCGATTAGGAAACCATGCTTGAAACCAAGTTCTATACTAGTCAAATAGGAAATCGCAACCTCATCAGCTGAATCCACTCGAGATGGGGCTGATACGCCACATGTTGGAGAAAAGAAGGCAGGCATTTGGTTTGTTTGGTATGCTGCAACTGGTACACCAAAAGTCTCAAGAACTTCTATTGTTTTTTCAATGTCTAAAATGGATTTCACACCTGCGCTAACAACTACAACGGGCGTTCTTGACAATTCCATTAAATCGGCCGAAATATCTAACGTTTGTTCACCTCCTCGATGCACTCCACCCGTCCCACCTGTCACAAATGTCGATATTCCAGCCATGTGTGCAAGCTTCATTGTCGAAGCTACTGTTGTCGCACCCCACTGATTTTGAAACCCTTGATCATTCAGTTGTATTTGTTTTGCGATTGTGAATGGAATATCTCTAGTGGAGCATTTACTTGCGCGATTCTCTTGGCCTGACCTTGCGAGATCGTGAAGTTCCTCGTTTGTAAGCCCTACACGACATTGTCCGTCTTTCAGAGCAATGGTTGCTGGAGTGGCCCCTTTAGAGCGAATAATGGAAGACACTTCTTCTGCTAAATGGAGATTTTCCGGGTAAGGCAAGCCATGTGCGAGAATGGTTGATTCAAGAGCTACAACTGCCTTATTTTCACTTAGAGCGTTTGAGACTTCAGGAAGTATTCGAAGCAACGATGATGTTTTGTGTTTTGTTTCTCTTAGTATTTTAGATGCTCTCATTTTGCTTTGACGCGCTTCTCTCTAGAGAGCTAGAGATATAGAGAGTGTGTGTGTTAAGGTGACAGATACCAGATACCTCTCTAGCTAGAGCAATTAAATAATGTTGAACGTCCTGATGTTGTTGGTTTCGTGTTTTTCGTGTTCCCGCGATTGTCTGCAAAATATTGTTCCACACATTTTCTGTAGGTATCTATCTATCTAGATACGTGCTGTATTCTATCTATTCTATTCTGTTTTATTCTATTCGAAAAAAACTTTCACATGGAAACTCTCTAATATTGAGTTACAATCATTAGAATTTGATAATTATTCATCGTGTAAAATGAATTGAAAATGTTGAAGCCTTTCTAGGTATTACTTAGCCTTTGAACCACTTGGGTTTTCCAAGATCCTGTTGGCTGTTGTTCATCGAGGAGCTACTCCCTTTCCCACTCCTACCTAGTAGACCCTTTCGCTTTCCCAACATTCTTTGCATGATTTCTTCTTCCCTCGCAGAGACATCAGAGACACTTCTATCTGGCATTTTTTCATTCAAATCCTCTTCTCCACCAATGAATACAGAGTTGGGAAATTCATTACCTGACGAAATAGATGACGATGTAAAAAAATGTTGTTGGATGAAAGATCCAGGACTAGAACCTGATACGGGAGATTTATCAAATCCGATTTTCCATGATATATGTAGTTTAGCTGCTGGTACCAAGCCTTCCTCTCGTAACGATTTTGATTCCGATAAGATTTTGCGAGGAGGTGAAACATACAAATCGAAATCAAAGTGAGCTTGGTGCTGTGGAAGAAATGTAGATTTTACTACATTTCGAACAGCGGCGACTGTTTCGTTCGGTAGAAACTTGGCTTCAATTCGACTTCCATCGGGAAAAAATATTTTGAGTTGAGTATGTGAATACACCTTTTGCTTTTTCATTCTTTCAAGATCACGCATTGCTTTTGTGGTGAAACCTGTGTCTTCCTTTCGTTTATCTTCCATCCTCTTCTTCAGTTGGGAAGCAATTAACGCACCATCACCCTTACTATCAAGAATGACATCACCAGGACTATTTACGGTCACTATCGGTCCTACATCTCCAGGAAGATATGCTACAATATTTCTATCCTGTAATGATTGAAATGTTTGCTCTAACTGTATCTGTTTTTGTTTCAACATGTCGAGTTTCTTTTCTGTCGTACTCGTACTCTTTGCAGATGAACCATCTGGAACGATAGAATTGGGATTTGGGGCGCCAACTGCTGCTGCTTGTACATTAAATGATGAGCTTCTAAAAGGGTCAAATGTTAGATTGGAACTTTTAGTTGTATAGGACGTATTTGGGTCTGGTAGACGAGGCATAGGTGGAATCGTCTTCTCGTCGACCTTTAATTCTTTGCTTAAAATGATGGAAATCTCATTCCGAATATGGATCAACACAGTGGAATCTTCGCGCATGGGACTCATAGCAATAACTTCAGGATTTGATACAATTCTATTGCTAGATTGATCAAAGTCAAAACCAACTGTAGAGGAGGATGTTTTTTCCTCAAAGCCAAGAGAGAACAAAAACTCTAAAGCGCCTGTTTTCGATAAAATCTTCTTCTTCACGACTGGGTTATTCAACTTTAGACTTCTAACTTGTTGATCACTAGGTCTTGAGAGAATATTGTCAATAATTTTTAAACATGTCTGGAGACATTCTTTCGATTCAGTATCAAAATTACTCTTGAGAATATTCTGCAGTGCCGTGGATGGTCTTGACGTTTTTGTCGTTGATGTCAATGAAGTTTCGATGGTTTTACTTTCTGTATCATCAACCTCCATAGGTTCGTTATCGCATTCTTTGTCATTCTCCCTGGGGACGTCAACACGAGATGAGGAATCAGGATTAGTAGAATCAGGTAAACTCAGAGTGAACAATATATTTCCAGCCATCGAATCATTTCCCAAAACGTCGCTGATCGTAGTAACATCCCAGTCTCGTTTCAGAACCGCAGTTCTCAAGTACAAAATGAAGGGTTGGGGTTCATCCCAAGCAATCGGCTTAGTAAATAACGGGGGTAATTGAGATGATATTCGTGTAATAATTTGTGAAATAGTTGTCTTCAAAGAAATATCTTGAGAAGGTACTGGGATTCTAGCCCCTGACCAGGAGCATTTGATCAAAATACGAAATGATGGTTCTCTTGGGTCCATAGTTGGCATAGTATGGGATTCTTTTAGTGTAGGAATGAATGATATGAAACAAAACGAAAAGGGAGAAATATAGATGATAGATGATGGCAGAGTGGCACCAGGTGGCAGTTTTGATTTGGATAGATAGATTTGAAAATATCTCTGTTAACTAGTAGTCGAATATCACAGTGCCAATTCTCTATCGATTAGCAGACGATCAAAAATATATCAATACATTAGATTACCTTCACCCTACATCTAGAAGACTTTAATCATGTGTATTGATGAAGAATGATTGCATATTCACCACGATCGATGTGATGCATAGGTCGAAATACAGAGCCTCTGGCTTTAGTTCATATCTCACAAGATGATCATTTCATCTAATTTAGATCCAATGGTCAATCTAAATTAGGTCAACTCATTAGATAACATCTACCCTATGTATGAAAGACAGCAATATCATATTGCGGTGAAGTATGATTGCATATTCATCACAATCGATATGATATACATGTAGACATTTAGTTCATCATCCTTTCTCATTTGCAGACCCAGTACCATGAGCGATTAATCAATTATTGATCGATCTATCGATCTGAACCACATACATAAATAATATTCCATCCTTCTATGTATGAAAGACAGTAATCAGATGTATTGATGAGTCATGAGTACATACTCATTACGATCGAGGTGAATTAAAGGTCGTAATATTGAAACAAAAAACTTTGGTCCAGCATAGAACTTCACACATGTCGATGCACTACCGATGACGATGGATTGGTTGGAAACTGTAATTATTATCACAATCCCTCACTCAGTACTAGGAATAGCTATTAATTGTGGGTTACGACTAGAAAGGTAATGTGAAACTGATCATAGTTGTAACCATATCATAGCTGCTCGGCCTCGACCTGAATTACGTCTCGATGAGTCACACGAGCTTCCAAGCACCATCTAGACACATAAGTACTATCTCCCATATAGAGAAGAAATGCACTGCACTGTATTGAAGGTGGGCAAGGTGGATTCTTCAACCGAAAGAAGTCTAAATGACTTGGTCAAACATTGGGAAAATGGTCCAGGATGGAACTCGTCCTCGGCCTCGACCTGAATTACGTCTCGATGAGTCACACGAGCTTCCAAGCACCATCTAGACACCTAAGTACTATCAAACATGTAGAGAAGAAATGCACTGCACTGTATTGAAGGTGGGCAAGGAGGATTCTTCAACCGAAAGAAGTCTAAATGACTTGGTCAAACATTGGGAAAATGGTCCAGGATGGAACTC
>Ga0213868_10005545_pt1 | contig 11297 bp, 8 predicted proteins | sample PICome_9_FD_160087 | JGI IMG/M metagenome (GOLD analysis project Ga0213868, IMG submission 160087) | Coastal seawater microbial communities near Pivers Island, North Carolina, United States - PICO127 | ecosystem: Environmental > Aquatic > Marine > Coastal | place: USA: North Carolina | collected...
TCAATGGCATCAGTGTAGTTGAAAGGTTGGGCTCCTTGGGTAGCGTGAAGGGTGGTACCGGCAATTAAGGAATCACAGTAGTCAACGTTAGCATCAGGCTGGACGACCCAGATAAGCTCCTTACATGGGTGGTTGAAGTTGAGCTTGATCTTGTTGGATGAGGAACCGACGGACTCGTCACCAGTGAATTGGACTTGTTCGATAAGGTACTCGTGAGGGTTTTGTGCCATCTTTCTACGCTCATCGGTATCAAGGAAGATATAGTCAACGTAAAGGGAAGCAGCAACAAGGGATTGTTGGTAAGCCTGGGTGACGGATGCAGAAGCACCGGCAGTAGCAGCAGGGTCAATAGCATAAAGACATTCGCCAATAGGACGGAAGTCAATGTTGATCTTGACCTCGTGGTATTGAAGGGCAATTAAAGGAAGGGCAAGTCCAGGGTTGCGGCAAAACCAGAATTGAAGAGGAACATAAAGAGTGGTCTCAGGAAGTGCGTTACGGGGAGCACACACTTGGTTAGGGGCACCAGCAGCGGCACATGGACCAGCAATGGCAGAACGACCAGCAGCGGTCATGTAAGTAAGCTGGGTGGTGTGACCGATCATCTTGTGGTAACCAGACTCTTGCTCCTTGGAAAGGGTAAGTTGGTTCCAGATGTGCATCCAGTCACCGTATTGACGGTCAATACGTTGTCCACCAACCTCAACCTCAACCTGGGCGATGAGTTGTTCACCGACGTAATCTAACCAACGGGCAGAAACGGTACCAGTTGCGTTCTTCATGTTTTGGTTGATCTCAGGGAGAGTGACTTGAAGATAGGTACGGTAAGCAAGATCACCGTTACGGCTGATGGTACAGGTGACACGGCGTCCGAAATCGGCTTGACCGGAGAAGGTCTGCTCGATGGACTCCATGGCAAAGTTGGTGTGGCGTCTGTATGACACCTTCCAGAAAGTGATTTCAGGGGTTCCGGTAAGGAAAACGTCTTGTGCGCCGTAGGCGACTAATTGCATTAAACCTCCAGCCATTGTATGGAATTTATATATTCTACAAAGAAAAAAATCTGGGAAAAAATCGCATTAATTCAATTAAAAAAAATATTATTGCTAAAAATACAAGAATAATGATAAATAAATGCTCTAATTATTAGCAATAATCACAAAAACATAAGTTTATAGTCAATTCGTTAAATTACAATTGTAATTTTTTAACTACAGTTGTAAATGTCCTAAATATATTTGTATCACTTGATAAATCTTCACAATATGGCGGTATAATATACACTACTCCGGATTTCGAGATTTGCCGCTTATTCCCAGCGCACATGAACTATTCGTCAATAAAAACTTCTCTAAATAGTCTTCTTGGAATATTTCGCGTTTATTTTCATGTTTTTTCGTGAAAATATAAGAATCATTTGATTTACGGATACTCCATCCTTCTTCTAAAGCATTTGTTAGAAACATCATTTTTTGAAAAACCGGTTTTTCTATTTTTATATTTCGAGGTAAATCTAATAAAGTGGTTTCAATGTTCTTAGTATCCATATTCATATCTATATCTATATCCATATACACATTAGAAATACCATTTTCTCCTATTATTTACGAATTTATCGTGTGTAAGTGTATACCAAGTATGACGGAACAATATATGATTCCAACAAAACACGCATTTACATGTGAGGAGCATAAAATCCACGAAAACGAAGTTCCGCTATCTCCAGCGAGATACACTTGTAAAAAATGTAAAAAAAAGAAAGTTCCTGGATATAGTAATCCAGACCACGTATGTAATCCTTTCGGCTATTTGTATTTAGCACCCCGAATATGTCTAGAGTGTGCTACAAAAACGAAAAAATGTATGTGGTGCTAAAAATTGATTGATGTACGTTAGGTAATTATATACTATATCCAATTCGCCACTATGATTTATTATATTATTGCTGCATACACATTAGCTACATTATGGTTTTCTACACATTGTAGAGATTGTTATTTTTCAAAAACACGTTATATTGTCATAGAAGAACACAATCATAGTTTACCTATTATCAAGCCAATACCTACACATATTACGAGCACTATTCAATATTATGACACATGTCCCATTGTGTTGTAATATATGCGATTCATTCATTTTTCATATCTGTATTCTCGTGTGTTACTACTTCTTAGTTGCACGGCGTGTATTTTTTTTTGCTCCCCCCTTTGTTCTCTTGGTCTTTCTACGTTTTTTTGATTTCTTGCCGCCTCCAAATAAAGTAGGTGAGTATATTGCGGTCGTTGCTGAAGGACCAAAATAACCAGCTATAGTATTAGGTCTAACTGAATCAGGTTTTAAAAACTTCATATCCAACATTGCCCTAAATCCGGAAGGTCTATCTCCCATTGCACCTATACGAATATTAGTAGGGTTATAATTAGTTTTAGTTCTATATCCTGCATCTATAAATACACTATTTTCTTCTTGTGCTCTATCACCTTTGCCTTTTCGTGATGCTATTGATATTAATTGATTGAAATTTTCTTTAAATAAATCTTGAAAAACACCATCAATCGGTTGTGATTTATCTTGATTATATCGCGTATTCCATAACTTCATAATTTTGGTCGATAAAGCATTCATTGTATTTGATGCTGACAATAGTTCTTTACCATCTTTAAGATAAAATTTTTCATGATATGGTTCTGCTTTAATACGATCTACCAAGTAATCAAATTCTAAACTTACCCGATTTTTATCGTGTTTGATAAATGTTCTATAATAATTAGGTGTATTCGTTTGAATAGTAATATCAACTGTGCTTGGAAATTCGTTATTCGTGGTGATTATTTGTTTCATAGTACAACTACCAAGACCACCCATTGCATCTATATACTGAGGAGTAGAACATACAGCATTTTGTAAAAAATTAGAATCTGAATATCGGGATTTTTTAATTGCGTTATTAATAATACTAATGTCAGAATTGTTAAATTGTGAAATAAAGTCTGTAGGAGACAATTGTTTATAATTAGTTGTCTCATTCTCATTTTTCCATAAACCCGAAATATTAATTATGGTGTCAAATAACTTAGTATCTATACCAGATACATTATCACCATTTGAAATACCATTTATTATGTATGTTTGCTGATTAAAAATCGTATTGTTACCTTCTATATCGAGCCCATCGGGATAAATTACCTTACTATCCTTATCTGAAAGCCCCATATAGAACAAACCATTAAACGCTACTTCGCTACATAATAAGTTAATCACAGATTTCATTTGAGGAGATATTTTTTTGTTTTTTTTACCGGACTCTTCTGACTCACTTTGTTTTGAGAACTGCCTGTTTACATCTTGGTTAAAATTAAAAATATGAGCGTCAATTTGTTCTTGTATACCTTGATTGGTTTTTATTACGGTATCATATCGTCGAGTGCCGGGAGCTGGTTCTTGTTTTATAGTACTATTTAATTTTGTTAAACGTTTTATTAGTTGGTTTCTCTTTACTGTCATTGTTTTTAAATTTGGGTCAATTTGTAATAGGTTGGTTTCATTAAAAGCTCCACCTAACATTCTTTTTTTTATTTTTTTTCTAAAATCAGTTTGTTTGTTGGGTAATGGACACATTTCATTTAACATAGTATTAACATTTTTAACAAATGTGTCAGATAATTTTACTATAAAGTCATATTTATTCATGTTTGGATTAATTTGCGGACAATGAAGCACAATCAACAAATACTTCATCAGTATTTGTTTTAAATAATGGCTATTTAAAATAGCATACTCGTTTGTATATTCACGTTGTAAAAAGAAGGTATAAGTACCTTTTATTATTTGATGAACGGTTTTATTTACAAATTTTAAATATTCTACGTTTAGTTCATTGTTTTCATCACCGACCATATTTAATGCTTCGTATATTTCTGTGGATTTTATACCACGTAGGTTATCATTTTCTACCTCATCATTTATAATCGCATCTAATACGTTTTGTATATTGTCATTTTGAACTATAACAGGACGAACAACCTGTTTGTTAGGTGCTTCAAATACGGTTTGAATTTGAGGTTCGTATGGCTCATATGATAAATTTGGACCGGTTAATGGACCGGCTACTAATGTAGCACCATCACCAACGCCACCAGTATGTGTTTTACCTTTACCTGTTTGTTGTAGTTGTAGTATACGCCTTTTTTTAATATCAGCTATAGTGGTTGATTGCATACCCATTACACGAAAAGTTGTTTGTTCTATATATTGATATATAGGTTGAATTAACCCTATCATATGTATATTATCATACGAATAGACAATCAGTATTGACTGTAATAGCGCATTTATCCCTGCATTCGTTGTTAATGTCGCATTTATTGTTTTTTCATCTTGCAACATGGTACGTATATCACTTAGATTTTGGGCGGTTACTGAACGCGTAATTGGTTGTCTTACATCAACTGAAAATGTATCTGCGTTAAAATCTTTTACATTTTCGGACAGAAAACTTATAATTTCTGGTGAATATTCATATTCAGATATATCCATGAACTTACTGTCAGGTGCATTAAAAAATGTCTTTTTTTCATTTATTTCTGCTTGTATATCATCTTCGTCTACTCCCAAACTACGAAGGTCTGTCTCCAATCGTTTAATCTCTACCTCCAAATCACGGTTGCGTTTGGTCTGTTCGGCTTTCGCTTTCTGTTTTTCTTCTGGAGTTTTTCGAATAACTCCAGTTTTGGCCGAACCCGATGGTATTTTCCTACCATTACCAACGCTTGTCGTTTTTCCTTGAAAAATATCTTGACTAATTTCTTCTAAAGATTTGATTCGATTTAATGAACTAATCGCACCGTAATCATGAATAAAATCGTGTATTAGTAATGACAACATCATCAATCTGAAATATTTATCATCTTGATATTCAATGGTAGGCATAATATTATATATATATTCCTACTATAAAAACTAACATAAAAACACCCATATAAAGTATTATATCTGGTTTAATGAGAGGCGAGTCTAAAAAACGGCAACTCAAACAATTGAAAACTATACATACAATTGACGAAAAGCACTCGGAACTAACAGAATATTATGATAAGATAGAGAATGATACTATTCCCCAGTTACAACGAGAAAAGGAGGAATTGAGAAAAATAATGCCTACTTTACGTTCAGAACAAGTCGATGAGTATATGAATATAAAAGACAAAATTAAGGACATACATGAGCGAATAAAAAAACTTAAACAAGAGAAGAAGAAGTATTTACTGGATAATTCAAAATTCATTTTTGACTACTTCGAACAAAAACAGCAAATTTCTTCAAGTACAGACGAATATGGAAGCACCGACGCATTAAACAATTTTTTCAAAATTAAACCAGATGCGACTACTACCAACGACGGCTCTATTAATCGATATACCCAATCCAAAATCAATACACAACAGTATTGGCGGAATGTAACAAATGAGTTTACAAATTCTCAAGATTATTACATTTCATCGGATAGATGCGAATCATGTAATATTGGAGAAATGATACCTCAAGATGAGGAAGGAATACTTATATGTAACAATACGAAATGTGGCAAATTCGTAACCTACATCATAGATAGCTCTAAACCGAACAATAAAGACCCTCCAAATGAAGTTTCCTACACCGCCTATATTCGTCTTAATCATTTTAAAGAAATCCTATCTCAGTTCCAAGCTAAGGAAACCACATTAATACCAGATGAAGTGATAGACTCCATTAAAGCACGTATTAAAAAGGAACGCATTACCGATTTATCTGAACTAAATTATGATAAGATGCGCGAATTATTACGTAAGCTTGGATTAAACAAATATTTCGAACATATTCAATACATTAATTCGTTATTTGGGATTAAGCCACCTGTGATGAACGAGGAACTTCATGAAACGTTATGTGTTCTCTTTATTGAGATACAGAAACCGTGGGCGGTCCATTGTCCGGCGAATCGCACTAATTTTTTTAACTATACATACACGCTCCATCAACTATGTGTGTTGTTAGACCAAACCCAATATTTACCCTATATACCTATGATGAAAGACCGAGAGAAACAACTCGAACAAGATATGATATGGAAAAAGGTATGTGAAGATTTAGATTGGGAATTTTTCCCGTCCGTATAATGTTTCTTACAAAACGACATAAACATTATATTGTTATATTTAGTAATGAAGATGCCGTATTCTTATCCCGTAGATTTAACAATTGAATATACAAACAATACCGAATATCGCGAATGTTTACGCAACCTATTTAAGATGAATTCCGAAAACTATCCCGAAACAGAAAATATGGATTTGGATGAGGAAACGATGGATGAAATGAATTATGATTATCAATCTGCTACGGTTACGATGGACTTTATTTTTGGAACTACCAAATCAATCCCTGAAATTATGGAATTATATGAAAAAACCGCATCTTTTATGTTTTCCACTGACCCTAACATAGGACTTACTATTATGTTAGGTTACGATTATTTAGACTTGTTCCATAAATTGTTACAAAAAATTGTATCTGGAACTCCTACAAAAGAGTTAGTACAAACAGACATTTATAATCAGTTACATACAAAAATATATAAATAGTTTTTTGGTGTATATAAAATATACATTATTATATACACCCATAATGGCTTCTACTCGTAGTAAAAATAATGAGGGAGATTACCGATTAGAACAAACCGCTAACTCTGGATTATGTAACTATCTAACCTGTCAAAAAAGTAATTTTGGAAACCCCACTACTACGCACTTTGCAGGAAACGGATTATTACAAGGACGAATCGCGCCCTCTAATTTATCAAATAATCCATATGACATTGAATCGCAATTGTTCGGTATTGGAACAAGTAATATGGTTAAACCCAAACCGTCAGTAAAACCTGTAATTCACGACCTAAATTCACTTAATGTTAGTGACCGTCTCCCTACCATGATTCCCGAACCATTGATTGTTGAGAAGGGACAACGCCCTAATATTATGAATTAGAATAATTTTTCTGTGTTCGTCTATGTGATAAAACATTGTTTCGAAACGTGATATTACGAGCGTGTTTCCTTTGCTTCTTTTTAACGATTTCTTCTTTGGATATAGTATTTTGTACTATATCTGGTTCCACTGTTTCCACGGGTTTATTCGACGAAACAATCTTCATTATTTGTTCCATGAAATCCATTTGTACGGCATTTTGACCGGCTTTTTCGGGCAATTCTTTACATTCTGATATGTTTATTTTTATATATTCAGGTAAAGGTTCGGTCATATTGTTCTGTATTTTGATAGGTATTTCTATATTCGCAATCACATATTGAATTGACATTTGACGATTACATGTAATATCAATTTATATTTAACTTTTTTGTTAGCTATATATTATTTCATTGATTTACAATTTCTGGGCGTTCATCTATATAAAAGTCTTTCTTTTCTGGATTATAGTTTATATACTTTACTTGTTTTGATGGGACATTTTCATTCTCATCTTTCATATACATTTTACCTATGTAAATGTATCCTTCATTTGCCTTCTTAGTGTCTATCTCATAGGGGTCATTGTCTTCGGCTGGTTTAAAACTAAACATGTTGCTTAATGATGAAATTAGCAAACCAAATGATTGTTTTAACCAATCAAATTTTCCACTCAAGTCTACTGAATATGACCCTTTGTTCGCTACGTCTATAGGGACTGCTTCTACAGAGGGAACGGTATTGGATACGTCTGTTGTGGATGATTCTATAGATGGGACTATAGTCGATACGTCTGTAGTGACTGCTTCTACAGGGGGAACGGTATTTGATACGTCTGTAGGGACTGCTTCTTGAGATGGGACTATATTCGATACGTCTGTAGGGACTGCTTTTGATTGTATTCGTGGTTCACGGTCATATTCAATATTCGTTTTTAATGACTCAGTTAATATGTGTAACAATGGACTAATGTCAAAACCGACATTACTGGTAGCGTCTTGTTCTATTATTGGTAAGATTTTATTATCATCCATATTTTTGATGTCTAATGTTTGTTTTAACGTTGGAATGAATGTGTTTACATCAAACTCGGTACCGTCTGGTTGTGTTGGAGTAACTTCAGCTACATCTACTACTTCTTGATAATTTTGGGTTGGTTCGGGTTGCGATTCAGGTTGTGATTCCGGTTGTGATTCCGGTTGTGATTCCGGTTGTGATTCCGGTTGTGACTCAGGTTGTGATTCCGGTTGTGACTCAGGTTGTGATTCCGGTTGTGACTCAGGTTGTGATTCCGGTTGTGACAATTGGTATTTTTCACATGTATTCGTTAATTCCTTAAATTTTTCATTAGCAATATCTTCACAATCCTTATTTTTATCTGGATGAAATCGTAACCACGCTTTTGGTTTAGGTTTATGCGTAACTGGATTACAGTCCTGGCTTGGGACTATACCACGTTCATTGGCTTTACAGGTTTCTATTGTGGGTGGTATGGGAGGTAAATCCGTAGGTGTTGTGGATGGTAAATCCGAGGATGTTGTGGATGGTAAATCCGAGGATGTTGTGGGTGTTGTGGGTGTTGTGGGTGGCGTGGGTGGTAAATTCGCCGATTCTTGTGAAATATAATCTGTACTTTGGTTATATTCATTTAAAGGACTTTTATGAATTGATATATCATTTGATGTTACTGGTTCCTGTTTTATACTATTAGACGATTCAACCAATTCACTAGAATCGATTTGGGGGGTAGAAATAGTATTTGTTTCTTCTGATAGTTTGTCTTGTATTACCTTATGTTTTAAGTTTACTTTATCTAATGCCTGTTTTCTATTTTCTTTCTGTAGTACTAGTTCATTTTCTTCTATTTTTTCTGTATTTTTAGTTTGAATAGGAACAATTACTTGGTTAAATAGTTCTTTTGCTAAATTGGATTCCAATTCCATTATGTATTATATTTACTTATAAATTATGCAAATACAATACTTTGTAAAAATTTACTGTATTATGATGGATTATTTTTTAGACCGTTTGGTTCTGCGTTTAATTATTCTTCGTCGTTTGAGTTTGCTTCGTTTTGTTTTCTTACCACTTCCAGTTTGAGATTTCATACCAGAAACAGCAGATTTGGTAGCATCATTCATAAACCCTAAAATACTATCTGTTGCTGAGGAAGCAGCATCTGTAACCGCATCTTTAGCAGCGAGTTTAGCTTCATTCGCCGCCTCTGTAATCGCATCTTTAGCCTCATTCGCCGCATTCTCCGCAACAATAATCGCACCTGAAGCAGCAACGGGTTCAATTGCTGTCTCCATAACAGGTTGAATTGCTGTCTCCATAACAGGTTCAATCGCGGTCTCCATAGCAGGTTCAATCGCGGTCTCCATAACGGGTTCCATTGTTGACTCGATAACGGGTTCCATTGTTGACTCGATAACCGGAACAATTGATGACTCGACCACAGGTTCAATCGCGGTCTCAGTAACGGTTTCCATTGCTGTCCCAGTAACAGGTTCCATTGCTGTCTCAGTAACGGGTTCCATTGCTGACTCGATAACCGGAACAATTGATGACTCGACCACAGGTTCAATCGCGGTCTCAGTAACGGTTTCCATTGCTGTCCCAGTAACAGGTTCCATTGCTGTCTCAGTAACGGGTTCCATTGCTGTCTTCACAACGGGTTGTTCTACGTTATCTATCGCTTGTTTGAATTTATTTGTATTTTCAGTTAACTCATCAGTTAATGCAATGTCAATAACATCCATACCATCAATTGTTTTACCAATATTAACTATGGTTGGAGGATTTTTTGTTATACCAATATAAAAATCAGGTATTAACACGCTCATTATAATATATAATTTATACAGATTAAATTATGTATCAACTACCTAAATGATTACACACCTGAATTTTTCTAGACATCTATTTATGTGTATTTACCTTTTTTTTTGTTCTGCGATTTACATGCTTATTATTAGACTTTCGAGTTGCCCGCTTCGTTGATTTATTCTTTCTAGTGTTTCTTCCACCGTATATTTTGTTTATATGTGATTTCACACGGGACATATATCGTCCAATTTGTTCCGGTGTAGAATCGCGTCGTTGTAAATAATTTGAAAGATGAAATTGTATATCACGAAGTTCCTTTCTGTCTTTGATATCAGGATTTTGTAATAATTTATGTATATCATTTCCTACTTTTTGAATGAATATGTCTTTTCCCTTTCCTTGAAACTGTTCTGATTGGGTAATATTCCAATTGATATCCCTTGCAATATCTTTGTATTGTTTCGCATTGTATGTGGATTTTGTTTGAATTGGAATATTCGGCACTGAACTACTCCTTACGAATTTATTATTATTTGTATTATTTGTACTATCTCTGTTTATAACGCTATCATCCTTAGCTAATACAGTTTCTGCTCGTTTATTAGCTTTTTCTACTGATTTAATTAATTCATTGTCAGTATTTGTAGGTTTAGTTTGACAATACTCGGTTTCTCCATATTCAAATGTTGAATATACTTTCTCTACCAGATTCTTTTTTAAAGTTGCTAGTTCGTTAATAAAAGATTGCTTATGTTCATCGAAATTATCACTAAATAGAGCGGTTTTATATGTAATGTAGGTATTATATGCGTTATTTACCTTTGTATAATCATCATATAGATGGTCGTTATAAATGTCTTCACCACTGTTATTTCTAATATAATTTAAAGCTGTTTTACATCTACTTTTTCCTAATAGTTCGGTCATATTGGAGTCTTTCGGTGTCAATAAATCAGATATTTGATATAATTCGTCTACCAGAACTTTTAACATTTCCATGTTTTGTGTGATTTCAGATTTATCATCTTTGTAAGTGTTCTGGTTGACTTGTTCGCTAATTTCATCTATCATATTTAAAAGTCCTTGACTTGGTGATGTAGTATTCCATGTTTCATCAACTGAATCCGAATCCGACTCCGTTTCAGGTTCAGGCTCAGGCTCCGATTCAGGTACAGACACAGGCTCAGGTTCAGGCTCCGGTTCAGGCTCCGGCTCAGGCTCCGGTTCAGGTTCAGGTTCAGGCTCTGGTTCAGGCTCCGGCTCAGGTTCAGGTTCAGGTTCCGGCTCCGGTTCAGGCTCCGGCTCAGGCTCCGGTTCAGGTTCAGGTTCAGGCTCCGGCTCAGGTTCAGGTTCAGGTTCCGGCTCAGGTTCCGGCTCAGGCTCCGGCTCAGGTTCCGGCTCCGGCTCAGGTTCAGGCTCGGGCTCAGGTTCAGGCTCAGGTTCAGGCTCCGGCTCCGGCTCGG
>Ga0213868_10005551_pt1 | contig 11291 bp, 12 predicted proteins | sample PICome_9_FD_160087 | JGI IMG/M metagenome (GOLD analysis project Ga0213868, IMG submission 160087) | Coastal seawater microbial communities near Pivers Island, North Carolina, United States - PICO127 | ecosystem: Environmental > Aquatic > Marine > Coastal | place: USA: North Carolina...
CTATAATATATTAAGCGAATATCTTAATATATCTTAAATTATGGCAACAACTATTCCAGTATTCACGATAAGATCTAATTTTTACGACATCTTTGATAGTCCAGTTTTAGAAGAAGATCAATTTTACGATAGATTGGTAACTTTTATTGAAACAAATCTAGGTTCTTCTTATAAAACAAAAGTATTGTGTTACTTAGAAGATGAAGAAGGTAACTTAAGTGAAGCAACATTAGAAGAAGAAGGTTATTTTAAATCACTTCAAAAATGCGTTAAGTATTATGCAGAAGAAGAACAGTATGAAACATGTTCTCGCATAACTAAATTAATTGAAAAACACGGACTAACAGAGTCTTTATAATATAATAATATGAACTACGGTAACGAATTCAAAAAATACGCGATGAGCGATCACAACATCAGCTCATCTAATATGGACTATTACACTAAACAGATTCAAGGATCAATGACTCCTTATATCTTAGAAGAAAGAGAAATGAGAGCAACTCAAATGGATATCTTCTCAAGATTAATGATGGATCGTTTATTATGGGTTGCAGGTCCAGTGAATGATAATATGTCAACTGTAGTACAAGCACAGTTAATGTTTTTAGATACTACATCAACTGACGATATTACAATGCACATCGATTCACCGGGCGGTTCTGTTAAATCAGGGCTTTCTATGGTAGATGTAATGGATTACATTAATGCAGACATTAGAACTATTAATACAGGTATGGCTGCGTCTATGGGTTCAGTTCTTTTAGGTGCAGGTACTAAAGGCAAAAGAGCTTCTCTTCGCCATAGTCAAACTATGCTACACCAATCTTCTGGTGGTTTTAGTGGTAATATTCAAGATGCTGAAATTGATATGAAGAACTGGTTAAAATTAAACGACACATTATTCGCACTATTAGGAGAATATTGTGATAAAGATCCAGAACAAGTTAAGTCTGATGCAAGTAGAGATCTTTGGTTAGATTCTAAAGAAGCTCTTGCATACGGAATCATCGACGACATTGTAATAAGAGGTTAAGATACTAATATAATATAGTATTATGAAAATATATCTACACGTAACATCGAATAATTTATACATCTTTAATAAGATGCTGACTGACCCGTCTTATTTAGAAGAGGCAGGTATAATGAACGTAAGTTGGAATAAAGTATTTCCAAATTCTGTTCAGGTTCAAATATCATTCGATGATTACGTTAGGTTATTAGACTCGAACAAAATCAAAGTTTATTAATATGACACGTCGCGAAAAAACAAAGGAGCTATTTATTGAATTAATCAATGAGCAACTTAAACCACATGGTGTAAGTTATGAAGATGTAAGAGAAGATCCGCAATGGTACTTGAAATATAGTACAACTGAAGAAAAAGAAAAGGAATTCATTGAGCACTGTACTAACAGAATTAGACAAGTCTTAAAGGTAAATAAAACCATGGCGGAAAAAGAAGCTCAATGGTTTATTTTACAATGGGGTCTTACTTTAGAAAAATATACTCAAACCACTGAGATAAAAAACAATTCTAAAATTAAATAAGTAGTATCTTATTCCTATAATATGTTTCAGATGATACACTGTTTGGAACATATTCGGGGATAAATAGATATATGAGCTTATTAAACAGAAATTGGTTATCCCAGCCTCCTCATGATTATGAGTTAAAGCAATACAAATTATTTGACGCTATTCAACATCTTAAAAGGATGATCGATAATGGCGAAATTCATAGTGCTCTTGAAGAAGTAGAAGAGAGGTTACTCTACCTTTATAAATTCTATAATAACAAAACTAAGTTAGAAGACGATCTAAAAATACTTAAAGGCATTAATCTTGATACAATGTCTCTAGATTACGAATATCCTAAAGATTTAGGAGATATGTCTAAGATGTATGAAATGTGCGAATTTGCAATAGAAGAATTTGAAAGCCTATTCAAATTAATTAGAACTACATGGAGAAGTCAATCTAAGAGAATTAATATAACTGAGATACCAGAAAGAAGGCCTACTAGAGAATCTGGATATGTGTTTATCTTTAAAAAAGATTCAGACGAAGACATATTAATATATCAATATACTCCGATAATATCTAATACAGATTGGAAAACTATGGAAATGACAAAGATTACTTCACTTGAAAAAAAGGAAGGTGTATTATCGACATATATTCAATCTATAGATAATAATGAAAAGCTTAGATTTTGGAGAATTGATCACGATTTAAATGCTGATAATTTTGAAAAAGGATTATTACACATTATCAGATATAACCTTTTCTATAAGATAGTCGTTTCTTAACGAATATATAGATAAAATATACTTAGTTAAAGATGCCTTACGTTGCTAAAGACGATATCATATTAAATCTAGAGAATGAAATTAATTTCATTCAGGGTAATGCTACAAAATTCGATTTATTCTTATATAAGGATTTTATCGGTAATGCGTTAAACCTAAACGAACCTACAAATTTCCAAGTTGCTATATTCTTAGGAGACCGTAAGGTTTTACAATACTCATATCCTTCATTAGCTGGAGTAGGAGATATTTTAAACGTATATAGAACTCAAGGTCAAGGTCAATTAGAGTTTACGATATCTGAACAGCAAGGTCTTTCAATTGCACCTGGTGCTTTATTTGCTGAAGTGACAGTAATGTACGAAAAATACTATCCAGCTCCTAAGACATACATTTTTCCAAGGATTAAACTAGGTGAAGTAGTTGCAGGCGAAGGTGGCAATGATGGTGGTGGAAATAGCGGAACAGGTTCAGATAATACAGTAGTATCTTATTCTGCAATGGAACCTCAATTTATGATTGAATCTATTACAGCTGAAAATCCAACAACTGCAGGTATGATGTCAATGGATAATAACGTACCTGCGTTAGTAACTGAAATAACATTCAGAAACTTAGATGCTAGAAATACAAGAATTACAGTTTTAGAAAACTTCTTAATGAATAGAATTGCATTAGAAGATATCACAGGCGTAATTACAATTAAGGACACTGAACCTACTAACTTATATGCAATCTATAAAATTTTAGAATGGGAAAGAATTGATATTACTGCAGGTAATGGAGATGCTGATAACTCAGATGGTATTAGAATTACAGTTGCTCTTGAAAATAAATCATATGGACCGGGTGTAACTAAGAACTTATGGGAAGTTGGTCAAAATGTTTCATTTGAATTAGATGCAATTGGTATTACTAAATCTGAATTAACTCCTGATGGTATTAGCACATATGTAGATAAGAACTTAAATCCAGTTGCAACGAGCGGAGACAATGCTCTTACAGGAATTACAATCTCTTATTCTCCATACTACGATTCTTATGTTACAATCGAAGTTAATGGTATTTCAGTTGTTATCGGAGATGGAATTAAGGATGCAGATGCATATTTCTCAGGTAATAATGGTCTAACTGCTGCTAAAATCGAGGAAATCCGTGCAGGCGACCAATTAATATGGAATGGGTCGCTCGCGGGATACGATCTCGAAGAAGGAGATGAAGTTAACTTAATCTATGAGGTTAACGAAGACGATCTACGATAATAACATAATCACTTATTAACAGAGTATTATAAGAAAAATGAAAAAATGTGTTTTATGTTTTTTCATTTTTTTTGTTTTTTTATTACTATATTATGTCAAAAAATGCAATAATATATAAAAGCAATTTAATATATAGTTATGATAGCACTAACGCTATCCGCCAAAATAAATAAATAATAAAAATTATGGCACAAATTCGTTCAAAACAAATTAGAGACTTCCTATCTACAGTAGATTGGGCTAATGTGAACAACACTCAAATCGCTAACGCTGATGACGTAAAGAAATACGTTGATGGTGTACAAGCTGCTTTAGGTGAAGAAGTTAACGCATCTATCGACTCATTAGAAGTTGCTTTAGCTGCTGAAATTTCTTCTACTAACTTAGACTTTGAGTCTGTTGACACTAGAATTTCTAACGAAGAAGTAAGACTAGACACTGTTTTAGAATTAGTAAACTATGGTGGTGAGAACATCGATCAATTCATTGAAGTTGTTTCTATCATCAACGCTGTTGACACTGAAAACGACGAAGCGTTAGCTAACGTAATCTCTGACTTAAACGCTGAGATTGCTGCAACTAACACTGATGTTACTTCTATCAACACGAGAGTATCTAACGACGAAGCTGCATTAGCATCTGAAATCACTAGAGCTACTACTGAAGAAGCAAGAATCGAAGCTGCTTTAAACTCAGAAATCGAAAGAGCTACTAATGAAGAAGCAAGAATCGAAGCTGCTTTAGCTGCTGAGATCGCTGCTACTAACGCTGACGTTCTTTCAATTGATGGTAAGCAAGGTTCTCAAGACACTAGAATGACAGCTGACGAAGCTGCTTTAGCTACTGAAGTTGAAGCTAGAACTTCTGCTGACGCGTCTTTAGAAGAAAGATTCTCTGCTGAGATCGCTGAAGAGCATGCACACCACACTTTAGAAGAGCAAAGATTAGACACTGCTTTAACTGCTGAGGTTACAAGAGCTACTGCTGAAGAAGCAAGAATCGAAGCTGCTTTAACAGCTGAGATCTCTTCTACTACTTCTGATGTTGATTCTATCGACTTAAGATTAGGTGAAGTTTCAGGTGACTTAGTTGAGTCTGTTGACTCATTAGAAGTTGCTTTAGCTGCTGAAATCTCTGCTACTAACGCTGACTTTGTTTCAATTGATGCTAAGCAAGTTTCTCAAGACAACAGAATGACTGCTGAAGAAGGTAGAGTTGATGCAATCTTATTAGCTTCTGAAGCTGACAAAGATTCATTCGCTGAAATCGTTTCTTTAATCAACGCTGTTGATACTGAGAATGACGACGCTTTAGCTGTTGTTATCGGTAACTTAAACGCTGAGATTTCTGCTACTAACGCTGACGTTGCTTCTTTAGAAGGTATCGATGGTTCATTAGAAACTAGATTATCTAACGAAGAAGATGCATTAGCTAACGAAATCGTAAGAGCTGGTGAAGCTGAAACTTCTTTAGAAGAAGCATTAGCTTCTGAAGTTACTAGAGCTACTGGCGCTGAAGGTTCATTAGAAACTGCTTTATCTGATCACGCTGCTGCTAACGTAACTCAATTCGGTTCAGTTGACACTAGATTCAATGGTTTAGATTCTGCATTATCTGCTGAAATCTCTGCTACTAACGCTGATATCACTAGATTAGACGGTGAATTATCTGCTGAAATCTCTGCTACTAACGCTGACTTCGTTACTTTAGATGGCAAATTAGATTCTAAAGCTTCTTCTTTAGAAACAGTTGACGCTGGTTTAGCTGGTAGAATTGCTACATTAGAAGGTACAATCCAAGAAGATAACGAGCAAGCTGTTGAGAAATTCGTAGGTGCTGGTTTATCTTATGGTTTAGCTAACCCTGTACAGGATAACTTAATCCCTATGGTTGACGTTTACGTTAACGGTCATAGAGTTGAAGTTGCTTTAGTTTCAGGTGCTAACGTTGAGATCTTAGATCCAGGTTACGCTATCGACGGTGATGACACTGTATTATTCGTGTACCAATACTAAGAAATAGCTTAATTTAATTAAGACTATTATATAGTTTTAGAGGGACCTCCATTGGAGGTCCCTTTTTTATTTTATAGATATATAAACTGACTACAATAAAGAATATAATTATATGAAAATTGGAATTACGTTAAGTCTTAGAAGTGACTTTGAATCAATGTGGATAAACGGTATTAAGTTAAACGTCTTAAACCTATTAAAAACTCTTCAGCAAATTGAAGGATATGAAGTTTACGCATTAGACACTGGAGACATAGTTACTGACTTAACAAAAGTTACATGGGATTATACTAAATATCCAATTCTTAAATTTAATAAGTCTGCACAGGATATGGATCTAATTATTATGTTAGGTACTTCTCTTCCTACAAGCTTAATTGAAAAATTAAAGAGTAATAAACCAGAACTAAAGATTGTGAAATATCAATGCGGCAATAATTACGTCATTGATATGGAAAGAGTATTGTTTGACACTAAAGATGCCGGCTTACCTTCATGGGATCAAGGACATGATGAAACATGGATGATACCGCAGCAAGAATATCAAAATAAAGACTACTATCAATTAATATACAGACAGGAGTCTGAACAATTAAAGGTAGTTCCTTTTGTATGGGATCCTGAGCATATGCTAAGAGCGACTGCAATGTTACACAAATCAGGTAAGAAAATTCCAGGATATATGCAAAGGGATAGAAAAGATAAAAAGCTTTCAGTAATGGAACCTAATATGAATGTGGTAAAATATTCATTAATCCCATTGATGACTGCTGAAAAAGTATATAGAGAATTCGGAGAAGGCGCATTTAAGCAAATGTATATTGGTAGTGGACAAGAGCTATTAAAAAATGAATACTACAAAGGAATACTTAAACACTTCGATATGGTAAGCCATAATCCACCTCTAGTTAAATACATTGCAAGGTATCCTGTTATTTTATTTTTAGCAGAAGAAACTGACATAGTAGTTTCTCACCAATGGGAAAATCCATTAAACTATGCATATTTAGATGCACTGTATTTTAATTATCCTTTAATTCATAACGCTGATTTTATCAAAGATGCAGGATACTATTATGAAGGATTTAGTATCAATGAAGCGGCTTCTCAATTAGAGTATGCATTGTCAGAACATGATAATAATATAGAAGCATATAGAGAGAAAAATAAAAGCGTTCTTAGTAGATACTTAACCACAAACCCAGATGTGATAGATACATATAAAAAATTAATTGAAAACGTATTCGAGCCAGGCAAACACGATTTGAGTCACGATTACGACCACCAAACAAATTTATACAAATAAGATATGAACGTTGAAGAAATTCTAAACTCGGTTGATAGAAAAAAGGTTTCTGTAATTATGCAAGTTAATTTACAGGACTATAAAGATTCTCGCAATGATGCAATAAATAAATTCATTAGAGCAGTTGAAAGCTTTAAAGCACAGTTATACAATAATTGTGAATTAATTATCGTATCAGATGGTTGTAAAAAGACACATCAAATCTATAGTAGATCTTATGCCAATGATAAGAATATAAAATTCGTATATTACGATAGAAGAGCTGATGAACCTGAAATGTACTCTACACTAGAAGGAGATCCTGAAGAATATAAATATTATAGAGGATTTGCAAGAAGAGTTGGAGTCGGTGCAGCAACTGGTGAGTTGATTACATATATGGATTCAGATGATATATTAGCACCTGAATTTACAATGACAGTTATGTTAGTTTATAATCAAGATCCATCTAGAGATTGGTGGATTAACAACACATGGTATGATCACTCTTCTTCTGATTTTGAAGAAAGCGAAATTATGTATAGTGTTAATGATGCCCCTGAAGTTGAACTATCATATATTGGTGGAACATGGAAACAAGTAAAAATGAAACCAGGGATGTTTGTAATGACACCTTGGTTATTAGTACATAAATCAAATTTAAACGTACAGTGGAGAGATGTATACGGAACTATGTCAGAAGATTCTGATTTTAGTAGAAGATTAAGAGAAGCGTATCCTAATGGAACATTATTCTCTAATCCGATTTATGTTAGATGTCACTTTGCTAACAGATGGGATATTTAAATTCTACCCATATTTAATGACTTTTTAAAAATATCTGCACATTGTTGCAGATATTTTTGTTTTATATCACTGTCAGATAGCGTGTACCATTTATAAGCCATTGAGGCCTCGTACTTCTCAATACGAGCTTTAATGGTTTCAATGTTTTGATTAATGTTATCTATTTGTTCTTGTTCTAATTCATTAACTTCCACATCTAAATCTAGAGCAACCTTTAATAATAAACCCCAATCGTATATGTTGTTGGCTATACTAATCTTTTCGTAACATTCCTTTAAAAATGCTTTTTCTCTTTCTGAGACGTCTAAGGTTTCTAATTTATCAGGATGACATTTTACTGCCAATTTTCTAAATAGTTTTTTAAATTTGGAATCGTCAAACTTTACAGATTCATCTTCCTCTTTTTTAGGTTTACTCGAACCATCTGGAGAAGCTAAAGCTTCAAGGGCTTTGGGATCCTCAGTGTTTAATGCGTCTCTGAAATTTTGTTCAGCCTCAGTCGATATTTGCATAACATCGTCTAGCGTTTCGCTCTGGTAAATGTAATCCCTAATTAACTTTTTTGTAATACTATTCATATATCTATTTATCACAATAATAATATAGTATGATGTATAAAGTAACCTTTTACGCATTATGAAATCGATATATAAGATAACAACTAAGAATGGCATAACGCTATTCTTATTAAATTAAAAATAAAAATAATTCTATGTCACAAATCAGAATTAAGCAGATTGCTGGCTTACAAGATAAGCTTGATACAATCGAAGCTCAGTTGGCATCGGGTTCTTTAAAATCTAACTATTCACAAGTAGGTCATGGCTTCTCAGCAGGTCAAGTAATTGCTTTCACGGATGGTGCTTGGATTTTAGCTGACTCGTCTGTTGCTGAGAAATTAGGTAGATTAGTGGTGGAAACTGTAATTGATGCGGATACATTTACTGCTGTACAGATTGGTAACATCGAGGTTGCTACTTGGGATCTTACTCCAGGTGCATTCTACGTTGTTGACGATACTGCAACGGGTAATATTGTAACTTACATTGATGCAGATACTCCAGACTATCTTTTCTCTAATCCGGTTTTACAAGCTTTAACAGCTACAACTGCACAAGTACTACCATGGAGACCTTCATTAGGTCCTGTGCCATCAGCTCAGGGTGAAGAATTCACTCAAGCAGATTTAACTCCTTTAGATACTAATGGCCCTTACTCGGCAACAGGTATCACATTAGACTACACACCGTTCGCGGATTCAGAAGTTCAAGTATACCTTAACGGTATCGCAGTAACTGAATCATACGGAGATAGAAACGGCGACGTTTACTTCTCTGCAGACGGTGGCGCTACATCAAAATATGCAACTGAATTAGCTGCAGGTGATGAACTTTACTGGAACTCTAATATCGCTGGTTACGAAATTGGAGGCGGTGATATGATCGATTTAGTATACGAAAAAAGCACACTAGATATTTAATCTAGACTAAAAAAAAATTAAAAACGTAAAATTATGTCAAAATCAGCATTTATTTCTACGTCCGGTCCTCAAGGACAACCTGGTCCTATTGGATCTCAAGGTTTCCAAGGTACTCAGGGTGATCAAGGTCCTAAAGGCGATCAAGGTATCCAAGGTGAACAAGGTTTCCAAGGTATCCAAGGTGAGCAAGGTTTCCAAGGTCCTCAAGGTTTCCAAGGTAATCAAGGTTTCCAAGGTCCTCAAGGTAATACTTTACCAGTAGGCGGAGATGTAGTAAATGGTGTTGCCATCGCGGTAGACTCTTCAAATGTAACAACAGATGAAGGTTTAAAATATGTAGATGGTAACTTAGAAGTAGCAGGTGACGTTAACGCAACGAACATCTCTACATTAACAAACAACGTTTCAACACTACAATCAGACTTAACGTCTGAAGTTTCAGATAGAGCAGCAGGTGATGCTACTTTATCTATAGCTATTGTAGATGAAGCGAACTTAAGAGCTAGCGCAGATTCTGCACTAGATGCAAAAATTAACAATGAAACTTCTGCAAGAATTGCAGCTGGTGATTTATTACAAGCTGACATTGATGCTGAAGCATCAAGAGCAACTACAGCTGAAGGTTCATTAGATTCAAGAGTTTCAACTGAAGAAGTTGCAAGAGCTAACGCCGATTCAACTTTATCTTCTGCAATCACAGAAGAATCAAATACAAGATCTACTGAAATATCTTCATTAGAAGGTGTTATTGGTGTTGAAGCTGGTAGAATTGATGCAATCTTAAACGCATCAACTGCCGATGCAGATTCTTTTGCTGAAATCGTTTCTTTAATCAACGCAGTTGATACTACAGGTGACGATGCATTAGCAAATGTTATCGCTAACTTAAATGCAGAAATTTCTACAACAAACGCTGAAGTAACTTCTTTAGTTTCTAGAGATTCTGAACTAACTTCTAGAGTTTCTTTAGAGGAAGATGCAAGAGTTGCTGGTGATTCAGCACTTCAATCTAACATTGACGCTGAAGCTTCTACGAGAGCTGCTGCTGATTCAACTTTATCTACTGCAATCGTAGACGAGGCTTCTGCTAGAGTTTCTGGCGATTCAGCACTATCTTCAGATATTGATGCTGAAAGATTAAGAGCTGTTGCTGCTGAAGGTTCATTAACTTCAAGAGTTTCAACTGAAGAAGCTGAAAGAGCTACTGCTGATTCAGCACTTCAATCTAACATTGACGCTGAAGCTTCTACAAGAGCTGCTGCTGATTCAACACTTCAATCTAACATTGATGCTGAAGCTTCTGCTAGAGTTGCTGCTGACGCAGCGCTTCAATCTAACATTGATGCTGAAGCTTCTGCTAGAGCTACTGCTGACGCAACGCTTCAATCTAACATTGATGTTGAAGCTTCTGCTAGAGTTTCTGGTGATTCTTCATTAACTTCAAGAATTGGTTTAACTGAAGGAGATGTTTCTGCTTTAGCTGCTGCAATTTCTGTTGAAGAAAACAGAATCGATGCAATCTTAAACGCATCGACTGCTGATGCAGATTCTTTTGCTGAAATCGTTTCTTTAATCAACGCTGTTGATACAACTAACGACAATGCACTAGCTACGGTTATCTCTAACTTAAACGCGGAAATTGCTACAACGAATGCTGAAGTAACTTCTATTAATTCTAAGATTGCAGCTGAACATGCAGAGCATACTGCAGCTGAAGGATCTTTAGATACTAAAATAGATTCTGAAATTTCAAGAGCTATTGCTGCTGAACAATCTTAAGAAGGTTCTATTAATATCTTACCAATTGATGGTAATGTATGGACTGGTGATTTAGCTGGTATGCAAGGTTACCAAGGTGCTAAAGGCGATAAAGGTGATACTGGCGCTCAAGGTGTTCAAGGTCCAATCGGTATTAAAGGTGATAAAGGTGATACTGGTGCTCAAGGTGCTAAAGGTACTAAAGGCGATACTGGTGCTCAAGGTTTCCAAGGTCCAATCGGCGTTAAAGGCGATAAAGGTGATACTGGCGCTCAAGGTGCTGTAGGTGCTAAAGGTACTAAAGGTGATACTGGTGCTCAAGGTGCTGTAGGTGCTAAAGGTGATCAAGGTTTCCAAGGTCCAATCGGC
>Ga0213868_10005553_pt1 | contig 11289 bp, 24 predicted proteins | sample PICome_9_FD_160087 | JGI IMG/M metagenome (GOLD analysis project Ga0213868, IMG submission 160087) | Coastal seawater microbial communities near Pivers Island, North Carolina, United States - PICO127 | ecosystem: Environmental > Aquatic > Marine > Coastal | place: USA: North Carolina...
CGTCTAGAATCAGAAGAAAAATCGCAACCTTCTCGCGTAAGCTGAACAATAGATATATTTTCAGCTTCAATAGTATTTATAATAGGAATAAGTTCCTCCATAAATCCACCATCACTGAAACAATAATTTCCGTCTAATTCCATTTCTTTTGCTGCCATAGCTCCAAAGTAATCTTTACCATACCTTGGCTTTATTACTTCTTCAGAAACAAAAATAAGTGCTTGTCTACGAGAAAATCCGTCAAGCCGATGCTCTGGTCTTTCTTTTATGCTTCGGTCATCATAACCTTCCATAAACCAAGCCAATGGGACATCGTAAAACTCTGCAGTCGCACGAAACAAATGATATTTAAAACTCAGGTGTGTGAATCCCCTTTGCTTAAAGAACAGGCAAGCTTCATCCTTACCTGTTCCAGGAGGTCCATTGAAAATTATTACACCCATTCTACGTCTTGGTATTCTGAATCTTCTTCAGAATCAAGAAAGGCTTCATCCCATTCTTCTGGAGTAATACCAGAAAGAAGAAATTCGCGGTCATTATCATTAAGATAAGGCATCAAGTCTTGCACACTTCCAAGGCCCGCTTTCCACGCCAACATATCATCTGGGTTTGCTGGGATGCTACGGGTACGTTTGATACCGGTAATTACGCTTTCACGTGTAATGTACATTTTGAACTCCTCAAGTTATCTATAATTAAATATATACTCATTTATGACAAATGTCAACTAGTTTTTAAAGATCTGACGTGGTTTCTATGGATTTTGCACTGTATAATTCCGTTGTAATAGTCATCACGCAGAAGAACATCGTGCTCAAACTGATATTTAGCTTCTATGTAGCCAAGCTCGCCCTTAGATTTACAAAGGAAAAGAATTTCTCGGTGAAAATTGTCAGATCCTTTTTCTTCTACCATCAGCTTAACTTCTTCTGATGAGCCATAGTATTTTTGCCAGTCGGTTTCTTTTACTACAGTTCTCCTTCGTGTCTTGCCTTTAAGAGGTGGAAGCTTTCGTCTCGACGTGAGAAGTTTTTTACCAACATATTTCTTGTTGTTAGATTTGTCTGTTATCAAATAAACAAAACCTACATAATCATCTATCATTTCGGAGGTAAATTCTTCATCTTTATAGTACCAAGTCATATATTATCCCTACATGCTAATAGGGATATTTATCTTCTCATATTGGCGACATCAATAGCTGCTTGTTTATTATCCTTTCGTATAGGTACCATATTGGATTTATGAGTTGTAGCAATACCCATAATTTCATTACCGGTATATATTGATCTCGGCAGCTTGCTGCCAATTCCTATAGTATCAGAAGTATTAGGAACTTTAGATTCTGTTTTGTAATTTGGTATTTCATTTATAGATTTACCTTTAAACCTACCAATATATCCAAGTTTCTTAAGAAACTTTTCATGCTCTAACTTAGCTTCAGCCAATAATTGTTTTTTGCTTTTCTTAGCTTTCATTTTCTTTACCATAATAAAAATATATCATAAAGTAAGTAAATTGTCAACCGTTAAATTTTGCCATCGCCATAGCCGCCAGAAGTATTTTCTATTTCCCTAGCAAATTCTTCATATCCACCAATATGATTGCCATGCCACCAAATTTGTGGTACAGTTTTTACTTCTGGCATCTTTGCAGCTAATTCATCATAACCTTCTTTATATTGAATGTCAACGTATTCATACTTAAGGCCGTATCTTTCAGCAAGCTTTTTAGCCTTCACGCACCAAGGGCATGCGGGCTTTCCATAAATTTTTATCATTTCAATTCCTTTGCTTATAATTTTTTCTAGTATACCAATAAACCCAAGCAGAAAGACAATGGTTATCATCTTTAAACACTTTTTTGAAAACAAAGTCTATCACAGAAACTAAGTTTCGTTTTCCTTGCTTTTTCCAATCATAGTTTCTAGCGCTAAATGATTGGTTCGAGTAACCTCCAAGCAATACGTTAAATAATACAGATAACGCTATACCAACTCTTTTTAAATACTCTATCATTACATACCTCTTTTTATAGGTATTTATTATGCAATATATAGATTATCTAAACTAAATACGATACCACGGCAATATTTTTCATCATCTTCCATAACGTCGAAAGTAGCATGAGCAATATTAGTTTCGTATGTCCATGCATAATCTGAATGCTCGCACCATTTAGGGTCAATTATATATGCGTCTTTTAACGTCTCCAAATAGTATGGGCATTCATCACAATCGCATCTATTCTTAGCTAAGCCTTTTGAATCTATATAGTGCTCATATGCACCTAATTCATCACTGATTGCTCCGTAGAAGTTAACTAGATCATCACTAGAACCTATGACAACGACAAGCCTATTATCCCTCAACTCTTTCTCAAAGGCCCTGTCTGGTTCACCCTGTCGGTACTGGATACCATCTAGTTTAGCTGCTACGTCATATATGTTCATTTTACTTTTTTGCATTATATAGCTTAGATGGATTGCGGAATGTAATTAAGAACCAAAAATGTTTATCATAAGATACACTATCAAAAATGGCAAGTTTTTCATAAAAATTTTCATCATCATATTTTGGCAAATAAATTTTAGTTCTTTGATCAAACGTTCTTTTATTACAAATCAAAGCCCAGAGCAATGCAATCAATAAGAATGTTAAAAAAGATAAAATTGCTATTTCCATTAGAGCATACCTCCTACCATTTTCATGTCAATCAAAGCTCCGAACTCGGCTTTTACAGCTTTCATAACTGCACCTTTGTTTGAAATATCAAGACCCTGTTCTGCTTCGAGCATAAAGATATGAGCACGAACTTCGTCTTCTGTGGCCATTCGAGGAAGCAGATTTTCAAGAACATCAACTTCTTGTAAGTTGGAATGTGGATCTTCCTTTAACCGTTGTACAGTCTTTTTCAAATATTGAATTGCTTCGTCTTCTGAAGTTTCGCGGTTGCCATTAGTCTTGCCAATTTTTGAAACTTCGGCAATGTGAAACTGCATAATAGCACCGAGTGGTGAGCGATCTTTACGAAGTTTCATTGTTACAGTTTTCAAATTTTCAATCGTAGTCATTTTCATTATACCTTATGTTTTTCTTTCATCCAAGCAACAGCGCGCTTGTTAATTTCTTTTGCTACTATTTTCCAGTCAACACCAAGTTCAGCAAACTCGTTTTTGCTTTCCTTCAGAATATCAGCATTGAGTTCTTTCAGGAATGTTCCCACACCCTGCATTGCATACGATCCAGCAAGATGATCAGTGATCATTTGTTCGCAACGGTTATCGGTAACAAACTGATCGCAGAAATCTTTTACAGACCCCGGAATTTCAATGTAAATAGAAGAATTTGGGCTTTTAGTCTTTTGGACAAGGTGTGCTTCAGATTTTACTTTGAATGTGAATGTATTAAACATCCAAAGAGGAACTACACCTTCTTCAAAATATGGAGAAACAACTAGACCTTCACCAGCGCCTGAAACATTAAAGTGTTCTTTAACAAAAGGATCTTCATCACCAATAGCTTTTACATCAGCATCAAGACGCGCAGATAGATTTTTTGCAGTAGAAACGTCTAGGCTATCAATCGTTGTTGGTTCATCAAACCATGGAAGAATCATGATGCGTTCATGGTATGGAATATGCTCTCGAATAAGTGCCGGTTCCGTGATCATATGATCTTCTACTAGGACACCAAATACAAAGAACATTTTTTGCGGGATCATGCAGATAGCATCAGATTTTTGAACTCCTGGACCAGCCCACTCACCATAAATGATGATGTCTTGATCTGTTTTCCAATCGACCGTATATGCAAAAGATGCAAAACCAGCATTATCTGCGAGCAGTGTGACATCACCTGTTCGCTTTTGATAAAACACTTCGCCACCTTTAATACGAACGCCGGCGTTTGAATTGTGCACGCAAATATCATTTACGAAAAAATTGTGATTTTTCTTTACAGAAATATCATAACATTTCTGTCTTTCTATAGTTTCTTTTCTTATCAATCGCATCGTATATCCTTTTCAAACAAGATTCTTTATCTGTTTTCCAGTCATTTTCCCATACTGTAACAACTGTGTATCCTAAGCTTTTAAGATAATAGACCCTTTTCATATCTGAAGTCCATTTATCTTTTGCAAACATTTTTATTGCGGGATTATATTGATCTGCTTTCCACGTCCTTGGGTTGCAATGCCAATAGTCGCCGTTATATTCTATAGCAATCTTCAATTCTTTGTTACAAACGTCGATGGACATCATCTCAATTAGAATTTCTTCTTCAAATCCTTCAAGTTTAACAGCTTCAAAGACTTCTCTTTGACCCTTTGATATAAACCCTATTTTTCGGTTACCATATGTATTTTTGTAGTACAGCGCTTTAAAATCTGCGTCTGTTTTTATTTTATCCCATAAAGCTTTATTTGCTCTGCTTACATGAAGTTGTTTATCTTCTTCAGTTTTTTCTTCCCATCTTTCCGTGGTAAATCTACCTTTGTTGGGTTGTGTGGAACTGATTTTACCTGCTTTAGATGCATTTAATTTTCTATTTTCTTTTGATATTTTTGATAGTGCCGCGGTTCCTGATTGCACTAACCTTTTATTATTTTCTAAACGTGTACATTTTTCGCACAAGAACCGGCCGCCTGCTATTTTTCTTTTAGTTCTATTTAAGCCTTTTTCTTTATCCATTGAATATTTTTCAAAGCACGTCTCGCAATTAAAATCTACTATTTCTTGTTGTTTCTTTGTTCGTTTCATATAATATCTCTACGGTACTAATAAAGAGATATTTATAAAATCCAAAATTTTAAGGCAATTTTACAAAAATGTCCTTGTCGGTCAATTTGCTAGCTTCAACCCATCCCCTATTTTTAGTCAAAAACAAATGATCTTCGGTGCATTCTACGTATGTGCCGTCATCAAAAAAAAGCTTAATCCATTCTTTATCTAAGTCTTGTGAAATTACTTGCGTAATTTCGTCAAATTCTACTTCTTGTGTGTTTTCGTTATATGACAAAATACTAGTACCAGTATCAAGTTTGCTGATTTCTTCTTGCTCGCCGTTTGCAAGTGTTACAAGCGCATTTTTTGAAAAACACCCGTGAAGTTTGATCTTAGAGCGAAACTTGAGTTGACCAATTTCCTGTTTCTGCATCATTAGCCAAGAGTCAGCAAATTTATCAATAGATGTAAATTTTTTAAAAGATGTATCACTCATGCCGCATTCCTTTTCATTTCTTATAGTATGAATATATACTGATTCGGAGTAAATGTCAACTATAAATCAACTTCCCTCATAGGAAATAGTTTTATCTGTTTTTACATATACTTGCTCCCAAGCGCACCCGTATGCTGGAACAATTCTCACAAATTGAGGTAGCATATTATTATCGGTTTCGCCATAGCCGCCAGACAAGAAATAAGCACCCGTCATTTCAGCATTGTTATGCTTGAAACGCTCTCGCTCTCTTTTATAAATTTCAAGACCTTTACGAAGCTTTTCATTTTCGGCTTCAAGTTCTGCAATCTTGTCTTCAAGAAAAATAATCTGACTCGACATCGGAGTGCCATTCATAGCTGATTTACCCATTTTGTTTTTCCCAAGTCATACTGGATTTCATTTTTTCATATGCTTCAATTTTGTCATTAGGTTTATTCCTTCTGCAGAGCAGCAAACTCTGAAGCAATGGAATAAAATTTGTCAAAGTAACTAACGACTTGGCTAAGCCCTGCGGAATGCCCATCATCCCAAGCATGACTCCAAAGAACATTCATCTGTGCTTCGGTAATACCGTATTCACCGATAAGATGAGTTTTTAGTTCAGCGAGTCGCAGATTCAGTCGGTCATTGTAATAAGATTTATCTTCTTGATAGCCTTCAAGCTGACGTGCATAGTCTTCTAGATCATCAGCATAAGCACGAGCTTCAAACGACTTTGGATTGCGTCCAAGCGATGGCTTGATCGGTTTAGTTGGATAACGCAAATCTGTTCCAGAGTAATAGTCGAAATCATAAGACATATTGTAGTTCCTTTTCATTTCTTATAATAAGAATATATACTGATTCTCAGCGAATGTCAACTAGACAATATCAAAAAAAGAACATATAAAGGAACAAATATAGGCCAAAATACTCCAGTGCCACACGAGGTTAGAAGATCTAATCCTTCTGGGTCACCATCTTTATTTGTGCTTTTAAGTTTGTTGTAAACAAAATACGCGGTAAAAACTACGCCAACTATGTATGCAGCACTTAGTAAATATTCTACCATACACTCAATCCCTTTTTACGAATAACTGAATTAGTCATATCAATAAGCCGCTTCCAATCAGTTTCATAGTCTTCGTGCATATCACGAAAAGCATCCCACTTTTCATTTTGAGACATGCTTGGCTTATTTTCAATAAACCATTCAATACGCTTTTTGAGCGTGAGCATACGAACCTTTTGTTCATAATCGTAGTCTTCAAGAAGACTCTTTTTTGGTTTTTCAATTACTTCATTCATCTTCAGTTTTCTCTCCATAAAATTCAAGAATAAATTTTGCAGATACCATGCAAACTTCTTTTTCTTCAGTTAGTTGGTCTATTAGGTGAAATACTACGTTTTTATCGCCACTGATAGCTTCTTCAATACCATACACATATTTTTCATCAAAGCCTTTTCTGACTTGGCGTAAAAATAATGTATACTGCGCCAAGTCAATTACAGAACTTTCTATGAATTTAGGCATTAAGCTTCCATCCACTCAATCGTTGAATCGTACTTAGGACCATTACCCACAGATGCTTTGATCTTTTTGATAAGCATTGGGCGGAGTTCTTTTCCATCCAAAGCAGAAAAGATAAACGAAGCATCATCTTTGTTGATGAGATTAGGAACAAAGTTGATAGCGACTTCCTTCTTTACTCCGCCGTGCAAAACTCGAGCAAGAGTCACAAGACCTTCCAATCGGCCAAGAACATTTTCAATAGCAGCGTCGAACCGCTTTTCATATTTGCGAACAGTAATAAGGTCAGTAGCATCCAAAAGAGGAATAACATCATCAAGCTCTTCGTTGATGATAATATCAGCAATGTTGCGTTCCGAACGGATCAAGTCCTTGGTCTTGTGAATACGAACATACCAGTCGTTCTTAATTTTTACCATATGTCCATCTGCAAACCGAATGATGTCACCTTCACGGCCAGACATTTCACGAGCACGAGCAATATATTCCGATAGACCGCCTTCTAAGAAACCATACTGTGGAACAATATCAAACGGAGCCGAGTGAGGCATGTAGTAGTTACCAGAGAAGTTGTTACGCATAGCCAGAAGAACAAGCTTCGGTTCACCGTACTCGATCACAATCTTGTTGGTCGGAGCGATATACTCAAAGATCGGAGTAACATTGATTTTCATAACTTCTTCAAGCCACTCATATTGCTCAGGAGTGAGCAGCTTTTCAGCTTCGATGGCAATGTCGGTAACACCCATCTTGGTAGCAAGGCGAACAATACCATTCATACGGATAGGACGGATCATAGAACCATCCATTTTCTCCATAATAACATGAGGCTTAGTCATATCAATCAAATGAGTTTGAGTCTCTTCACGCTCATTCACGTTGAAGAACTTATGGAACGGGCGAGACATAATCTTGCCTTCTTTATCAAAAATAAGTCCTCTGCACTCTCGACGAATTGCTCCGCCAATATCACCTTCATCCATGTCGAAGGTATGCTGCATAGCAACTACATAGTTAATAACATAACCAAATTCTCTCTCTGCCACAATAAATTCGCTTCTTCCTTCAATATGCGGAAGTACTTCATCGATAGTGCGGATCATAGGAAAAGTGTAGTTCATTTTAGTTATCCTTGCCAATAAGAGCGCGGAACATTCCTCCGAAAATTCCATTTGAAAAGATGCGAGATAGTGATTTTTTTTCACCACGTTTTACAATTGGATCATTGACTTCAGTTCTGTTGTATTGCTCAAGAACTTCATTAACTCGCAGAAAAAATCGTTCCATAATGTGTTCCTTTTCATTACTTATAATAGTAATATATACTGATTCTTTACTAATGTCAACTATTAAAGAGCTTTCCAATAACCCGTAACTGGATCAGATCTGCAAATAGATCCGTGATTAATATTTGCACCCCAACGTGTACCATAAGCGGGATTTTCTTCACGATGAAATCTGCCTCCAGTCCAGCTATCCCAATAATGAAACTTAGCTTTAAAATTGTCTATTTCTCTAAGTTCTGCGTTTGACACAAGCATAGAAAGTAGTTTTGGTGCATTAGCTTTTTGGTTTTTTCTATAAATACGAGCTTTTTCAAAACTTTCTGCAAATGTATCAGAAGGACCGTATTTTGCAAGCCGATATTCGTTTCCGTCTTTAACTGATTTAAAAGCGTTTTTAATAAATTTAAACATTTTGTCTCCTATTAATTAAAAAGGTGGAAGCATTAGTGCTTCCACCCTGCATTTATTTGCTTTTTTAGCGAGTGATAGTAGGATCAACATGCAAGTCTTGAGCAGTTTTCATCATCATCATTTGCATGAATTGATCTACTGTACCAAGAGCGTTACCTGCAGTGCCTTCACCACCGTTGTTAAACACAGTGCTTGGAACATTGATCTTACTTGCAGCATCAGCCCAAACACGTTGCGCAGCAACCCACGCGTCAAGTTTCTGTTGTAGAGCGCCGTCAGCAGTAAGGATAGCTTCTTTTGCGTAGGCTTCAGCATCAGCAGCAACCGTTACACTTTCAGCATCAATACGTGCTCGTTCCAGGTTAATTGCGGCAGTCTCTTGTGCAATACGGGCACCTTCGCGAACCTGTTCAGCAGCAATCAGAGCCAGTTTCTTTTGCGTTTCAGCATCAGTGGTCTGTTGGATTTGCTCAACTTGTGCAGCAGCTTGACGGCGGGCAATATTGGTATCACCTTCTTGAATTGCAAGCAGACGCTGTTCTTCTTGTTCTAGTCGCTGTTCACGAGCAACTACTCGACGGCTAGCAGCACTTTTACGTTCACCAATCTGACGTTCATATTCATCATCAGGATCAACGTTTTCAAGGATAGCACTCGCAACAGTTACACCGTAATCCATAAAGGCGTGTGGAATACGAATGTCGTTACCTGCAGCATCAGTAAGTTTTTCAATAACTACACTGCGAACATCAGTATCGCCAACTTCGGCTGTATTTGCAGTTACCTCGCTATTGCTTGCAGCAGCACGGCTAGGCACAATTCCACCTGCTTGGTTTAGTCGTACTTGGCGAACTTGAGCACGACCTTGTTCTACGGCGTTAGTAAACTCACTTTTGAATGTGTCACGCTTGCCACCTGCATAGTATTCTTCCATGGTAAACATGTTAGCTACAGAGTCAATACTCGCAGTTACAGCAGGCTTAAGAGTGGTATTAATTAGACGTTCTGGGCTACGGAAGTCACGTGCCATTTTGATAAACTGGGATTCATCTTGTGGGATACCGAAACGAGTTGTTTGTGTCACATCACCGGTCCAGTTATCCGCAAGACGGACACGATACGGTAGCATTACAGAGCCTTGGAATACTGATGCAGTGCTTTCACCGGTTGCATCAATGGTATTTGCTACTGTGATATAGTGAGGCCATTCTGTACTAGTCCCCCAGCCTTCAAAATACCAACCTGTGTTACAAGTTGAAGTTTCATTACCAAAGATGGTACGAATGTGTTGGCAATAACCAGCGTCGTTGTAGCCAACCGAGCCACCAACACCAACCAAAATACCAACTACGCCAACGATGCTAGATACTACACCGCGGATTTTCTTTAGTTGCGCATCCAATGGGACAGCGCGAATAACAATCGCGCCAACCACCAGGATAATACCAAAAATAAGTCCAAACATTATTATTATATTTCCTTTATTTCAATTATTGAGAATTTACATAATCGAGTTCAATCGGGCTAACGATGATCTCTGGTTCGATATACACAGCTTTTACATCGTCACTGCCTTCGCTTACACACATAACATACGTAGCAGCAAGACCTTCGGGCATAAATAACGCATTAGGTTCAGCTTGAGGCATAAATGCTGCACTTCGGCCATCCATACCATAATCATGGACCATTTTTTCTGGGTTGCTATATTGGATACTTGCATTAATACCGTAACCTACGCTATCACAGATCTTTACCAACTTGCCTGTCATAGTAACAATATAAGTGTAAGTACGATAGTTGGGTTGATCACGCAGTTCGTAAAGCCACTTTACCATACGCTTTTCAGTAAAGTTTGTAATAGCTGGAAGTCCAGTTTGACGTTCACCTTCTTTAAGCAACTGCTCCATTTGTTCGGCAGTGCTTTTGTCTGAACTCGGAGTTGAACTAGTACCCCAAAATGCTAGTGCAGGAGATGCAATACCAATCGCGAGTGCGGTTGTAAGTAGAATCTTTTTCATATTATCGTGCTCCGACTTGAGTTAGGAATGTTTGAAGGTATGCTGGATAGTCAGTAGTATCTACAGCAGCAAAGATGTCACGTGTTGCATTTGCAATACCCATCTTACCAGCGTTATCTGCTTTTTGATATTCGAGATACAAGTTATTCAACTGAGTACGCATACCATCTGTATATGCTTGTGACTCTTTAAGAACATTTGTTCGTTGTGCTTCACGCTCGGCATTGAAGAAGCCATTTACATAGATGCCGCCCCATGTAAGCAGACCGAGGCCAACGACAGCTGCGGTTCCATATAGTGCGACTTTAATATTAGGCATTTTTGATTCCTTTGATTGTGTTTACGATATCGTAATAATTGCAAATTACATACCATGATACCTTTTCAATACCTTTCGCGAAAAGGTAAATTCCGCCAAAGAGAGCGATATTTGGAAGTACGTAGTTAATAAGAATTTCCATTTATTTAGTTTCCTTTTGTTTCTTATATTAAGAATATATACTGATTCTTTATAAATGTTAACTAGTAAATTTTTGAGCTGGTTCAAATACAGTTCGTACTGTTTCTGGAGTGCCATAATAAACTCGCCAACGCATAAGAAACCTATCTCCAGTCTCATGCAAAAATGATCGTTCAAATACTCCATGATCTTCGTTGTCTTCTACGAGTTCTTCATCAGAGATAGCAGTAAAGAGCGGATGAATTTCGTCAATGATATTATTAAGTTGTTTTTGTACAAATTCAACCGGGTTTTCAATGTTCATTATTTTTCCTGTGTTATTCAAAAATTGATATTATTCCTTCTACTACTATCCAAAGCAATAGAAGAGGAGGTA
>Ga0213868_10005556_pt1 | contig 11287 bp, 10 predicted proteins | sample PICome_9_FD_160087 | JGI IMG/M metagenome (GOLD analysis project Ga0213868, IMG submission 160087) | Coastal seawater microbial communities near Pivers Island, North Carolina, United States - PICO127 | ecosystem: Environmental > Aquatic > Marine > Coastal | place: USA: North Carolina...
CGGGCATGGAGGACCAGAGGAAGTAGGAGAGTCGGGAGGCGAGGGAGTAATCGTCAATTAGAGGATATTTATCTGGGGCGGTATTCGGGAGAACCTCTTCCTCGCGGAAAAGAAATCGGGGAGACGCGAGGACGGCGACCATCGCCTGGGAAATCCCCATCTCGTAAGTGTATCCTTCTTGAGAGGCGACTTGCTCCGATAGCCGAGTCAATTGATCCACCGTTTCTTCGTCGACGGGTCGGCGATAGGCACGTGACGCAAAGTCGCTTAGCAAATTATGTGTGTATTCGGTTCGCAAGGATTCGTCGTGGGGGACTTTCCCTGGGAAAAAACGATCATAATTTTCTGGTTGTATCCAGTGTTCGCGTGCGAAAGGACCACGTACGGTCAGCTTTTCAATTCGCATCTTGAGGCGTTTGATCTTTTCCAAACCGAATGTGAGGGGCTCTACTTCGAATTCGAAACGTTTATCTCCCGGTTTCCAGTCGTGGTCGAACGTGTATTCGAAAGTCTTTCCAGAGATATATTCAAATTCCTGTTCGATCTTCGTTTCGCCGTCGATTTTGAAAACGAGCCGACAGCGATTGTAGTCAAAGCCGCTGAAGCTCGAAAAACTGACGGGCTTTAGGCTCAGAACGACCTGGTATTTCCCGGGTGCCTTGATTTCATAGTTCGCGGTGCGGTTGGAAGGGGAATAGAAGGAGAGCTGGAGGTCGTCATTCGACGCGTCGTCCTCGATGGTGGGAGGGCTAAAGAGCTCAACCAGGGCTTCTTCTGCTATGACGTGTTCGGGCAATATTCTGGCGGTAGTCGGTACGGCCTCGCCGATAATTTGATTGGCGGCATCGAGGTACTTCTCGATGAGCATGGGGGAAAGCGTTAAAATATCCCCGATATTGTCGAATCCCTCACCAGAGTCATCTGCCGGAAACGCGTCCGCCGCGACAAATTCCAATCCAATCAGATCGCGGATGGTGTTCTGGTACTCGTTCCGATTAAGGCGCTGGACTGTTAGTTTTCCTGGATCAGGATTCTCAAGGTCTAGAGCGAAGGGGCCGGTTTTGATCCAGGTCAGCAAGCGATCTCTTTCTTCGACGGAGGGCTGGAATTCCTCTTGGGGCGGCATAATGTGGGCTCGGGCATTTTTTAGAACGCGAAGCCAGAGTTCGTGGTCTTGAATCGTCTCTGAAGAGAATTCGTCCAACGTGACCCCTCCCTTGCTCGTCCCAAAACCGTGGCAGTCATAGCAATAGCTATCTAGGATCGGTTCGGCTTCGCTCTGAAAGGACTTAAATAATCGATCGCCATCGCCTGCGATAAGTAACTGGTTAACAAGAGCTAATCCCCAAAATAGACAGAATTTGGAAAAGTGGAAATGCATTCTAGTTAAAACTAGGTATAAGCGGCGGATTTAGCAATTATTACCGGAAAGATTGGCTTGGTGGACTCCTCGAGAATCAATATGTAAAGTCATTGGCGGTTTCTGCTGTGTCTATTTGACGGTGCTTGATTTGATGGAACTCATCGCTCACCTGGGCAGAACGCGTGGAGCGGATGGGTTGGGATTTCCACGAAGGCTATTACGACCATCAGCGGGCTCATGGTTTTTACCCTCCCTATCTTTGGCTCAATGGTAAGCGTTTCGAGTTGGAAGGGAACAACGATCCGAATTGTGGGAAAATGAGCGAAAAAGGGGACGAGCCCGTTGGTTCCGGTGGCCAAACCTATTCGCAAAATGTATTTATAGAGGGGATACTAGCCTACATTAGAAGGCATGCTGCTTCCGTGCAATCAGGACAGAAGGACAAACCGTTCTTTCTCTACCACTCTACCCAGTTACCGCATGGGCCAGTCGCCATACCAGGACTGTATCCTGATTTTGCTGATCTTCCCGAACTTTCTTTGGCCGAAAAGAAATACGCCTCGATGGTCAAGATGTTAGATGACCATGGGGGGTTGATTATGGCTGAGCTCAAAAATCTTGGGATCGATGACAACACAATTGTATTCTTCACGTCAGACAATGGGCACGAACTCTATTACGGACCTAAACCGAGCTATCATTCTCAAACCCTGCCGATTGGAGAAAAGGCCAACTTGACGGACAAAAAATGGTGCTCCTCGGAGGCCGGCGATGTCTTTGATGGAGCCGGGGGCCGGGCTGGTTTGAAGTGTAGCGGCTATCAAGGTGGCATGCAGTGTCCGATGATCTTTCGCTGGCCGGGCCGCATCGCGCCCGGTACGCAAACGAATCACTTGAGTGCTCACTACGACTTCATGGCGACCTTGTCGTAACGGGTGGGAATTGGATCTTCTGCGGGAAAGGACAGTATATCCTACCTGCCTACTTTGATCGAGCAGACGCAGGAGGCTGAGTACGAATATATTGTCGTCAACAACCTGTTCGACCGGATGGGGAGTAGTGCTTTGATAGCCCAGGACGGGTGGAAGCTCATAGAGATCGATCGAAAGAAAAACTATTTCCAGCTCTACAACATCCATGACGACAACGAAGAGCGAATCGAGCTTTCCTCTCAGTATCCAGAAATCACTTCTCGTTTGAAAGCAGCTCTCTACTGGGAGCTAGATTCGGCTCGTCCCGATTTGTAATCAGATTCTCACAGAAGCAGTGTCTTCCATTTCGAATTACCGCCTCGGAAGTAGCTTAATTTAGGCGAATGTCCAAACAACCTGTTGGGAGCTTCCACTTGGATGCGGCATGGACATGAGGCTTCGCACGACGAAGCCCAGTCAAGGTCGTGTGAACTCGACAAGAGGTTTTCTCACCCCGGTGTCGACTATTTGTTTTGAAATGGCCTAGTCAATGAGATAGGCAATTTGAATGTCAAAGTATGCGATTTTAGTATTGTTCTGCCTATCGGCGGTAAACGCGAAGGCGGAACAGCGCAACTTCGTGTTTTTCCTTGTGGATGATCTCGGTTTTGGAGACTTGGGGTATAATGGCAGTGAGTTTTATGAAACGCCGCACATTGACGCCTTAGCCGCTTCTGGGATGCGATTTGATAATGGATACGCGGCCTGCCAGGTATGCAGTCCTTCCCGAGCCAGTATTATGACAGGCAAGGCACCGCCCCGACATGGCATTACTGATTGGATTGGAGCGAAAACTGGGATGGATTGGCAACGGGATGACCTCGTACTGCCAGCGGAGTATGTCTGGAACCTTCCTCAAGAGGACATTACCGTTGCTGAGGCCCTCCGGGATGGGGGTTACACGACGTTTTACGCCGGGAAGTGGCATATTGGTACCAAGGGATCGTGGCCTGAGGATCACGGCTTCATGATCAACAAAGGAGGCTGGGACAAGGGCTCCCCAATGGGTGGCTATTTCGCTCCATGGGACAATCCGAGATTGGAAAGCGGCCCTGATGGAGAGCTCCTCACGCTGCGTTTGGCCAATGAAACTGCGTCATTTATTGAGTCGAGTCAGGACGAGCCGTTTTTAGCCTATCTCTCTTTCTATACCGTCCACGGACCCATCCAAACTACGGAAGCGCTCCGCAACAAGTACGTCGAGAAGGCGGAAAAAATGGGCCTTATCGGAAACGATACTCGCTTTAAGTTCGATCGTCGGCTTCCCGTGCGTCAGATACAGGACAATCCGATTTATGCGGGAATGATGGAATCGCTCGATACCGCGGTGGGCATTGTGATGGCGAAGCTTAAGGAAACGGGGCTTGATAAGAATACGGTCGTCATTTTCACCTCCGATAATGGGGGAGTAACAACGGGCGACGCCTACTCAACGAGCCTTTTGCCCTTCCGCGGGGGCAAAGGAAGGCAATGGGAAGGAGGCATTCGCGAACCTTATATTATTCATGTTCCGGGTCTGACAAAGCCGGGTACCTCCTCCGATGCACTTGCCATTGGGATGGACTTCTACCCCACCATGTTGGAGTTAGCCGGTTTGCCGCTCAGGCCCGAGCAACACGTGGATGGGGTGAGCTTGGTTCCTGTGTTGAGTGGAAAGAACATTCCCGAGCGGGATCTCTATTGGCATTATCCGCATTACGGAAACCAGGGAGGGGAGCCGTCATCGATCATTCGTTCGAAAGAGTGGAAGCTAATCTACTATCATGAAGATGGCCGGGTTGAGCTGTATAATCTCATAAATGATATGGGCGAGGTCAATAATGTCGCCGCCGCGTATCCAGAAAAAGTCAGCGAAATGCAAAAACGACTCAATCACTGGTTGGCGGATACGGGAGCGAGATTTCCCGCCCGTGATCCTCGTTACAGTCAGGAGCGGTTCGACCAGAAGATCGAGAATACCCGAACAGCAAAGATGGAGGCGCTCGAAAAGCAGCATGCTGAGTTTCTCGATCCTGAATGGGAGCCTGCAGGCAATGCTCGCTGGTGGGGCAGCACAGAGGATTAGGACTCGTAAGCGATCCGTTTAAACGCGGAAGACCAATATTTTGTATTCAGATAAAAGGATACAAAATTTCAATGAACGGCATTAATAGACGTTCTCGAACAAAGATTGCATGAGAAAATGTCTGCTCAGCTTACCCTTCCCCGCCCCAGCGGCCAACTTCGCTTTCATGTACTTTAATATGGGCGAACACATGAGCGAATCTGGAGGTACCCCACTAAACCTAGATGATGAAGAGAGTATTACCAGCACTTTATTCTGGGGCTCGTTTATCGCTTGCCAACGGACGATATCGATAATCTCGAGGTGGAATATGCTATTGGGTTACTTTGCCCTTTCGATTCCATACCTCCTCTTCCTTCTTGCCGGAGCTCTGCTTTAAGGATCCTTAGACGGGTATTTTACCCGGCGATACGTGGTGGAAGCTCGAGGAGCTCAGTTCGAGGACGTCGATTTCGATATGATCGAGAAACGAGAGTATTCGTCCTTTGGCGTTTCGCAATGGCAGGGCTCGACGGGTCGCTACTCGAGTCCCATCTGCGTGATCATCCCAACGCTGACCTCGGCCTTAGCGTTTCGAGGGTTCGGCGAGACCTACCCTCGACGCCGGAGATCCTAAACAAACGTGCTGATGGAACCTGCTGGGAGCCGATCTTTCGTACCCATTTCTGGTAAGATAAGCGACTGGGCAATTGAAAAATGCACTAGTTATCGGGTTTTGGAGTTTCCTTTTCCGCTTCGCCAACGACGATCTCGACCAAGTTGGGTTCGATGGTTTCCAGTACTAGATTCTTGGGAAAAGACATCTGGCCCAGTCCCAGCCGCACTCTTTGGGGGCCTTTTTCGGGTTTCAAAGGTACACTGATTTCGATCTGGTTATGTCGAATGAAGTAGAAAGATCGGCGTACGCCGCGAAAGGTAACGTCGACGTTCTGAGGGAGTACCGCGTCAACTTCAAGCCCAGCAGGTAGATCACTGTATTCAATTGGTATGGACAAGGTTCGATAGGCGGTTTTTGAACCATTGACGAGAACGAACCAAAGGGCGACTGAAAGGGAAAGAGCGATTAGCTTGTCACGCCAATTCTTCTGAAAGGGGTGCTCCCATTCCTTCGGATCGTTCTTAGGGTTGATGTCCCGATAGAATTCCTCCAGAATCTGTGCCAACTGCTCGGGTTTGTGAATCTCGGTAAGGTCCCCGTTCCGAGTTATGGAAATGGTGCCTCTTTCTTCTGATACTACGACACACAAGGCATCGCATAGTTCAGTCAGTCCCAGTGCCGCTGCGTGGCGTGTGCCTCGGTTGCCAAGCTTTTTCATATTCTTGGAAAGGGGTAGTTGCACCGAGAATTTTGAGATTAGATTTTCTTTTACCACCACAGCCCCATCGTGCCCGATAGAATGGGAGTCGAATAGGCTTTTTAAGAGAGCCTCGCTCAACCTGCCACCGCACTCTTGGCCGCCTTCAAGGTGACGAACCATCATGTCGTTGCCACGAATTACGACCAGGGCGCCGGTTCGGTCTCTGGCTAGATCGGTCAAAGTGCGAACAAGTATTTCGACTTCCTCCCTTGTGAGGCGAACCATCTCTTTTCTGAGGATTCTTCGATTGAGACTCCAAACTGCAATTCGCTCGAAGAAGTATCGTAGTTCCCCTTGGAAAATGACGACGAGGGCGATTAGGATAACCGCAAAGAATTGCTCAAATATAGCTGCCGTCAGATTGAGACTAAACTGGCGGGCTAAAAGATAGACGCCTGCCACGATCAGTATACCTGTCAGGACGAATGCGGCTCGCGTACGCTTGGACCATACCAACAAGGTGTAAATCAGCAGCGTCATGAAAATGATATCGAGAAAACCGGAAAACCCGATTTCTTTAAATGGAAGTAGAAGACTTTGTAGCATGGAAATTTAAGTTTTGGATACTGCTTGTCTAAATAAGTAGTAGTTGGCTTCCCTTTCTGGAAAGCGTAGTCGTTTGTAGAGCCGCTTTATTAAGGTTTCTTCGGCATTTCCCCATTCTTCGGGTGAAGCGTTTTCTCCCACTTCAAAACTGGCTCCTGCTATTACGCTGTGCTCTCCTGTCTCGCCACGATTGTCGAAAAAGTCGTGCAGAATATTTCCCGCATTTGTTGTGGTTCGGTCCAGTCTGGGTGGAACATTAAGCCTTCCCTTGAATCTTCGCGTGCAGAGCGACCTCCGCTTGCGGCGGTAAGTTAGGAGAAAGTCAGCGACCTGAGAGACAAGATCAGGATTTTTCACTTCGCCGAGATGAGCGGAGATAAGAACTTTGTTCCCAATCGCTTTTTGAAGTCCTGCTCGAAGCGCTGTAAAAAACCGTCGTGACCTGACTGGATTATGAATATGAGCCAGGGCTTTCATGTCAAATTGGGGATCAATTTGAGATAGGTTTGGATGGTCTCGGGCCGATTGGCTCGATAGAGATTCATGGTATTGGAAATAATGATGGAGGCCAGTGCCTTAGCCAAGTTGGTAGGAATTTCGAGGTTTAACTGGAGTAGCGCTCTGGCGACGACCACCACGCACTGGGCGATAGGCTTGGTCTCGGAATGATGCTGATTGGTTAAAAGAGTCGCCCGCCGGTCTCCCGGAAAGTAATTGTTTTCAATGGCGGGAGTAGCTGATAAAACGAGCCCGGCAGCCACGCTATTTTTGATAAAAGCACGTCGTTCAATCTTATTCTTCATGGAGCGAAGTGAGCTGATTCGATTTGCGTTTCTGCGGCAAAGCAAAAATCATCCTTTTGGTTTAATACATTGGATCTCTCGATCGCCCGCCACCTTAACATGGCCATCTACTCGTTCTGAGTGTCTTGGAGCCACCTAGTATAATTCGCTTTCGAAAATCTTGTAGATCATAGAAAATCTTTTCGTATCGAATAAAAGGATGCGTCTTATCTTATTTTTTAAATTTCGTTTAGGAATGACTGACGAGTTTGGTTTCGGAGAGGTTGAAGACGAAGCGCACGTCCCCTTTCTCGATCTCTTTGGGATAGATCATGTAAAATTGACCTATCGCCATCAGGGTCGCTATTTTGTATGACTTGATGTTCATGGACGCGTGGTGCACGAGATAACCGCATAGTCTTTCTCTGTAGTCGGAAGCAGTTAAACCGCATACCTTAGTCCGGGTTCACCGATCCGATGCCCCTTGTATCTGATCTTTTCTTAAATGACAGTAAGTCAACTATTGACCTAATAATGGGTCGAAAATTATGGGGACTGGATCAGTGTACAAGACGTGAAAGAGGAATAGAGCCCATTAACCAATGCTATTCGTCCCTAAGATACCTATCAAACCCTTAACCCTTTTCTGCGCGAGGTTTAGTAAATAGCCTGCTCCTGCGTGGACACCAACCCATACTCGACATTAAAATCATGACACTCAAACAACAATTCTGCAGCCCTGTTTGCGGGCTGCTAGTACTCGCTTTCGCGGGTGCTCCTGGACTGTACGCCCAGGACGACGAGGATGTTTTCGAACTTTCTCCCTTCTCGGTTATGGCCGATGACAACGAAGGCTACCGTGCCCTTTCCACATTGGCGGGTACTCGTCTCAGAACTCCGCTCAAGGATATCGCAGGAGCAGTTCAAGTAGTTACCGAAGAGTTTCTGGAAGACCAGGGTGTAGCAAATGTCGAGGACCTTTTCCTCTATACAACGAACACAGAGGTATCTGGTCCAGAGGGTAATTTCGGAGCAGGCGGAGGAGACCGACGCGATCCAAACGGGAGAACCCGTGTTCGAGGATTGGCTGAGCCTGATCGGACTCGGAACTTCTTCCTAAGCGATATAGGGCTCGATACATACAACACGGATCGAGTCGCAATTGCGAAAGGCCCGAATGCGCTTCTTTTTGGTTTAGGGAGTCCGGCGGGTCTTTACAACAGCAACCTCAAGCAAGCCCATTTTGATGAAGAGACCGAAATCAAGCTTCGGTACGGTAGCTGGGGTGCCCATCGTGAGATAATTGACGCGAACCGAGTTTTGGTCGACGATGTCTTGTCGTTGAGGATAATTGGACTGAACAACCAGAACAAGTTTAAGCAGAAGCCATCTTTTGAGGATGAGCAGCGGCTATTTGGAGCGTTGCTTTACAAGCCGACGGATCGAACGACTATCAGAGTTAATGCGGAAATCGGAACTAGGGATGCGAGTCGTCCTCCAATCATAACGCCGACATCCAATATCCCTGATTGGGTAGAAGCTGGAATGCCGACAAACTCGGACCCGACCTCGGGGTCTGGCTGGAGTACGATGCCATCGAACCGTGGCCCAGGGTATGTGTTCGCATATCCGGATTCAACTGAAGCCACTGTAGGTTTCGATGCTGGCCCCGCGACACCTGGTCCAGATAAAAAATTACGAAGGATGTACACTTGGGCAAACCGTGAGGACAGTGCATCAGCTAATGTCAGCAACGCAGTTTTATCCGATGAAGATAGCTGGGTATTCGATTTTAGAAATAACACGCTCACGGGTACCGAAAATACCTCGTACAACTCGTTTGACGCAACAAACTTGGTGATCGAGCAAACTATGTCGGAAAACGCTGGTGTGGAGCTAGCTTTCGACAAGCAGAACTTCAGAAGCGGGTGGTTGGATCGTGCGTCCAACAACATCAGCGTCAGTACTAGCGAATACATGAATTACTTTCTTGCAGTTCAAGATGACGGTACGCCTGTACCGGTTCCCAATCCTAATGTGGGACGACCGTACAGGCCAGGTTGGGATAACTTCGCAAACAGTAAATCGATTCGCGATGCAATGCGATTGACTGCATACTACGATTTAGACCTTAGAGACACTGACAGTTTTGGTTTCTTGGGGCGCCATGTATTCACTGGCGTATTTTCCGACCAGTCGCGCGAAATTCACGAGCAGTCTGATGGCTACGGAATCGTTTCCGGGGGAGAAATAGAGCGTATTTTGGAGGCGAATAGGAATCGTGGTTACACTACAGCATCCTATGACCGTGGAGCACGCAATTACCGGTTCCTAGGCCAGAAGATTGCTGGAATCCCCTCCAGTGGAACGGTAGCCACTCGCACGACCGCCAACACCCCGAGGATACAGCAGAATACGGCGGTTCTTTACGATAGTACCGCTACTCCGATATACGAAGGTCACACAGGTGCTTACCGTGAGGTTTCTGCACCCTTGATTCTTGACACTGTCAACAACGCCTCGATGGATCGGCAGGAGATCGAGTCTTTAGCCATATCGGCTCAGAGCTACCTTTTGAACGACAACATAGTAGCAACATACGGTTGGCGGAAGGACAAAGCTGAAAACTGGCGTGACGATAGTCCCGACTATACATCTGAAGCCATTGCTTTGCCAGAAACTTTGGGATTCGGCCCAGTTCCAGATAACTCAATTACGGGCGATGTTTTCACATGGGGCGTGGTTGGCCACTTGCCGGAAGAGTGGGAGCCAGCAGGAATCGGACTCAGTGCTCACTATGGCGTTTCCGAAAACTTCGTCCCCTCCCCAGGGCGGATAACGATATTGAATGAGATGCATCCAGACCCGGCAGGAGAAACGACAGAGTATGGTTTCTCCATAGATTTACCGGAGCAAAACTTCTATGTTCGGTTTAATTGGTTCGACACTGTATCTTCAGCTCAGACGGATAATTCAATGGGCAACGGAAGTATCCCTAACTACGAGCGGCTTTGGTACAATGGTGTACGAAGCTCGCTGCAGGAAAAGCTCCCCAGAGATTCTACCGTCCCACCAGAAGTATATGAGACATGGGATGCAAAAGACCCGAGATTGTGGCCGAACAATATTGGTTGGGAAACGCTCTACACAGTACCACCCCTTGGTATGAGGGAAGTCCATTGGACTCCTGTTGACCCGGGCCCAGGTGCAGGGACTGCAGTCTCGGTTTCCGATAAACGAAATCCGAACATGGTCGGTGTATCTGACTTTTCCTCCGAGGGTATGGAGGTAGAGGGAGTTTGGAATCCGACGGAGAATTGGACATTGATGTTCAACGTTGCCCAACAAAAAGCTACAAAAACGAATGTTCTAAAGTCTTGGGTAAAGTACTTTGATATTCGTGAGCCGCAGTGGTTGAAAATGGGAGATCTTCTCTCTCGTCCGAATACCTTCCAGAGCGACAATCCGATGACGATATTTAGGCAGACTCGGACTACTCAATGGTCGAGACTGCTTCAACAGACCCTTAGAGAGGGTGCTTTGCTGAGCGAGGTGCGCGAATGGCGTTTCAATATGGCGACCGCGTACCACTTTAGCGAGGATAGTATGCTTGCTGGTTGGGCTGTTGGAGGAGGTTACCGCTGGCAAGACGAAGTAGGGGTCGGGTTTGCGAATGCTATATTGGCGAATGATCCGCGTCTACCCGTAGGTCTCGATGAAATCGCGGTAGCAGATGTGACGCAGCCGCTCTTCGGGCCCTCTGAGGAAAACATGGACCTTTGGATACGCCATTCACGCAAGATCCTGAATGACAAGGTGGATTGGAGAATACAGTTGAACGTCCGCAATGTTCTAAACAATGATGATTTGATCATAACGGCCATGGATGGTGATGGTTTGCCCTCGCGTATCAGGATTATGAATCCAATGAACTTCCGACTTACTAGCACGTTTAATTTTTAGTTAGTAGTATAACTTAGGGTAGTAGAGTTGCGGACTGGTCACGATTGATTTTGCCAGTCCGCGTTCCCAAGTTTCGATTTTCACGGGTTGCCTGAAGTAAAATGGGCAGCCCGTTTTTTTCGAAAAGTGATGAAATCGTCCATAAACGTATTCGTAATCGTAGGGCCAGTACGGTCCCTCTTGGATATCCAGCGGGTATTCAGTAATTAAAAGGCCTGCCATTTCTAATATGAAATCAC
>Ga0213868_10005558_pt1 | contig 11286 bp, 7 predicted proteins | sample PICome_9_FD_160087 | JGI IMG/M metagenome (GOLD analysis project Ga0213868, IMG submission 160087) | Coastal seawater microbial communities near Pivers Island, North Carolina, United States - PICO127 | ecosystem: Environmental > Aquatic > Marine > Coastal | place: USA: North Carolina | collected...
CCTTAGAGGGGACCCGGGCGTAGTGCTGCTTCCCTTTCCGTAGGGGGTCGATCGATTCAATGATAACCGGTTCTTTTATCTGGGTCTGATCCAGAACGGGCTGCTCGGCCGCATCGATAAAGTGATTGGTGACGTCTCTTCGATCTTGGGCTGAAAGTGAGACAGGGCGTACCGCAGCAAGGGCTTCGAGCCCGGCGGTCCAGCCGATAAAGTTACGTAGGGAGATGGGCATGGGGTAATCGTGTGCTGTGTTGGAGTCTAGGAAATGTAGAAACTGGGTGCGTCTATACGGGATTAATTACGGATTGATTCTTTGCTCCCTCTCCATTTGAATTGGGGGACATTATGCTACGCGTTCTAAAATCGATTGGTCCTGCCATTATTGTAACCGCGGTTGTGCTGGGTCCTGGCTCAATTTTGACAAGCTCGAAAGTGGGAGCTTCGTTCGGATTGAGCGCCCTTGCCGTGGTTGCGGGTTCGGCTGTTCTGATGATCGCCATGGTCGCTCTCGCCGCACGGCTGGGCGTTGTTTATGAAAAAAGCCTGTGTACGGAGTTGGCCGACCGATTGGGACGTCCTGTATCCGTTTTAATTGGGGGTGTCTTGTTTACCTTGGTCGCGTTGTTTCAGTCATCCAATAACATCGCTTTGATTGGAGGGTTGGAGCCCATGCTAGGAGACGATACGCTGGGGGACGGGGCGAGGACGGGCATCTTGATGGCGGTAAATTTTCTTATCATCTTTTGCCTGTATTCGTTCAGAAATCTCTACAGTTTCATTGAAAGAATCATGAAGGTTCTCGTTGGTATCATGATACTGGCGTTCTTGGCTAATATGATTGTGGTCTTCTCAAGTCCTAGAAGCTACGTTCCCGTAATTAGCGAAGACAGCCATGAATGGCTTCCGTTGCTCGCGATGATTGGCACGACTTTCTCGGTGGCGGGCGCGTTTTACCATGCCTACTTGGTCAAACAAAAAGGTTGGGGCCTGCACGATATTCAAAAAGGAGTAGCCGATACAGTAGTCAGTATTTCAATACTGGGGCTGTTAACCGCGGTCATTTTACTGACAGCGTGGCGGACGTTCTACGGTCATCCTTCGGCGATCGTCCTTTCTTCGGTAGGGGACGTGGCCCGCCAGTTGGAGCCGTTGTTTGGCAGCTTTGCCAAGGGGATCTTCTGCATTGGAATATTAGCAGGGGCCACGAGTTCCTTCCTGGTTAACGCGATTATTGGAGGTACGGTGATGTCGGACGCGATAGGAAAAGGGTCGAATTTGAGCGACGCCACTCCTCGTCATCTAACGACCCTCGCTCTCGTAGTGGGAATGGGGGTTGCGATCTCCTCCTTGCTAAAAGAGGGCAGCGTCGTGCATTTAATCACATTTGCTCAGGCGCTTACGGTTCTCGGAATTCCGGTGCTCGCGCTGGCCTTACTCTATCTGGGAACGCGTCCGCAACTCTCGGGTGAGCGGAAAGTGCCACAGTGGATTCTTGCCGTAGCAGCGATCGGATTTCTTGTGTCCTGCGTGTTGGCCTGGATAACGGCGAGCAAGGTGTATGATAAAATCGGGTTGTAGGCCAAAGGGTCGTGAACTAGGCTCAGTTCAAAAATACTTTTAGTCACTTTGGAGGTTGATCGTGTCTGAGTTCAGGGTATACTCGTTCCTGATATAAATGTGGCCTGAGAATAGCGAAGAAGAACGCTGGTTTATTGAAAACCTCCAACCCCATGAAGCGATGCTTCGCGGGTGGTTGCGTGGTCGCTATCAAAGCGGATTGGACATTGATGACGTGATTCAAGAAGCCTATTTAAGAGTGCTGAAAGCGAGGAAAAAGGATCCGGTGAATGCTCCGAAAGCGTTTCTTTTCGCGACGGCACGGAATCTGGCCTTGAATACGATGCGATTTGCCAAGGTCAGAGGTGAGGATGCGATTTCGACGCTTGACGAATGCGAGCTTCTGGACGAGCGGGCTGGAGTTCACGAGACGGTCGCCCGAAACCAGGAGTTGGAAGTGTTGACGAAGGCAATCCAGTCGCTTCCGGATCGATGCCGGCAGATTTTTACGTTGAGAAAGGTCTATGGAATGTCTCAGAGAGACATTGCGAAGAAATTGAATATTTCCGCCCGAACAGTAAACGCGCAGATATCAATTGGGGTAAACAAGTGTGCCGACTATGTGGGACGCTTTTGCGAGACGGGAGAGCTATGAATCAGAAGGGGAAGGGATTTGGCGATTCTGGAAATGACCAGGCAAATCAAGAGGCGTCGGACTGGGTTGCTAAGTTCGACCGTGGACTTACGGGAAAAGAGCAGGACGCGTTTTTTGATTGGCTCGCTAGAAGTCCCTTGCATTCAGAGGCCTATAACCGGCGCCAAATGGTGTGGAAGGAAATGAAAGTATTGGCAGATTGGAGGCCTGAGCACAGTTCCGAGCCAAATCCAGACTTGCTAGCAGTATCCCGGAAGCGAACAAAAGTGTTTTGGATGAGCGCGATCACGGGGATTGCTGCAATGTTGGTGTTTGGGTTGTTTTTGGGGAGTCAGATTAATCTGGATGAACAGTCAGATCGTGTACTATTGGCTACAGGAGAAGGGGCTCAGTTTTACGAGCACCATGTCTTGGAGGATGGGTCCGCGGTGGAACTTAACAGAGGAGCCCAAGTGGCGGTACGGTATTCGAAGACTAAGCGGATTGTCGATTTGCTAGCTGGAGAAGCCCATTTCACTGTCGCAAAAGATAGGGACAGGCCCTTCGTGGTAAGAGCGAGAGGGACAGTAGTACAAGCAGTAGGCACTGCGTTCAATGTTTCGCTAAATTCCGAAGAAGTTGAGGTGATTGTGACCGAAGGTCGAATTCTTATGAATCCATCGATCGCGACGACTCGACAAAGTGTAATTGTTGAGTCAGAGCCGTTGGTCCGAAGTCTGCGGGCGGGGCAGCGTTCAGTGGTGTCGCTGAAATCGGTAAAAACGCTTCCGTTGGTGGAGGAGATTCCTGTCGAAGCGATAGGACGAAGATTGGCTTGGAAAAATGAGATGCTAGAGTTTACGGATTCGCCGCTTTCCGATGTGATCCTTGAGTTTAACCGTCGCAATCACACTCAATTGGTGATCGGAGATCCCGAGTTGGCTGAATTGCCTGTGACTGCTGCCTTTCGCCCCAATAAACTGGATGAATTCGTAGAGTTGCTGGCCCTGATTGGAAATGTTGAGGCCGAGCGTGATGGATTGTCAAAAATTGTACTCCGAGAAGGGAAACCAAAAACCCTACCCAATTAATGCCAGACGCGGAGAATCTATGATCGTTTTGTTTGGTGAAAAAAATACCTTATTTTTTAGTTAAAACTGCAATCGAAAGTGTCTTAGCGAGCGAGTAACCGCTCTAATGCCACTAAAAAAAATACCCTATCTTTTAATTGATGGTTCTCATATGTCGCCTGAGCAGCGTGCACTTGATCCTCATCGGGCTTGGTCTCATGTGGGAAGGTACCCTGTATGCCGATACGGAGGCGCTCCGATATTTCGAAATAGCGGGAGGAGAAGCCGCCGAGACACTGAAAATCGCGGCAATTCAAGGCGATGTGGAGATTCTAATCTCAGTTGGGGCCTCGTCGAAAGCTCTAACGAATTCAATTCAGGGTCAATACGCTGTCCAGGAAGCATTGAACCGAATGCTAGAAGGTACTACCCTAGAAGCAGTCCCGGTTAGCGGTGGAAACGCTTTTGGAATCAAGGAACGGATAAGAAGCGAAGCGAGTGCTGCCGCAGCAGCGGAAAGCTCAAGTCAAATAGAACTGTCAATACGAACTCAAATGGAATCAGGAAATATGGAAAAGAGTAAATCAAAAACGAAAAGGGGATTTTTCAAAGGTCTCCTTGCGCTTGCAGTTGCAAGCTCCCCGAGCGTTTCTGCTCAGGACGAATCAGAAGAAGTATTTGAGTTAAGCCCTTTTCAGGTAGATGCTTCCCAGGATACTGGATACACGGCAACCTCTACCTTGGCTGGGACGCGCGTGCGAACTAACCTTAAGGATCTAGGGGCGGCTATCAGCGTCTACACGACAGAGTTTCTTGAAGATACCGCAGCGACTGACGCCGCAACCTTGTTGTCCTACACTTCTAATACGGAGACCGGGGGCAACCAGGGCAATTTCTCAGGTGCCCAAGCTGTTGAAGATGACCGCTATTTTCAGCGAGATGAGCGTACGAACCCGCAACAAAACCAACGTGTTCGCGGATTGGGCCGCGCAGATTTGACGCGTAATCTGTTTCTTACTGACATCCCGTTTGATAGCTACAACACCGACCGAGTAACGGTGAGCCGAGGACCTAATTCCCTATTGTTTGGAATTGGCAGTCCAGGTGGTGTAATCGAAAACTCCACCAAGCAAGCACTCCATGGGAGGGACTTTGGGGAGGCCCAAATACGGGTCGACAACTACGGAAGTCTGAGGACCTCTTTGGATTACAACAAATCTCTAATCGATGGTCGGGTAGCCTTTCGAGTCGCTTTGCTGGACGAAAAAACAAAGTACAAGCAGGAACCTACTTTTGATGAGCAGTCCCGCTTTTACGGAGCGCTGGATTTCGTGTTGTCGAAGAACGAGGGTAGCGACTCCTTCGATGCGACCAGATTCCGGCTGAACTTTGAAAAGGGAAACCAGGATAGTTCTCCGGTCGAAATCATTCCGCCCTCGGTTGCTTACCATGGTTGGTTTGAGCCTACACCCGCAAACATCCAGCAATTTTCCGGAATTGCTCCGTCGTCTAGAGTGGTGTCTCCGAGTGAGGGTGGCACGTGGGAATTCCAAGAGACTTTCAACCCGTTGGAAATCAATTCCGAGGGAGGAATCAATACCAATACCCACCCGAGTTGGTTTCGATGGATCGCTGCTGTATGGGATGACCCCAATAGTTCAGTTGCCAATTTGGGAACTGGGGATGGGCTACAAGGCTATCAGGGATTGCTAACTTGGAGTGTAGGTCGGGGAGATACCCTAGCTAGTACGGGACTAGCGGGTACACCGGGCGCTGTTGCCGCGTTTGGCACGGAAGCTCCAGGTGACACTTCAGTCAATCGTACGGTGGACTACCATGCCAACAGCCCTTACTCAGAGCCCTATGCCATTGGATTCACGGTACCCACAATCCAGAATACACAGGTATTCGACTATCGAAATCAGATTTACTCAGGAGGTGTCGATCGGGTAGATCGCAAGTTTGACGACGTCAATCTCGCATTCGAACAAGGTTTTTTCAACAATAAGCTTTCCATTGAGGTTGCGTATGATGAACAGCACTACCAGACGAATCAGGACTTTCTATTTACTGGAAGCGGAGGAACGAGTACAACCGGACCTTATGATCTCTATGTGAGTATAGCGGAATATCTGCAGAACGGTCAGCCCAATCCAAATCTTGGCAGAGCCTACACTCGTATTGGTCGTCCGGAGACGCGATTCTCGGAAGTAGATCGGGAAACGTTTCGGACGACTATTTTTGGAGAGCTGGACTTTGCTGAAAAAGACGGCTTCACGAAATGGCTGGGTCGACATCGATTCACCGGGCTGTACAATGACCACACGCGTGACGCCCACAGCAGAAATTTTCGGGAATCATGGGTGAGCAACGACTTTGATGTGCGTGCTGCTGTGCAAGGCCCCAATCTCAATAGCGCCCGCAGTACGGCCGGCATGGTTTTTTTCTCTAGTGACTCTTTGTTGGGGCTTCAGTCGATTGACGATGTTCGCATCAACCAGTTGAAGGTCAGGCGTCCCCAACCGGGAGACTCGTTTCTCGTAAACTATACTGACACTAGCTCCGCTGATCGGGATATAGCGGAGAGGACGCTACGAAACGGAAGTGTTCAATTGGAGCGTTGGCTCAATGATGAGAACGTTAGCCAAACCAATATTGAGGCGAAGGCCTTTGCTGTGCAGAGCTATTTGCTCAATGAGAATATAATAGGTCTCTACGGCTATCGTGAGGACGACACGACGAGTTTCGCCAGAGCGACCGAGGCGGAAACAGGGTTAGACGACCGAATTAATTTAGGAGTGTGGAACCCACAATTTACCCAGCTTTCGTCGACCCCGAGCCTTGAGGAAACCGGTGACACGACTACCTGGAGCATTGTAGCTCGGTTTCCTGAAAACATACTCGGGGAGCTGCCCGGAGGGATGGACATTCAAGCTCATTACGCGGAATCGGAAAACTTCAATCCGGTTGGTCTAAGAAACAATGCGCTAGGCCAGTCGATTGGCCAGCCAGGGGGCACTACTGAAGAGTACGGAGTCCAATTTGGGTTTTCCGAAAACAAATACATCATTAAGGCCAATTGGTTCACGACGGCACTAAACGATGTGAATGCAGCCCCAAGTGTTAACATAGGCAGCGAAGCCTATGGGGCGATGACACGCTATCGCCAGGCCGAGCTAGATGGTATCGATTTTTCGGAGCAACTGATAACGGTAAATGGAGATCCCGCGAGTTTCCCTATCCAAGATTATAGTACGTTCATCGATACAATGCTGAACAACGTACCCGCGGAGTTTCGCGCGCTTACCAATCCAAGGATGGTGGACAACGAACTCGATGATGGACTGTGGGATACGATTGAATGGGACAACATTCCCGCGCTTCGATCTACGCAGGACCGCATAGCGGAGGGTTTTGAAATTGAATTTGTCGCGAATCCGCTACCGGGGTGGCGTATATTGGGTAATGTCAGCCAGCAGGAGACTATTCAAAGCAATACGGCTTCGGTAATGGCTGTGGTTGTCGAGGAATTTAACGCTAATCTGCAGGCTTCACGAGCGGGCGAAGTTAATAGGTCTCCAGACCTAACCGTGCAAACGCGTCCAATCAACGAGATCTGGCTTGTTAATGGAGTAGCTCCTATCAGAGCGGCCAAGTCTTTGGACAATACGGTTTCAAACGAACAGCGGGAATGGCGATATACGTTCGTTACCACTTACAAATTCATGGAGGGAAGATTCAAGGATTTCTCCATCGGTGGTGCAGGGCGCTGGCAAAGCGAAGCCGCTACGGGGTATGTCTTCGGACTTGAGCCAGAAACCGGTGTTCCTGTGCCGGACGTCAGCCGTCCTTTCTTTGACAGCGGCCTTTTTAGTGGTGACCTTTGGGCTACTTATGAAAAACAGTTGAAGGATAATGTGGATTGGCGGATACAGTTGAATATTCGCAATGCATTCGGCGACAACGATGACATACCGGTGAAAACCAATCCTGATGGGCGGGTTGCTGTTATCCGAACCCCCAATCCAAGGACGATCTACCTGACCAACGCATTTCGGTTTTAGCGTGTAGGTTGTGCGGTTGACATTCACATGGAAGCCCCTCGTTAGAGGGGCTTTTTTTAGGTAATCGCTGCATGTTGATTGTCGATAGGCGTTCGTTGAAGGAAAGCAGTTGCGAGCGGACTGTCGATTCTCCATAAAGGTCCTCGTTATGCCCAAACTTATTTGGATCCCCGCTTTAATCTCCCTATATTCCATTGTTTCAATATCCGCGGACGAACGCCCCAATATCATCGTCATTCTTGCGGACGACATGGGGTACTCGGATATCGGTTGCTACGGAGGCGAGATTGAGACGCCGAACATCGATGCGCTTGCTGAGAATGGCCTGCGTTTCAAGCAGTTCTACAACAGCGCTCGCTGTTGTCCCACACGCGCTTCGTTGATGACCGGGCTTCACCCGCATGAGACAGGGATTGGCCATATGACGAATCCTCCCGGAACGCTTAATCATGATGCGGGCCCCGACTTTCCTAACTACAGAGGTGTTCTCAACAAGGACTGTGTGACGGTTGCCGAGGTGCTGAAGCCAGCGGGCTATGCCACGCTGATGAGTGGCAAGTGGCATCTCGGGATGGACGAGCATGATCTCCGTCCGCTGCAACGCGGATTTGAGAAGTACTATGGTTGCCTTTCGGGCGCGACGAATTTTTTCTATCCAGAGCACCCACGTGGGATGTTCTTTGGGAACGAGCCCATCGAGAATCCTAAGAGCACAACCGACCGACGCTTTTACACCACAGACGCGTTCACTGACTGCGCGATACAGTTTCTCTCTGAAGAGAAGGCTGAACAAGACCGGCCATTCTTTCTATACCTCGCCTACACCTCGCCGCATTGGCCACTCCATGCCCATCAGGAGGAAGTCCAGAAATATGTGGGTAAATATATGATGGGATGGGATAAGCTCCGTGAGCAGCGACTCAAAAGGCAAATTGAAATCGGGCTGATTGATCCGAAGTGGAAGTTGACGGATCGCTATGACGTTGCGTGGGACTCTCTGAATACAGAAAAGCAACGGGAAATGGACATGCGAATGGCTTTCTACGCTGCCATGATTGACCGAATGGATCAGAATATCGGAAAGCTCGTCGAGCACCTGAAAAAGAACGACCAATATGATAATACGCTGATCCTCTTTCTAACTGACAATGGTGGCTGTGCCGAAGGGGGTACGCTGGGCGGAAAAACGGATCCGTTCGATTTGGAGAAATGGGAAGCGACCTACGGATCGGGCCCCAGTTACGGGGGAAATTGGGCGAATGCGTCTAATACTCCTTTTCAAAAGTTTAAGCACTACACGCATGAAGGAGGAATCTCCACACCTCTTGTTGCTCATTGGCCTAAAGGAATCAAGGGAAGCGGTTCGCTGGTGAGTGATCCAGCTTATCTTCCAGACTTGATGCCAACCTTCATCTCTTTGGCAAAGGCGAAGTACCCCAACAACTACAAAGGGAATAAAATACGGCCGCTCACCGGTGTCTCGCTTAAAACCGTTTTTGAAGGCAAATCGCTTCAGCGAAGAGATCCTCTGTATATCGAACACGAAGACAATGCGGCCTTGATTCAAGGCGACTGGAAACTCGTGGGTACAAAAGTTTCCGTTTTCGACGGACCCGATGCGAGCAAATGGGAGCTGTATAATTTGGAAAATGACCGGACAGAAACGAATGATTTGTCAGGAACGCATCCCGAGAAGGTTTCCCAGCTCTCCCAGCAGTGGCTTAATTGGGCGAACCAAGTGGGCGTGTATCCAAAGCCGTCCAAGAAGAATTTCAGAGACGATCACAATTAGTGTGTAGGAGCGGCTTTAGGCCGCGATTCCAATGCCGATCATCGCGGCGTTAAGCCGCTCCTACGATTTTCGAGGTAGGGAGGACTGGTCTTTGATGCTAACCTGTCGATGGGTTTCGTATACTTATGTTCGTGGTAGCGGGCGATCTCCGAGCGCCCGCTACCATTTTCACCTACTGTTTTAACTTCAAGATTCGATCGTTGTAGCTATCGCAGATATAAAGCACGCGGTCGGGTGTGATCCAGACGCCGTGGGGCCGGTTGAGTGGGCTGTCTTCAGGCCCGTGGTCCAATATTGTTGCGAGCGTCTTGGCGATAGGGTCGTAGCGTTTTATTAAATGGTTTTCCGCATCGGCAATCACGACAGTATCGTCAGTGTCGATACAGAGATGCTTAGGCCCCTTAAGCCCTGCCTCGATTGCGGGTCCGTTTGCAGCATGCGGCTCTCCCGTACCGGCGACCGTGTAGATTCTCCCATTGGGCTTCACGACCCGCAGAGCGTGACCGCGTCGAGAAAGTATATAGACATTGCCTTGGGAATCTTCCGCGACTCCACGGGGATCGAGTAAAGGGCTTTCTTTGGCTATGGCTCCGTCGCTAGGAACCTCAGTGGCTCCATTACCTGCTATGGTGTGGATCATTTCCGTCTTCAGATCGATGTAGCGAACCCGCCGGTTTCGGATGTCGGCGATATAGAGCCGCTGATCGTCGGGGCTGAGGCTGATAGAGATGGGGTCGTTCAGCATTGCGGTGATCGCGGGTATGCCATCCCCGTTGTATCCGCCTTCTCCGTTTCCAGATACAATCGTCACATTGCCGGTCTTTTCATCCAGCATGCGAATATAGTTCGCGCGCGTATCTGAAATGTAGATTTTGCCGTCTCGGGTCCGGACGAGGTTGTGCATCCCGTTGAAAGGAGTGTCCTTGGCTAGTTGGTGCAGTCGCTCATTGTCGACATACTTCCAGAGTCGACCTCCCTCGTACTCGGCGATAAGTATCTCGCTCTCGTCGTTGAATGCCACGCCAAACGGGTTTTTCAATCCCGACTCGGGGCCTAGGATTTGAATGGGCTCGCCGCTAAAAATAAGTGGCGCGGTGGTGATGCAGTATAGAAAGATAGGTAGCACGAGCACTCTCATAATATTGGTGGAGGATGAATTCTGTGACCAAATAGTACTATCAAAAGTACGGATTGTAGTACGGCCAGATATTTCGTTTGAGATCGGGGTGAAATTTAGCGACGCTTCCGTAGATCTGTCCAATCGCGGTTCACGCGCCATTAAACTAGTAGCAACGACGGAAGAATTTCAATTTCAGCAAAATAACAGACTCTATGACTTTTACACCCCTGTCATTTGCAAAACGCCATATCGCCTTCATTAGTCTTCTCGTTTGTCTATTACCTTCATTGGGTGCTGCCGGGCTCGACCAATACGGTGGCTGGACCGGCCTCAAGGGAGAGAAGACAGGGTTTTTCTATATAGAGAGAATCAAGGGTCGTTATTGGTTCGTCACTCCGGACGGGAACGTTTTCTATCCGGTCGCCCTTAGTCATATGCTATCGGGTGAAACGAGGACTGCGGCCAAGACGCTTTTTGGGGATGACAAAGAGGCATGGATTCTGTACGGCACGGAAAACAAGGAAAAGCGAAGATTCAATTTAGAAATATAAAAAGGACAGTCAGCCCTACCTTTCCATAATAATCGAAGAACATGACTAATCGAAGAACCTTCATTAAATCTGCGACAGCTAGCGTATTCACTGCGGCTTCCTTCCCTAATGTTTTTTCGGCAACCTCGTCAAAGTCCTACTTCACCCTTGGAAAGGTCAAAGGGCGATGGCTCTTTAAGGATCCAAAAGGAAACCCGTTTTTCTCAGTCGCCCTAAACCATTTCGATTCCGCTACGCTGCGGTATCCGGAGAATGAACACATTTGGAAAGAGAAGTACGGCAATGACCAGATCCGTTGGATTAAAGAAGGGGTGGTGCCGCATTTGAAGGATTGGGGTTTCAATTCCGTAGGCTGGGTTCAGGAGGTTACCATGAAGCAGCAGGCCCATTCGGCCAACTGGACATACGAGGAGTATCAGGCCTTGAATATGCCGTACTTCCATATGCTGCCGTTTATCGAAACGCATTCCTGGAACCCATGGCATAAAAACGCCGATC
>Ga0213868_10005562_pt1 | contig 11282 bp, 9 predicted proteins | sample PICome_9_FD_160087 | JGI IMG/M metagenome (GOLD analysis project Ga0213868, IMG submission 160087) | Coastal seawater microbial communities near Pivers Island, North Carolina, United States - PICO127 | ecosystem: Environmental > Aquatic > Marine > Coastal | place: USA: North Carolina | collected...
CGTTATCAGCTCGTTGGGAACATCGGAGGCCACCAGCTGGGTATCGGGCGCGGCTGCTCCGCGGTAAAAGATCACAGTCGGGGTTTCGGGGGGAGTCAGGGCAGCAAACGCCAACGGGGTTTGGGCTCCGGCAACGCTGCCGACATAACCGGTGTTAACACCCCAACCCTCCAGGCGACCCCGGATGTAGTCACCAAAGTCGTCATCCCCGACTTTGGTGACCAGTGTCACCTGGTGACCAAGCCTCGCTGCCGCCACCGCAACATTGGTGGGGCTTCCCCCCACAGATTTGTGGAAGCTTTGCTGATGCTCAAAACCTGCGTGAGGCTCCCGTGCATAGAGGTCGACGCTGATGCGTCCAACACTGACGACGTCCGCGATCATGACGATTCCAGGGTGGGAGCAACCTTCTCCACCAGGTACTCCATCGAGGTGGTCACTTGGTGAATGGGCCCTTCGCCCTCACCGGGGAGACCATCGGTGATCGCGGTGTCCTGCTCGATCACATACCAGCCGTCATAGCCCGCGCCCTCGAGGGTTTGGACAACGCCCATGATGTCGACGTCTCCCTGACCCAGCGGCGTGAAGATGCCCGCCTGGGTGGCTGCCATCAGGGAAACTTCCCGCCTAAGAACAGGCTCGACCATGTCGAGCCTGATGTCTTTCAAATGGACGTGGCCGACGCGATCCATAGCGTCCTTGGCGAACTCCACCGGGTCTTGGCCTCCAAAAGCCATGTGTCCGGTGTCGAGGCAGAAATGCACGTCACACGAGTCGAGGACCCGGTGGATGTCGTCTCTGGTTTCCACCAGAGTTTGCACGTGGGGGTGCAAAACCTGCTCGAGCCCGTGCTCGGCACAAATATCGTCGATGATGCCAAACATCTCAGCCATGTGACCTTGCTCGGTGGCGTCTAACGCGCGAGGAATGGACCAGTCCATGTCCTGAACGACTGAGGAAATGAACTTGGTTGCACCGGCATCCTGGAAGAGTTTCGCGGTGGTGCGAGCACTTTCTACAGTGGCCTCGCGCTGAGCCTTATCGTGGAGAACAACCGGGGTGAAGCCACCCAACAGGGTCATCCCAAACGCTGAGAGTTCATCCTTGACGCCTTCAGGAGAAGTGGGGAGGAAACCCGGCGCACCGAGCTCCGTGGCGGTAAAGCCCAGCCCCGCCATCTCGCCGAGCACTCGGGGAGTGGGGAGCATGGCGCCCCACCCGGGCACTTCGCAGATGCCCCAGGAAATGGGCGCAGAAGCTACCCGGGAAAGAAAGTCCGACACCTGGCACCCCTTCGTTGGAACGTTCCAATGATTATGGCAGAATGGTCCCACGCACGCAACACATTCGTGCCCAGGTAAAGGGGAAAACATGCGAGTACTCGTCGTTGGAGCGGGCCGAATGGGCGCCATCCGGGTAGAAGACTTGGTCGCTGACCCCCGGGTCACTGAGGTCCTTATTGCGAACCGCAATGAAGCAAAAGCTCAGGAGCTTGCCGCCACCTGGGGCGCCACTGCGCTTCGCTGGGATCAGGCCACCGACTCTGTTGCTGATGCCGTCGTGGTGGCGGTGGGAACCAGTGCCCACGATCACATTCTGAGCGGCGTCCTGCCCCAGGGAATACCGGTGCTGTGTGAAAAGCCCGTTGCGCTCACCCTCGAGGAGACGGCGTCGGCTATTGCGTTGGCCCAGAGCAGCGGCTCAGCCCTGCAGATTGGTTTCCAGCGTCGTTTCGACGAAGCCATTCGTGGTGTCTATGACACCATCCAGTCCGGAGGCATCGGCACGTTCTACTCGATGAGCATGGCCTCGCGGGATCACACTCCCAGCCACAAAGATTTCATCCCGGGCTCCGGCGGAATTTTTCGAGACCTCCACGTCCACGACTTTGACCTGGTCCGCTGGCTGACCGGGAGTGAAATCGAGAGTGTCTTTGCGACCAAAAAGGTCCGGGAGTATCAGGACTACGCCGAGTTCGATGATGCCGATGTCGCCACCATTGCGCTGACCACGGTCAGTGGCGTCCAAGTGGTCATTACCGGTGCACGCCATGACGCGGTGGGCCACGATGTGCGCCTGGAAGCGTTTGGGTCGAACGACTCAGTGTCGGCAGGGCTCAACACCCGCACACCGCTTCGCACCATGGAGGGTGATCTTGCCCTGAACACCCATCCCTACACCGGGTTCGTTGACCGCTTCCGGGATGCGTTCCGCCAAGAAACATCCTCGTTTGTCTCCCTCGCGGCTGGCGACATCGAGAACCCCACCCCACCCGAGTCAGCGCTCGAGAGCCTTCGGGCGGCGATTGCCTGCGAGAAATCCATCGAAGAATCCCGGGCCATCACGGTGGCGGACATCACCTAGGTCATGTCCGCATCCAGACCCACGATTCTTGATGTGGCATCCCGCGCTGGGGTGTCCAAATCGTTGGTTTCTCTGGCGCTGTCGGGTTCACCGAAGGTGGCCCCGAAGAGTCGCGCCCGAATTGAGCGTGCTGCGCAGGAGTTGGGATATCGACCCAATGCGGCAGCCAGAAGCCTCGCTGCCAAAAAGAGTCGCACGCTCGGTGTTCTGGTTCTTGACCTTCACAACCCGGTCTTTGCCGAAATTCTTGACGGTGTTCAGACCGAGGTGCGACAACACGGCTTCACCACCATGCTGGTCAGCGGCGGGGAGGACCCCGCACTGGAGCGAGCCGAAATCGACACCCTGCAGCAGTTCCAAATCGAAGGTTTGATTCTGATTTCCCATCGCCTCACCGAAACCATGCTGCGAGACATTGCGGGGGAGATTCCCACCGTGACGGTCACGAGAGACGACATCGCCATTGCGCGGATGGACATGGTCTGCAATGACGATGTCGCCGGTGGCCACAGTGCAGTGGATCACCTAGTCAGCCTGGGTCATCAGCGCATCGTGTGTCTGAGCGGGGGAGACAACCCGGTGTCCCACTCCAGAGCCCAGGGTTACTCGGAGGCCATGTCTGAGCATGGACTATCCGAGTTCGCCCAGATTGTCGCCGGGGGACTGACCGACACCGCTGGTTACAGGGCAGCCAAGGAAGCACTGGCACTGTCCCCCACGGCGTTATTCGTCGCCAACGATATTGGGGCGATGGGAGCCATCGCTGCCGTGGAGGAGGCGGGCTTGGATGTTCCCGGCGACATCTCCGTCATCGGCTATGACGGTATTCGACTGGCAGGGCTTCGAAGCGTCAACCTCACCACGGTCGCGCAACCCCTCGCGGAGCTTGGTCGTTTAGCCGCCACCCGTTTACTGGAGCGGCTAGTGGACCCCACCCGTCCGTCTCAGCACGATCAGGTGTCCTCGCAGCTCATTGTCCGGGGGACTACCGGTGTGGTGCCTGCGTCGCCCACTGCCTAAACCACTCCAGGCTCTCGGGGTTCGCAACCGAGGAGGTGTCTCGCTCCGTCCTTCTCGCCACGATGTCCGCCACGGCAAGCTCCGTCATTTTGCCACTGCGGGTCCGGGGGACGGTGGGTGCTCGAACAATCAGCGAGGGAACGTGACGTGGGCTTGCCTGGGAGCGAAGCTCCCCTCGGATGCGGGACTCGAGAGCCTCATCGAGTTCCTCCGTTGTGACCACAAACAACACGATTCGGCTGTCGCCGTCGTGGGGCTGCGCCACCGCGAGAGAGTCTTCAACTCCGGGTATCGACTGAACCACCCGGTAGATTTCGGCTGTTCCTATTCGCACGCCTTTGGCGTTGAGTGTGGCGTCGAGGCGACCCAGGATCACAAAACCACCCTGGGGGGTGGTGTGGGCAAAGTCGCCGTGCGCCCAGATGCCCTCGAAACGATCGAAGTACGCACTTCTCATCCGGGAACCATCCGTGTCTCCCCAGAAGTGCAGGGGAGTGGACGGGAACGGTGTGCGGCACACGAGTTCGCCTTCCACACCGGGTAAAACTTTGTGGCCCTCGGAGTCCACCACCGTCACATCGAGCCCGAGGGCCGGACCGCTGATTTCCCCTCTGCGGTGGGCTTCGGTGGCAACCCCCAAGACCAAACAGCCACAGAGGTCTGTTCCCCCTGCGATAGAGGCCACCACGACGTCGGGGGAAATGGTCTCTGCCACCCAGTCATAGCCCTCCGGTGCAAGGGGGGAACCGGTGGAGGCAACGGTCCGAAGTGACTCCAGTGACCCATAGTCCTTCGGCGCTAGGTCTGCGCTTCGCCAGGAGTCAATCAGTGCTGCCGAGACCCCCAGGAAGCTCAGTCGCTCCTCGGCAGCAATGGACCACAAACGCCCGAGGTCTGGATACCCGGGGCTGCCATCAACCACCACGATGGTGGCGCCCCTGGCGAGCCCCATCACCAACCAGTTCCACATCATCCAGCCCGCGGTGGTGGCATAGAGCATCCGGTCACCGGGGCGAACATCGAGGTGGTAACCCTGCTCGCTCAGCACCTTCAGCAACACCCCGGCCGCTCGATGCACGATGCACTTGGGTTTCCCGGTGGTTCCACTGGAGAACAAAATGAAACCCGGGTGGTCAAAGGGCAACTCGACCGGAGTGAGGTCCGCTCCTCGGTGGGGAGCAATCCAGTCCTCGAAGCTCAGCCTCGAGGCACCGCCGACCACCACGACGCTCTGGACAGTCGGTAAACCGCGAAGGATGTCCTCGAGGACCCCCTCGTGGTTGGTCTTCTTCCCGGCATAGGTGGAGTGGGAGCTCGCAAGAAACACGGTGGGTTCGATCTGACCAAAACGATCAATCACGGCGCTGGGCCCAAAATCGGTAGAGGCGGTGCTCACCACCGCACCTATAGACAGTGCCCCCAGGGCAAAAATCACCGTCTCGGGAACGTGGGGCATCCAGGCGGCAACGCGGTCACCCGCAGAGACACCCGATGCGCTCAGTGCCGCAGCACAGGCGGCAACTTCGTCACGAAGCTGGCCTCTCGTGAAGGATCGCCGTGGCCCCTCTTCCTGAAGCGCCACCAGAACCTCGTCGCCTGGGTCGCCTGCCAGCACAGTGTTGACCACGTTGAGTGTGGCGCCGGGGAACCACTGTGTGTCGCTAAAGCCTGTGCCCGTGACGGCCAGGGAGCCCGGGTTCCCGACAATGCCGAGGTCACTCCAGGCTTCGAGCCAGAACTCTCCGAGGTGTTCTGTTGACCACTGATGCGTGTCACGAAAGGACTCGTGACCGTGTCGATCACTCAGACTCTGCAACAGCATTCTCGAATCCTCTCTGACTCTCGAGTGCTCACCAGGCTAAGCCCACTTGCGAACTGGTTACGCGGTGTAGGGGAGGCGGGGGTCTTTTTCCTCAGACTCCCACGTTGCTCGAATCCACGCGTGCTGTGGGTCATCGGTGGCGTTCCAGGCCCGCTCGGGGTCGGGGCCCGCCATCACGTTCATGAAGTAGAGGTCATAGCCTGGCATCGCGGCGGCGGGACCGTGATACCCGTAGGGCACCAAGACGATGTCTCCGTTTCGGATCTCGAAGAGCTCATCCATCTCGCGCTCATCCCCGCTGTAGGTGCGAAAGTACGCGATCGGGTCTGACTCACCACCCGGGTTATAGGCGCGATCCGGTGCTAACTCGAAGTAGTAGACCTCCTCGAGGTTGGACTCAATGCCCGGAACATAGGTGTCGTGCTTGTGGGGAGGAACACCCGACCAGTTGCCTGAGGGCGCGATGACTTCCACCGCCACCATTCGATCCGCGTCTAAGTGCTCCACACCACCAAAGTCATGAATCTGGCGGGTTGACTTTCCCGCACCGCGCAGCAGAAGGGGAACATCGGTCGCCCTCCGAAGGTTCACGGGCTTTGGTGTGGAGGCGACCGCCTCCACCACCATGACCCGACCGTTCGTGGTGAAGGAGATGTCGGTATCGATCGGCAGATAGAGGTAATCCACGGCACCGTGAAAGACGGACTTTCGTCCCTGGAGGGTCACCGTTTCGGTGACACCGGCCACGGTGTAGGCGACCTCGGTGGACTCGCCGCTCAACATGTAGATCACACGCTCTTTGCCATCGGGGGCGATCTCAAACACCTCGGCATCGGCGGAGTCCGCGAGGCGCATGCCGGTGAACTGCCAGCCCGGCAGGCTCTCGTCCACGACTGCTTCCCAGGGACCCCGACGAAGGGATCCTTTCGGGTAATACCACTGGCTCATCCAGCTGCCTCCGCTGCTACTGCTCTCAAAAACTCCACACTGTCTTTGGCATCCACCCTAGGACCACCGTCAGCCTCAGGTTCTTCCCTCATGACGTTGTCCTGCTCGAGCACGAACCATCCGGTGTAACCCTGGGAGAGGAGAGTGGTAGTGATGGCCCTCACATCGACGTCACCTTTGCCCAGTGGCGTGTACAGACCCTGAGTGACGGCGTCGTAGTAGCTGAGCTCTCCATCGCGAACCCGCTGGGCAATATCCAGGCGCACGTCCTTAAAGTGCACGTGTCCGACACGATCGCCATGGTCTTTGGCAAAGGCAACGGGGTCAGTTCCCCCAATCCACATGTGACCGGTGTCCAAACAGAACGGGATGGCGGTGCGAGCAAGCACCTCGTCGACATCCGACTTGGTCTCGACCATGGTGCCGGCGTGCGGGTGAATCACCACGGTGATTCCCCGCGCGGCAGCGTGCTCGCTAATCCGGGTGAGGTTATCCGCGACGGTCTGCCAGTTTTCCTCGGCCATCTCGGGTCGGGGTGCGTCATAGCCCTCCAGGCCTGTCTCCGCTGCCAGAACTAGTACCTCCGCGTCGGCGGCAACATAGGCGTCAAGCTCCGTGGCGATCGAGGGCAGCGGGTCAAACCCTGGGTCGTGCAGGACTACAGGGAAGAACCCGCCCACCGCACTCATGTTGTGTTTCGCGAGTGTGGCCTTTCGGCCTTCGGCGTCCTCGGGAAGAAATCCCAGTGGGCCAAACTCCATGGCTTCCAAACCCAGTGTTGACATCTCGGTCAACACGCGATCGGGACCCATCTGGTGTCCCCAGCCGGGAACTTCACACACACCCCAAGAAATGGGTGCTCCGGCGATACGAATGGTGCTCATGGTTCTCTCCTTGGGGTGTTGTGGGTTAGGCGGTAGCGACGTGTTCTGGGGTGTTTCCTGCCAAAAAGTCTGCGATACCGGCAGCCGCTTGGCGGAAGGTTTCCGCGGTGCTCTGGGTGGTGAGCCCCATCACATGGGGGGAGAGCACCACATTCTTGTGGTCAAACAGGGGGTGGTACACAGGTGGCTCTTTGGGAAACACATCCAACCCCACACCCGCTAACTGTCCCGATTCCAGCCCCCAGAGCAGAGCGTCCAGATCCACCACTTCACCGCGGGCCAAGTTCACAAGGATTGTCCCGGGTGTGAGGGACTCAATGATCTCCCTACTAATCAGGCCCGCGGTCTCGGGGGTTCCCGGTAAATGCACGCTGATGTGGGTGGCGCTAGCGACAGCGTCCTGAACACTCGAGGCGAGTCGAACATCAGCCTCGCTCACATACGGGTCGTAGGCGATAACGCTCATTCCAAAAGCCTGAGCCAGCTCACCAACGCGTCGACCAATGCGCCCATAGCCCAGAATGGCGAGCACTCCACCGTCTAGGTCGCCGACAGTGACCTGGCTCCTGGTTGACCATTCGTTGTCTCGCACCAGGCTGGTTAGTGGAGGGAGGGCTTTGGTCAGGGTGAGAAGGTGGGCGAGAGCGCCCTCCGCGACCGCGTGAGTGTTCGAGCCCGGGGTGATGATGACGGGGATTCCCCGCCTGGTGGCCTCTGCCACATCGACTTTTTCTGTTCCCACCCCGGTGCGAGCAATCACACGCAGTGCCGGCATGGAGTCCAGTGCCGCAGCGTCGACCACGACGTGGGCTCGAACAATCGCGCCCACGGCCTCGATGAGGTCTGACTCACTGGGCTCTGCTACCCACCGCGCGTGGGGTTTCAGGATGGGGGCCACCACGGCACCATTGACATCACCGAGGGCGACAACCAGGGGCAGAGTTCCAGACATGGGGTCGCTAGTCAGATAATTCAGCCGAGTGGACACGGGCGACCTGGTCCGCCAGACCTTTCCGCAACGCCAGCGCATCAGAGCCCAGCGCCACAAAGTTCATACCGTAGTCGCGCATTGACGAGATTCGTGCCGGGTCAGAAATCAGTGAGCCCACGGGAATCTGGGCTGACCGAGCGGCCTGGACCACGGTGGTCACGGCGTCCTGGAATACTGCTGCGTCAAAGTCTTCGGGCACCCCCAAAGCAAAGGACAAATCCAGGGGTCCCACAAACAGTGAGTCCACACCCGGCAGGGCGGCAATCTCTGTCACCGCAGCGAGAGCACCGGTTGTCTCAATCTGAATCATCACCACACCGCGAGCGGTGTCTCGCACCGACAGGCTTGCCCACCCAGCGCTGCGGGTGTAAGAGGCGACGCCTCGTTGGCCCTCAGGTGGATAGTCAACATAGGACACGCATTCGCGCGCTTCTTCCAGAGATTCAATCCGGGGCAGCATGACCCCGGCGGCTCCCTGGTCGAGAACCCACCCCACGACGGAGCGCTCAGACTTGGGCACTCGCACCACCAGGGGAATACCGGCGGCGTTTGCCGCTTGGACGCTCGGTCCTACCTGTTCCAGTGTTCCCCCACCGTGCTCGAGGTCCAACAGGACCCATTCACACCCGGCGAGAGCTGCCACCTCAATGGCGGTGGGGCTTGCCAGTCCCAGGAAAGTTCCAGGACTCATTGCGGGAGAGCTCAGGCACTCCCGCAACTTGGTTACTGCCGCGGTGTTCGTCACCCGTGCCACTTCTGGCGCTTCAGACCGGCCTCATACTCGGTGCGCTTGTCGGCAATCCACGGCTGCTCATAGACCTCAGCCGGTGCGACATCCCACCAGACCTCAGCGCTTGGCAAATTAGCGTGCGGAACGGTGGGAACCACAATCACGAAGGGTCCATCGTGGTCGCGAGCCTCTTCCAGAGCGGCGCGAACCTCGTCTGCGGTGCGGGGGCGAACAGCTGTGGCTCCCATACCCTCCGCCATCTTGACCAGGTCGATGTCGAGATAGTCGCCTTCGAGGCGACCGGTTCCCTTTTCGGTGATCATCGAATCGCCCTGGCGGTAGCGGAACTCGTTACCAAAGTGAGCACCGGTTCGCCACATCTGAAGTCTCCGGATCACCTGGTATCCGTGGTTCTCTGAGATCACAATCGTGAGTCGCAAGTTTTCCTGGCAGGCGGTGACCAGCTCGGTGGGTGCCATCACGAACGTTCCATCACCGACGAAACTGAGGACACGCGTGGACTGATCGGGTGTTGCCCAGCGGACTCCCATGGCTGCGGGAACTTCATAGCCCATGCAGGAGAACCCGAACTCGAGGTGGCAGTGGCGACCGTTGGTGGCGTCCCATGCTTTCTGGAGGTCTCCGGGAGGACCACCGGCTGCGGTAATAATGGTGTCGCCCTCGCGGGAGGTTTCCTGCATCAGACCAATCAGTTGTGCCTGAGTCAAGATCGCATCGGTGGGCTCTGAGTCCGGCAGTGTGCTTTGGTCGAACACCACGGAGGAGTCAAGGTATTCCGCTCGGGTACTCCACCACTGCTCCATCCGCTCCTGAACGGATTTCGCCCACGCGGCAGGGACGGTGTACGAGCCGACTTCGGTGAGCAGTGCCGCCAGCGCCTTCTTGGCATCGGCGACCACGGTGGTAGCACCCTGTTTGATGCCGTCGTGCTCTGTGACGTTGATGGAGGCAAACTTCACGTCGGGGTTGTCAAACATGGACTGTGACCCGGTCGCAAAGTCACCCATCCGGGTTCCCACGTGAACGATCAGGTCGGCCTCGGAGACGACGATGCGGGTTTGGGGCGTACCTTCCAGACCAATTCCTCGCAGGTGCCAGGGTCCGGGGTTCTGGATGGCTCCCTTGCCACCAAATGTCTCGGCGACAGGAATACCCGTCGCATTCGCCAGTGCCTCAAGCTCGGGAGTTGCCTCGGAGTAGTGGATTCCACCACCGGCCACGATGACGGGCTTCTTGGCAGCTTTAATCATGGCGGCTACGGCGGCGATTTCTTCGGCCTCCGGGGTGGGTCGGCGAATGATCCAGTCGCGCTGCTCGAAGAACTCGACCGGGTAATCAAAGGCGTGGGATTGAACATCCTGGGGGAGCGAGATGACCACAGCACCCGTTTCGGAGGGGTTGGCCAACACCCGGAAAGCCTGAGGCAGTGCTACCAGCAACTGTTCGGGTCGAGTGATCCGGTCAAAGAACCGGGAGATGGGTCGAAACGCGTCATTAACCGACACGTCGGGTCCACCCGGGTATTCCAGTTGCTGGAGAACGGGACCCTGGCGCCTCGTCGCATAGACATCGCCGGGCAAGAGGAGAAGGGGGATGCGGTTGATGGTGGCGAGTGCCGCCGGGGTCACCATGTTCATGGCACCCGGTCCCACCGAGGCGGTGACGGCCAAGGTCTGACGACGTTTCTGGGCTTTGGCGAATGCCACAGCACTGTGGGCGAGCCCCTGCTCGTTTCGTCCCTGGACGAAGGGGAGGTCATCGCTGAACTGGTCGAGAGCTTGTCCGAGGCCGGCTACGTTGCCGTGACCAAAGATTCCGAGCGCTGCGGGGACGAAGCGCTGACGGTGACCATCAGCAACGCTGTATTGGGCGGCCACAAACTTCACGATGGCTTGCGCAACGGTGAGGCGGATTGTTTTCCCTGATATTCCCTGAGTCATTGTTCGTGTCCTTTAACTGTGGTGGTGACCTGAGGCTAAACCCGTGAATGCATGATGACAGTTTTCCACTCTGTCATCTCGTGCACGGTGGTGCGGACTCCTTCTTTTCCGATGCCACTGGATTTCATGCCGCCATAGGGCATCAAATCAGCGCGCCAGAGAGGAGTCCAGTTGATGTGGACGACACCGGAGTCGATCTCGCGCATCGCGCGAATGGACTCATCCTGGTCGTGGGTGAAGATCCCTGACCCCAACCCATACTTGGTCGAGTTCGCCAGCTCAATCGCGTGCGCAAAGTCTCGTGCGGAGGTAATGGACACGGCGGGTCCAAAGAGCTCCTCCTGGGCGAACTCGTGATCACCCTCGACGCCATCCACGATGGCGGGGGTGATCAGGGTTCCCTGTCGTTGTCCTCCGGTGAGGAGCCGACCGCCGTCGGCGACTGCTTTCTGAATCGCGCTCTCCACGCGGATAGCTTCGCTCTCGGTGATGAGGGTTCCGACCATCGTGTCCTCGTGGGTGGGGTCGCCCAGCGTGATGGCCTCCACCTTCGGAATCAACA
>Ga0213868_10005564_pt1 | contig 11279 bp, 7 predicted proteins | sample PICome_9_FD_160087 | JGI IMG/M metagenome (GOLD analysis project Ga0213868, IMG submission 160087) | Coastal seawater microbial communities near Pivers Island, North Carolina, United States - PICO127 | ecosystem: Environmental > Aquatic > Marine > Coastal | place: USA: North Carolina | collected...
GAGCGATGCACGATTTTCCCACCAAAGACTCCAAAAACGACATCGGGTTACTGATCTCTCACAAGAAAGATCGCCTGAGCATGGACGAGGCGAGAGAGAAAGTACCCGTGCAGAAGAAAACAGAGGAAGAAAAACAAACGACAAAAACTCCCGTTCAACCACCGAGAAAAAGCGCGGAGTTGGAGAGGCAAGACAGCGCGAACGTGAGGAAGGTGCAGGTTTTGTAAGACAGAGGTTTTTCCCCTGTGACACGTCAGCTTTCTTCGGGTTCGCGCGAGATGATGCGCTTTTTACCATAATACGTTCAAAAGCGCATCGATCGAGACAGTTTCTTGTTTCTCCACAAATCCGTGTGCTTGCTCTCTCTTATTAATAATAGCTTTGTACATATGTAATCGGAAGAAGAAGAAGAAGAAGAAGAAGAGTACTACTAATATTATTATTATTATTCAAAACGTCACTCTATTGAATCCAAACGCGAAGAAGACGAGAGACTGCGCGATGAGAAACAAAGAGTAATGGACGAGCTGGTGTTGGAGTATTCCGTAGACGCCGCAAAAAAGGAAGAAAGATCCCATCGAGAGCTCTTTGAAATAGATTTTTCTGCGCGCTTTAGGCGTCGTCGACGTCGACGACGACGACGAGAACATGTTGCCCAATTTTTTCGTAACCACCCATTCGTGCGCGTCGGACAACTCGAACAAGCCGGATATCATGGCTGACAGTTTCACGACACACATCGCGTTTTCAAACAGAACAAACGCGACTGATGTTTTCCAACCTTCTTTGGTGAACACGACAGTACTCATCGTCACGAGAACTGGAGTGTAAACTAACGCCCAAAATGGGATTGGTATTTCCGGGCTTATCGCGCACAAAGGCACAAGAAGACAGTACAGGAAGAAACTGACGATGTGCGCTGCAAACATTCTCGCACCAAAGAAAAACACGATCAAATAGACTTTTTTTGCCAACGAGACGCCGTTGGACTCTAAAATCGTTTTTGTCGCTTTCCTCCACAGTTGCATCGGGCCGCAGCTCCAGCGGTGTTGTTGCTTTCGATAGGCGTCGTATTCAGCCGGAATCTCGTTATCGCACGTGATATCGTTCAAGAAAATAAACTTCCACCCTCTTAAATACGCGCGTAAACTCAAATCCATATCCTCCACGGTCGTGCGAAAGTTCCAACCGCCGGCGTCGACGATACATTTTCTCCTCCAAACGCCAGCCGTGCCGTTAAAGTTGAAGAATAATCCGGCGGAGCATCGCGCGTACTGTTCGCAAAGCATGTGGTACGACAAGGAAATTTCTTGGACTCTGGTCAAAACGGTTTCTTTCGCGTTCGTAAACGTCCATCGCGTCTGAACGAAACCGACGTCTTCGTTTTCCATCAACCAAGGGACGGTATTGAACAGAAAATCGCTATCAGGATCAAAGTCCGCATCAAAAACAGCGACGTAATCGTAGTTTTCAATCAAATCCATGGCGTCTAACATCGAACCAGCTTTATAACCTTTCCTGTTTTCTCGGCACACGTATTGGATGTTGACGCCTCGACTCATCCATCGATGCACCGCGCTTTGCGCAATCTCTCGAGCCTCCAACTCCGTGGAGTCGTCTAAAACTTGCACCATGAAGTGCTCTCTTGGCCATTTCATGCGACACGCGGCGTTGATGATATCTTCGCAACAGGCGGTTTCGTTAAACATTGGGAGTTGGACGACGACGTTTGGGATGGTTGAATAATACTCCGCGCCCGGCGGCAAAAACGACGAATGTGAACTTTGTTGCATTTCCTCCATCGAATACGACGGCACTCGTTTCCCGCTCGGCCGCTTAAATCTGTCCAAATAGTCTTTTCTCGACAAATACTTCCAATAAAACGCGACGTATAAATGAAACGCCCGATCTGCCGCGACTAAAGCGGATAAGAACGCCGTAAATCCAACGATAACTTTCAACACGGGATTAAAAAACGCGACGCGTATATCGTCCGCGGTCACCAACGCCCAGTAAAAAGATTCCGAGGAGATGGACGGAAACGACGATACTGATGCCTTCTCAATCTCCTCATCACCTCTCTCACCACCACTTGCGAGCAACGAAAACGCGGACATCCCCCTCGCGCGCGGATGGCCGCCAAAAATCACCTCCATCCGGTGCAAAACCACCACCAAACAAAACACGAAAACGCACAAAATGAAGCACGTCGTCGAGAGCGGCGATTTCTTCTTTTTCTGCGTTCTCGCGTGGTATAAAGATCGCGGGGATTTGCAATCGTACCGCGGAGAGAGCAAGACCCCCGAGGAGGATGCCGAGGTCCCCGTCAGCGGCGTGCTTTGGCTTCGAAACATTTTCTCTTTACGCTCTCGCCTTTTTCTTCAAAAACAACGCAAACAGTTTGTTCTTCGCGCTGCTCGTTCTCGACGACGACGACGACGAGAGAATGCTCGCAAAACACCACAACGCGGGAAAGAACGAACGAACGACGAGTCTGAGACGATGATCGTATCTCTCTCGCGCTCGTCGTTCTCTTAGAAGAGAGAGAAGAAGATGTGACGAGAAAAATGTGAGAAAATCCTTCCTCTCGTATTTTTTTTTGTAAAACAACGAGGTTTCGTCTCGGATGTACTAAAAAAGATGTCGATTGTGAATGTGTAGTTTCATGTATATACATCACGATTCTGAGGTGCTACTGATGACATCTCTCTCTCTCTCTTTCTCTCGCTCATTCTCTCTCTCTTCTACATCGGAATCAAATCTTTGGACAAATACTTCATGAACCCGAACGCTTTGAACCGCCGCTCGCCGATGAGTTTGAACAACTTGTCGTCGCTAATCACGAACTGTTTATTCTCTGGATCCTTCAAATTCTTCTCCTTAAAGTATGCCCACATCTGGCTCGTCAACTGCGCGCGAGTTATGGTCTCTTGCCCGTTTAAAAAAGTTTTCAACTTTTCCGAACACTTGTACGGTTTCTTAAACCCGCTGTTTTCGCTCCTCTCTTTTTTCTCCTTCTCGGCTTTCGCCTTCAACTTGTTCAATTCCGTATCGCTCATCGGCACGTACTTCTCCATCTCCTTTTCGTATCGCTTCTTATCTTTCTCCGCCATTTCGTTGTACATCTCCTTCCCTTTCTCGCTTAAATTTTGCCACCTTTGCCCCAACTTCTTCCCGCATTCGCCGAACGAAATCCCCGGAAACTCTTTCACGATTTTCTCGCGGTTGTGCGACACGAAGCACATGTACGGGCCTTGCGGACCTTTCGGTTTGTTCGGATCTTTCATTTCCTTTGTCGAAGACGTCGTAGATTTACCACCCGATCCCGTCCTCTTTTGTTGTTTCTTCTTCGAAGGGTTCGTATCGCCCCTCGTCGTTCGTTTCGCGCTGTGGTAATGCGTACCTCTCTCCGCGTCCGAAACGTCTTCTTCATCCTCTTCGGACTCTTCCTCTTCCTCCTCCGAATCTGCTTCTTTTAATTCTTTCTCTTTCTCTTCCTCCTCCCTCTTGAGGATCATTTCCGTGCTCGTCCACGGTTCTCCACGTTTCGCTTTCGCGTGTCCGAAGTGGCTCTCGTCCAAGTGCGCTTGCACCATCGCCCTGATGAATTTTTTCTTCGTTTGTTTAATCAATCCATCCCGTCCTTCCCCGTTGGACAGTTTCGATTCCAATTCCTCGACGATGGATGCGATGGTGAGTAAATCTAAGTTTAAATCTTTCTTGGAGAAAATTTCGGCGAGAGATTTCGCGATGGCGAGTTCCAGAGGGTCGTTTTTTAGCGTCATTATTCGAAGCTTTCTTTTGATGCGCTAAATGCGCTCGCTTGTGATGCGTTTACGGAGCGTATTGAGAGCGTTTTGTGGGGGAATGTGCTTCATTAATTGACCAAAACATGTTCGTGCATTTTCCACCGCAACAAAGTGTGTTTGTTGTTCCAACTCAGAACGCTTCGAGAAGACAAAGAGGAGGAAAAGGAGGAGGTTTTGTTGTCGCCGCTGCTGCTCCCGACTCGTATCGATTCTCCGGATGTTCTTCTGCTCGTCCTTTTCGCGCGAGGAGGAGGAGTTCTTCTTCTTCTTCTTCTTCTTTGCAAAATTTCATCGGGCTGGCGGCGACGGCTTCAAATGACATCGTCAGAGCTGATGAAGAAGAAGAAGACGATGAAGCGCTGATCGATTTACTCCTCTCGAAGAAGAAGAAAAAGGGAACAACAAAAACAACAACAATTGAGGAAAGAAGAGGAGGAAATGGAGGAGGAGGAGACACGACGAGTTCGAATGAATTTGAAAAGTGCGTGGACGAGAACTTGACGAAGTTGACGACGCTGTTTTTCGACCGACTGTTGACGAGGATAGAAGAGAAAATGGCGAACGGGGATAAAAAAGAAGCGGAGGAGTTGGACGAGTTAGCGCAGAGTGCTCTGGTGGTGGTCGAGTCGAGAGCGACGTTTGAACGCGCCAGCGAGGTTGGGTTCCCGGAGACTTTGCGGGATTCGATAGCAGCGCACGAAGCGACGCTGAAGAAACAGTTGGAGGATGGAAGCGGCGGCGAGAGTAGCAAAGACGATAATACGTTGGAAACGTATTCGATTGAAACACAAGTTAAACAACGCTGGGCGGCGTTGACGAAAGCGATGGAAGAAACTGGAACAGAGAATGCGCTCTCGCAGAAAATGATGAATCGAGAGCGGGCGAAATCGAGCGCGACTGAACTCATCGGACGCGCAAAATTAAACACCGAAGAAGCTAAAACGCTCTTTACGACCGCGGTGCCTCCGGAAAGGAGAATTATAGAGTTTTTGTTGGAGTATGAACCTGGACCGGAGCGGTCTCAGCTTTTAACCGACGCGTTGACGCCTCCGGACGAGGAGGATTTGAAGGAAATGGAAGAGAACGAAGAGGTGGAGGTGGTGAGCACAACCCCGGCGAAACTTTCGTGCGCTTTGGAGGTGTACTTGAAGGAAGTGATTGATAATAGCAGTAAGAGTAGTAGTAGTAATAATAGTAGCGGTAGTGACAGCGCGGTTGGTGACGACGATGACAAAGTGATGCGCGTGCGTGCGCTCGCGGAGGAAGTAAAAGAAAGATTGTAGTAAAGTTGAAAATTTTGTATTGCAAAAGATGTATTTCTTGTGTGTTTGTCAAATGTTGTCATCATCTGACTTCTAAATTAATTTGCGGCGATTCCATGGAGAACGGAATCGACGACAAAGGAACAACAGAAGTATCAACGATACTAGCACTGCTATTCTTCCTCGAACCATCACCTCTTCCTCTGTTTGCTTTCCTCTCGAGCGCGCGTAAAAGCTTCCCGACCACGTCTAATTTGTTTATATCCGAACCGCCGCCAAAGCTTTGCTTCGCGAGCAAAAAGCCTACAAGCATTGGGACCACGAAGGTTTTCATCGCCATTCCTAATTCTTTTCGCATTCTAAATCCGACTTGTTTCTCGTGAACGACGTCTTCGAGCATGTCTTGGTCTCTTCGATTAAAGCCACCGGAATCTTGTTCGATAAACTTCGTCTCTCGAACTCGTTGAAACGCGCGGAACCCGCGAATCATAGGCTTCACGACGGACCACATACCGTGTCTCACCGCGAGTCTCGCGACGTCGTGTTGCACGTGCTGCTCTTCAAAGTGAATGAGCGTACATCTTGCCGCGGTGTACGGCTTTAAGCCGCGCACTTCATCCTCGTTCTCGAAATCAGGAACGGCTTCGATTTTCCACGCCGAGTAATACGGATCGACGCGCAAAACTCTTTTCGATTTTGGAACGTTCGGATGACTCATCCCTTTCGTGATGGAGAAGTACACGCTCTTATTATTCTTACTGGTAGAAGGGGACAAAAAATCTGCGGCCGATCTCATCCCTCCTCCTTTCATCGGCGTCGTCGGCGGCGTCAAATCGTCAAACATTTGATTCGCGGGACTTTTCTGTTTCTCCGTCCACGTGCGTCGAGAAAAGACGTAATCGCGATTCGAAATCACCGGTAACTTCCGCTCCCAATACACGAGATCCGCACCAGTGTTCACGTCTCTTTCGATGATTTCTGATTTTATGAGTAAAGGATCCCACGCTTTTCTAGTTTGGTCCGAGTTGAAGAAATCGCACAACTCTTCCGGCGTGCAGTTTTGAAACGTCGATTTCGAGAGGTATTCCGTCCCACCGTACGGGAGAATGTGACGCCAAGCGACGTACGTGCTCCCGGTTTCTTTATCTTCTTTGCGCATCATCTCCTGCCACTCGCCGTAATCGCACTTTGGTACCTGTTCGTCTTCAAAAAACCTAGGGTTATCGTTGTTGTTTTTCTGGTTCTTCTTCGCCGCGGCGGAGAGTTCGCCCGTGGCTAATCGGTCTCGAAACTTTTCGTAATCTAATTTTTGTACAACGTCCGGATTATCCACCCCGGCACCTTTAAACGTCGTTCGCTCGTTCGCGACGTCAAAGAAAGCCTCTTGGTGCGAGTGTTTCCTGGACTCTTTCACGAACAAACCAAGCATGGACCCTCGTCTCGGCAAGTTACCCTTGGGCGCCGCCTTTGGCGAAGGAGAAGACGCCGCTCTGTTCTGTTCCTCGCCTTCATCATCTTCGCCGCTGATTTCTTGCACGTCCGTCGTTTTGCTGCTCGAATTATTGTTGTTATTATTATTATTGTTCTCCTCCACAATTTTTTCCAACCGTCTTCGCGCGCCGGCGGTAGTATTACCGGCGTCGATATTCTCGGAGCGCTCCCCCGAACCTCCTTCTCCTTCCCGTTCTCTTTGCTGAAGAGACTGTTGTTCTTGTTGTTGTTGCTGCTGCTGTTGTTGATTCAGCCGTCGCCTTAACTCTCTCTGTCTTCTCAATCGTCTCTTAAACACTCTGCGTTTCACCGCCTTCATCAATTCTCTCGCAAACACGAGCGAACTGAGCGTAAACCAAATCGATTTCACGGAGTTCGCGGACACGTTCTGCCTCGACGACTTCACCGCTTCTTTCAAAATAATCGCCAATCTCGAAAAATCGTACCTCATCCCGAGCAAGACGACTAAAAGTAACGTCAAAACGAAGCTACACGAGGCGAACACCATAAAATACATCGACACGCTTTGTTGATGATTTTGTCCAAAATGTCCTCCTCCAAAAAACATCCATCGGTTCCAAAACGTATTCAACGACTGCTCGATTTCCTCTTTCGACGGTAACGTAAACCCGGCGACGGACATGAGCATGGCGCCTAAATCCGTAGGGTTGAACGATTCCCCGTGGGAGAACCACTCTTCGTCGCGCGAGCGTCGTCGTTTCTGCGTTTCTCGCGCGTGGAGGTGTTCCAGCCAACGGACTGCCATTTTTATTCTTTTTGTGCTTCTTCTTCTTCTTCCGTTGGGAGTTTTTCTTCCGTTGGTTCTTTACTTTCGTGGGTTTCGGTCAAAAATTAGGGAGAGGATCTTTTTCTCTCTCCGATGATGATTCAGAGAGTGTTTGGGATATATTCTTTTGAGTGCTGATACACTTTCGTTCACGTCGTCGCAAAGCTCGAGAGAGAGAGAGACGATGCTACGTGGTGCGCGTGTGTTTATTAATATCGCCTGCGTGATGGTGTGCGGTTCTTTTAATGAAGAGAGATATAATTTTGAAGAGATATAATTATTCTCTGACACACTCGAAAGGAGGAGTTAAAAAGAAGGGAAAAAGTCGTTCAAAAAAGATCTGAACAATCAAAAAAGTGGTTTCTTTCGGGTGCCTGCTTCTCTCTCTTTGCTTTCCTTCTCTCTCTCTTTGTTTCTCTTCTCTGTTTTGTCCCCTTGACTCAAAATTCTTTTCATCTCTCAAAATCACACGATCCTCGTCACTTTTTTATCTCTCCCTTCTCTTTACGACCAACGCTTTTATCTCTCTTTGTTTCTCTTTACCTAACGACAACGACGTACTTGGACGACAAAGAAGAAGAAGAAGTTAAAGAGAAGAAGATATAATGTCCTCATCCTCTGCCGCTAAAAATGCGATCGTGAGAAGTAATAAGATGATTGCGAACGTCTGCGTGGTGAACGCGGGGCGATTGGATTTCGATGGGAAGTTGAATTTACATTCGCTTTCCCAAGCGCTCGGGCTGTCAAAGTCCTCGGGAGGAGGAGGAGAAGATACTAACAACTTAAACGAGAACAAGAACATAAACACGTTAACCGCGCATCAAGATTCCTCCCCTTCGCCTGATGTCGTCGGCGAACGCTCTAAAGGTCACAATTGCATAGTCACGAAAGAAATAGAAATCGATATCGATTTACTCCCGACTTCGGTGAAGTTAATATGCGAAGCCGGGACTGGTTTTAATAACATCGATATCGAGAAAGCGAAGAAACGAGGGATTCGCGTGACGAACGTGCCGGAATATTCAACCGAGGCGATGTCACATTTAGTCATCACGAGCATATTAAACTCCTCCGCGAGCATGATTAAACAGCAAAAGATGTTGGAGCGGAACGAACGCGCACACTTTACGAACTTTAGCGGCTTGCCGCACTTCGAGTTGGAAGGTAAAAAAGTAGGATTGATTGGCGGGAACGGAACGATCGGGAAACGCGTGTGCGAATTAGCGAAAGCGTTTCGAATGAAACCGTACGTGTATTCGAGGTCGGCAAAAGCGAAAACAGAGTTATACGACGTCTATCAGTCGTTAGAAGAGTTGTTATCCGAATCCGACTTTGTGAGCGTCCACTGCCCACTCAACGACGCCACCCGAGGTATGCTCGATTACGAAAAGTTATCGCTGATGAAACCGACGAGTTATTTAATCAACACCGCTCGCGGGGCGATATGTAACGAGGAAGATTTGATCCAAATATTAAAGGAAAAGAAAATCGCCGGCGCGTGTTTAGACGTCCAAACGAAAGAACCTCCGGACGAGGACTCGTTGCTTTGGAACCCGGGGAACGTCTTCGACGACAACGTCACCTTAACCCCGCACATCGGGTGGAAGCGAGTGGAAACCAGGCAAAGATTAATCGATAGCGTCGCGGAAAGGATTAAAGAGTTTGTCGACGGAGAGGATATTTTAAACGTTGTAAATCAATAACAATAATAAGTATATGTATAACGCGGCGCGTTTGTAATACCTTTTATTATCGCATCGTCTCGATCAAACCTATCCGCGAGTCGTACGAGAGAGAGAAAGTGATTTGCAAGGGAAAAAACAACTGTTCGTTTGCTCTTCAAATTGCTTCAAACATGACCGCTCTTTCCTCCTCTTCCTCCTCCTCCATAAACTCCTCCATCCAATCGCTCAAAAAAGACTTTGGTGATACTAATACTAATAATAACACGAACCAATGGTCGTCGTCGTCCTTCACCAGAGGCGGAGGACTTGGAGACCAACACCAACAACACCTTTGGCGTGTAATCGATTTGCTCGAGAAGATGCGCGAAGAAATCTTCATCCATGAGTATCATTCAAAGAAGTCCGAGAAGAACACGAAGAAGAACAGCAAGATGAAGACGATGGAGTTAAAAATGAAACACTTAATCGCGGTCTCTTCAAAAGTGAACGTGCGATTGAACGCGTGTAAGATTGGTCTGAGCAGAATTGGGAATTCCGTTGGCGTGGAAAGGAAAGTCAAAGACGAAGAAGAAGAGGACGACGACGAAGACGAAGAGGAAGAAGAAGCAGTTGGAGGAGGCGTTTCAGTAGGTGATGATTCGACGTTGAACGAGGAAGATGACACAACACGAGGACGACAAAAAGAGGACAGAAAAAACGAACGAAACGAAGCGAAGAAACGAGAACGAAACGAGCTTCTCGCGCGCGCGATTGAGAAAACCGAAAAGCGATGGCTCGGGAACAATCATCGCGGCGACGTGAAATTGACCGGGAACGTGTTTTGGCGTCCGTTGCCACACGTCGTCGGGACGGCTTCGTTTTACCAGGATTCGACGTTAGGGTTAGCGAATGCGGTGAATCCGAACCCGGAAAGGTTTGGACCGTATATTTCGTCCACGGATGATGACGATTCGTCGGGTGACGAAGACGATGAGGATACGACGAGCGAAACGTCGACGTCGGAATCGTCTTCGGTGTCTTCTTCATCAGCCGAAGAGGAGGAAAGCGAGGCCGAAGAGGCCGAAGCGGATTCGTACAGCGACGACGAGGATACCGTTGGCAGAAGAAGTATTGAAGCGCGCAGGCGAAGACGAAGAAGAGAGAAATTGATGCAAAATCAACGAAAAGCAGCAGCGGGAGCGGCAAAGAAGAAGGAAATAAAGGAAGATGAAACCATAGAGGAGATGCGCGAACGGTTCGCCAAGGAAGTGTTGCTCCTCGCGGAATCGACGAAAAAGAAGAAAATGAACGAGAAGAAGAAGACAAAGAAGAAGAAGACAAAGAAGGAGGAGAAAAAGAGCAGCATTTCTTCCGTGAGTTCAGAGGATGATTTATTGAGCGACGGGCTCGGTAGTGATACCGACGCCGACGAACCTGCCTCGATGCTGTTCGGGGAAGGAAGAATACGAACGAGTAGTAGCAGTAGCGATAGCGATAGAAATAGGAGTAGCGAAGAGAAAGAGGACGAAGACGAAGACGAAGAAGACGCGAGTATTTTCGGGAAGAAGCCAAAGCAGAAAAAGAAGAGCGCTAGGGGTGCTCATAAAGAGCCCAACATTTCTCCAAAGAAGAAGAATAAGGAAAAGAAAAAGACGAGAACGGATCGCTTGCGAGGCCTTTTCGGAGACGACGAGGACGAGGACGAGGACGGCGATACCGGACACCGCGTAAAAGCCGAGTACGCGGCCTCGCGTTCTTCCAAAGAAGAAGAAGAAGAAGAAGACGGAAAAAAAAGCAAAGACGGGAAGAAGAGCAAAAAGAAAAAAAGGAACGCCAAGGAAAAGAAGAAGAAGAAAGCGCCTTCTTCCGCGCTCTTCGGCTCAAATTCTTCTTCCTCCTCCTCCGGTGGTGGTGGTGACGACGTCTCCTCGTTGTTCAAATGATGACGACGCGATACTCTCGCAGTTGAAGTATTTTTGTGTCATTTTTACATTTTTTTTTCTCTAGAGCTTTTTGCTCTGCACTTTTCGGGCGCACACACAACGTTAGTAGTAGTAGTATTCATACTCACACATGTCGTTTTCGGAGTCGTGTTGTTGCACGCATCGATGCGCTATGACCACCATTAGCACCACCACCGCTTCTTCTTCTTCTTCTTCTCGTGGTCGAGTTTTTCATCGTCGCACGCATCAAAGTCGTCGTCTTTTGAGAACAACAGAAGTCGTGCAAGCGCAAACGTCATCAGCCAATGATGCGATGGAAGAAG
>Ga0213868_10005565_pt1 | contig 11279 bp, 8 predicted proteins | sample PICome_9_FD_160087 | JGI IMG/M metagenome (GOLD analysis project Ga0213868, IMG submission 160087) | Coastal seawater microbial communities near Pivers Island, North Carolina, United States - PICO127 | ecosystem: Environmental > Aquatic > Marine > Coastal | place: USA: North Carolina | collected...
GCCTTCGCTTTAGACAGCCCCAGTTTGTTGATCTGGCGTTCTGCGGTGGCATCCAGTTCGGCTTTGTGTAGCTGGCTGCGGGCGTTGTCTTTTTGCACGTCCCATGGCATCCAACCTTCGACCGGCGTGCCGGCGTAGGCTTGCACGATGATGCCGACGGGGATGCCTAGCTCCTGATGTAACTTCTTACCGAAATAGTAGGAGACGGCGGATGTTTCGGCCGCGGATTCGGGGTTACAGGGCTTCCAGCGACCGAGGCGGTCGCGCTTCTCATCGAGCGGCTCATGCCAGTTCTCGCGTGAGGACTTGTAAATGCGAAAATTGGGCAAGTCGACCGTGGCTTCTTTGTCCGCTTCGAATGAATTGCCTGTTGCCCAGCCCATGTTGGATTGGCCGGCGCAAAGCCAGACTTCGCCGATTGCGACATTCTCAAGGGTGATGGTGTTGTTGCCGCTGATGGTGAGTGTATGGTCGGTGCCGTAGGCTGGGGTTTTGAGTAGCACTTGCCATTTGCCTGCGGCGTCGGCTTGGGTCTGCGCTTTCGCGCCCCAGCTGGCTTTGATGGTGACGGATTCATTGGCTGCAGCCTTTCCCCAGATGGCGTTGCTGGTTTCTTGTTGCAGGATCATGTGTTCGGTGAAGATCGAGGGCACGCTGACGTCTGCCAATGCAGTGCTGAAAGTGAGCAGAGAAAGTAGGGTGGAGTTTAGGATGGTTTTCATTAAATGACTCGGAACCGGAATGGCAGTGGCATCTGTTGGCAGTCGCATGGGCTGAATTGTCCATGCCAACTTGGGAAAATGAGGTTCAGAATGAATATGGTTATTGCAAATCTTTACATGATTGCAACAGTATTCTGCATGTTACACGCCATCCATCTTATCTGCCCTTTGTTTTTACTGCTTCTGTTACCTATGGCTGCGCGACAGCCGAACGTGATTTTTATTTTGGCTGATGATGTTGGCTATGCGGATTTAGGGGTGTATGGCGGTCACGTGCCGACGCCGCACCTGGACAAACTTGCCGCGCAAGGCATGCGCTTTACTGATGCGCATGCGCCTGCGGCCCTATGCGCGCCCTCGCGCTTTAGCTTGCTGACGGGGAGCTACCCGTATCGCAATGGGCACCCTGGTGGCGTGTGGAATATCAGTAGTGATTGTGCATTTGCGGTGGGTGCGGCGCATTTGAGGGTGGGCAAGCATCTGACGGTCTGTGATGTGGCGCAGGCTGCGGGCTATCGCACTGCATTTTTAGGCAAGTCGCACTTGGGGGGAGATATTCGGGATATGGAGGGAACGCTGATTACTAAAGAGCCGAATATCTGCAAAATGGATTTTGCGCGTGGCATTGAGAATGGCCTCAGTCAGCATGGCTTTGATTATGTGCTGGAATTGCCGAGTGGCATCCAGCATGAGCCGTTTGCGTTTTTTGAGAATGGCCGCTACATGCCGATCAATCCGGCGGCGCCAGCGGACAATCGCAACACGCGTATGTTGCTGGATGGGTTCTATGAGGTGGGGAACAATGGCCTGTCTGAAATCGTCGAGCACAAGAAGCGGCCCGGGATCGGCGACAAGGATTACAACTCCAGTCAGGCGGGGCTGATACTCACTCGCAAAGCGATCGAGTTTATCGACACTCACCAGCGGCAGAATCTCGAGTCAGGCGCAGAGACGCCATTTCTGCTGTATTTCGCTTCCGAGGCAATTCATGTGCCGCATACGCCGTGTATTGATTTCGATGGCGATCCCGCGACGCTCAATCAACCGGTTGCCGGTGTGACCGGAGGCGTGACGTCCGACTTCCTGTATCAATTGGACTTAGAGGTCGGGGCGATTCTACAAAAGATCGAAGATGCGGGTCTGACGGATGATACGCTGGTGATCTTTACCAGTGATAATGGTGCGCTGTGGCCGAGGATATGCGATTTCGGGCCGGAGGCGCACGATAACAATGGGCCGCTGCGCGACTACAAGGCTTCGATTTATGAGGGTGGCCATCGCGTGCCGTTTATTGTGAAGTGGCCGGGCAGGGTGCAACCGAACACGGTGTCGGATGAGTTGATCCTGGGGCAGGATTGGGTGGCGACGCTGTATGAATTGACCGAGCAACCGATGGCTGCCGATCAAGCGATGGATAGCACATCGCTGATGCCGTTACTGCTGGGCGAGCCATTGTCGCAGCCACTGCATCCGTTTGTGCTGTATCAGGCGGGCTTTGCGTATGATGGCGCGATTCGCGAGGGGGACATGGTGCTGATGGTAGATCGCGACGACGAGGCAGCGGAGCTGTATGATTTAGGGGCGGATTTGGGGCAGGCAAATAACCTGATCGGTAATCCCGAGTATGCGCATTTGGTGGCACGTTTGCAGGCGAAGTTTCTGCTGCATAACGACCACGATAATACGACATTTGGTGAGCCACGGACGACGGCTGTTCTTCGTGCCGATTGGTCCAGCGGAGGTAATGACAACGAATGAGCCACAAGTTTTCATAGGCGCTGCCCCTGAGAGCCGTTCGTCTTTTTATGCTTGTTACATTCTTTTACAGTAAATATTTACTAAATGTAGGGACGAGGTGTTCTTCGTTACAAAACAGACTCACTATGAAAGAAAAACAACTCACTGGTATTCGCTTAATTGCAGACAAGCTCGGCGTATCAACAGCCACCATTTCTAGGGCACTGAGCCCGGAGACGTCACATTTGGTTAAAGAGGAGCGGCGTAAGGAGATCCTCGAGCTGGCGGACAAGATGCGCTATCGTCCGAACCCCGGTGCGCGACTCATTCAGGGTGGTATTAATCCAACGATCGGCGTGTTGATCCCCGGCGAAGAAGATGTGTTTTTCTCTGAGTTCTATGGCCGCTTCATGGGAGGCATGATTCAGTCAATTAAGGATACCGAATGGGAAGTGCGTATTAATGCACTCAAGGGAGGTTCTGAGAATGTGTTAGATGAGTTTCGTCGTATCGGTTTAGGCTGCTCCGGTTTGATTTATGCGGGCCTTCCGCTGACCTCTGAAGAGATCGATGACTTATCAAACTATCATAGTCCGTTGATTTTAATGAGTTCGGTGATTCCGCCAGATTATCCAATTGAGAACGTCGGCTGCCATGTGCTCGGGGTTGATAATTATAATGGAGCCATCACGGCGGCCAAATATATAGCCAAGCAGGGGCATAAGCGCATCGGTCTGATTGTCGGCCCGCAGGAGTCTCGTGACTTCTCCGAGCGCACCAAGGGATATGTCGACGGATTGAAGCAGGCTGGCATCACGGTTACGGAGGAAATGATTTTTCAAGGGTCGTATGATCAAGAGTCTGGCCGAGCCGGTTGTGAGTATTTCCTAGGTCAGGATAAAATGCCCACTGCGTTGATCTGCGCGAGTGATAATATTGCTTTTGGTGCGTTGGATTATGCCAAGGATAATGGCGTTGTTTGTCCGAAGGATATTTCGATTATCGGATTCGATGATGGCCCGTGGGCGATCGCTTGTTCGCCGAAATTGACGACGATTCGTCAGCCTTTAGGGGCTTTAACTGCACGTGCAGTGGAGATTCTGATGCAGACGGTGGCGGATCCGTCTGCCGATTATCAACAGCGTGTGAGTCTTTCGCCGGTTCTTAATGTTAGAGAGTCAACGACTTACGCCCGGAGGGGGGAGGCTGAGTGGGTGGATGTAAATGTTTGTCAAAAATGAACTTTACATGTATCTGCAAATATTTACATTTAGAGCTTATGTTAACTCAAGGACAACTACTTTCAGCTCACACGGGGCATGAGCATCTCCTCGGAGATGCGGACAGATTTTGCGTGCAGATCAATCGTAACGGTCAGGTCCTATTTGCTTCGGCGGGTGATATTCTACTGAGCCGAACTTTAGGCAATCCCTTCGAGGGAGGTCTCGGGCGCATGTTTCTACGCGTGCATGTCGGCGAGTCGATTGAGCTGCATACATTATTGGGGGCGACTGCGGGGCTTTCCGACTTTGCATGCGATGGCGAAGTCGCGCAGTGGCGCGGCGAGCTGGCTGGCTGCATGGTTCAGTTGACGCTACGAGTCGATGTGGAGGCCGCTACATTGCTTTGGGATGTCTCTGCGGTGAATCAGACCGACGAATCCGTTCGTATTGATACAGTATGGGTGCAGGATATTGGCTTGGCCTCGCGTGGGGCATTGTTGAGTAATGAGGCCTACACTGCGCATTATTTGGATGAGTCAGTCATCCAGGATGCGAGCTGTGGCCCGGTGCTGAGCTTCCGTCAGAATCTACAGCAAGCAGGTAAGAATCCTTGGTTGATGGCTGCTTGCTTGAGTGGCGCAGCGAGTTACGCGACGGATGCGTTTGATGTGTATGGCAATGGCTACCGTTGCGGTGAGGGCGCTTTCGGTCTTGAGCAGGAGAGCCTGTCGAATCGATGCTACCAATACGAATTCAGCTGTGCAGCTTTGCAGGCGAATCCAGTTGATTTGGATGCGAAGGGTGCTGCACGTTTCAGTTATGCTGCAGCGTATGTGGCGGATCATCCTGAGGCCTCGTCCGAGGCTGATTTGAGTGTGTTGGAGCGCATGCGTGCGCTTTCGGGGCAAGGCTTCGGTGGTTCGGTTGAGCTTCAACCTTTGCCGTCTTTGAATTGGATCGCTCGGGCCAAGCCAGTGCATGGTCGCGATTTGAGCCAGGCAGAGCTACAAGGTTTGTTTCCATCGAAATGGCGTCACACTGAGAGTCGTGAGGGTGCGGTGATGAGTTTCTTCTGCGATGCGGATACGCACGTGGTCACTCGTGCGAAAGAAGCGCTGATTGAGCGTCCACATGGCACGATACTGGTGGGCGATGCGGGCACGGATTCGATGCGAGAAGTGTTGGCGACCACGGTTTACATGTATGGCGTCTTCTCTGCGCAAACGGTGTATGGCAATACCTCGTTTCATAAGATGAACTCGCTGCCTCGTGAGCCGCTGGGCTTGTCGCGAGCGTCTGGACTGCGCATTTATTTTGAGTCTGAGAATGGTTGGCAAGTGCTGGGCACGCCTTCGGTTTTTGAGATGACACGTGATGCGTGTCGTTGGGTGTATGTTCTCGGTGCAGAGACGATTACTGTTCGTGTGGCTTTGGATGCGGGGCGTGATGCATTCACTGTGAGTGCCGAGACGACGTCTGGGGCACGACGCTTTATTATCTCGAATGAGTTGATCATGGGAGAAGCAGAGTCTGATCTCAATGCATCCTTGGATGTGGATTTGTCGGATCGTCTGCTAACACTGTCTGACGCGGGGCAAAGTATGCCTGCGGAGCGTGGTATACAGCTTGCTTTTGGTGTGAGCTGGTCAGATGGGGCTGAGATGGCTGCGATCGGCGGTTCTGAACTTTTAGGTGCTGACGGTGACGATTCGCTGCTGGTGATGCAAACCCAGCCGACTGAGCAATTTGAGCTGACAGTGGCTGCGTCGCTTAAAGGTGCGGCAGATGTGGCTGAAAAGTTGAAGTCCATTGATGCCGACTCGGATAACGATTCGAATTACTGGACTTCTTTTAACCGTGGTTTAGATTGCTCGCGCGACGTCGAGCCTGTGGCGCGCTTGAGTGATGCACTGCGCTGGTATTCGCATAATGCCCTGATCCACTATTCGTCTCCGCATGGTTTGGAGCAGTATTCTGGTGCGGCATGGGGCACGCGTGATGCATGCCAAGGGCCGTTTGAATATTTCATCGCGCAGCAGCATCATGGCCTTGCGCGCAGCATTCTGCTAAAGACCTTCGGTAGCCAATATGAGGATACCGGTGATTGGCCGCAGTGGTTCATGCACGATGAGTATTTTGATATCGCGCAAAATCATTCGCATGGTGACATCGTGGTGTGGCCGTTGAAGGCGTTGGCACTGTATTTAGAAGCAACCGGTGATACCGCGATTCTAGAAGTCGAGGCGCCGTATTTGACGGCCGACAATAAGCCTGCCGCAGAGCAGGGGACAGTCGCCGAGCACATCGAAAAAACGCTGGACCGTATCGAGCAAGAGTTCATTCCGGATACGGCATTGATCCGCTACGGTGGAGGCGACTGGGATGATTCCCTGCAGCCAGTGAGCAGCGACTTGGCTGCGCGTTTGGTGAGTGGTTGGACCGTGGCACTGCTGGCGCAATCGCTTGCTGAGTTGGATGCGACGCTAAAAGATTCGGCATTGAAGATTCGTGTTTCGACTTTGTCGGCGCGCGTGCGCACAGACTTCCGTCGTTATGTTTTGATTGAGGGGCAGGTCGCAGGGTTCTTGCTTTACGATGAAGATCTAAAGATCGCAGAGCCACTGTTGCACCCCAAAGACACTCGCACAGGTATCCATAATCGTCTCATTCCGATGACACGTGCCATCATCGCTGGCCTACTGACTCGTGATGAGGCAGATTTACAGATGCAGCGGATTTCGGATCATTTGAAGCACCCTGATGGTGTGCGTTTGATGGATCGTCCTGCACCGTATTCCGGTGGCTTGGAAACGTTTTTCAAGCGCGCAGAATCGGCGGCCAATTTCGGTCGCGAGATCGGTCTGCAATATGTGCATGCACATATTCGCTATGCCGAAGCATTGGCAAAACTCGGTGATGGGGATGGCTTCTTCCAAGCGTTGTTAACCATTTGCCCTATCAGTATCGAGAAGACTGTGCCGAATGCGGAGATGCGTCAGAGTAATATGTATTTCAGCAGTTCGGATGCGGCATTTTTGAATCGTGCCGATGCCGCTGAAAACTTTGATAAGCTCAAGGATGGCTCCATTACCGTAAAGGGTGGCTGGCGTTTATACTCCAGTGGGCCGGGGCTGTATTCCGGTTTGGTGATCCGTCAGTTGTTTGGATTGCGTGAAACCAAGGATGCATGGATTTTTGATCCGGTATTGCCCACAGAGCTGGACGGTATCGTTCTCAACTGGGAGCTCTGTGGCAAATCCGTCGAGATCGAGTATCAGGTCTCGCAGAACAGCTCTGGGCCGCAGTCGATCGAATGTGCCGGGCGGAGTTTGTCTGCTGGACGTGAATCGAATCCATACCGTGAAGGCGGCTTGATGATTCAGAAGGCTGCCCTTGAGGCAGCACTCGCGAGTGATTCGCGCCTGATCGTTCGCTTGTAAGTTTTCATTCTGTAATCTGATCACATGCACTTAAAAGCCATAAGACTATTTCCCCTGTCAGTTTTGGTGGGAGCCATTTTTACGAATGTCGGTTGTCAAACCGTGTCTCACTCTAAAAACGCTGGAGGTGTGCAAACCGCACAGCGCTTAGAGACGGTCATTTCACTTGAGGTGAACTTGGATTATCTGATCCATCTGCCCGAAGGCTATGGTGAGAGTGACCAAGAATGGCCATTGATGTTGTTTCTTCACGGGGCAGGTGAACGGGGTGATGATGTATCCCGAGTGGCGGTCAATGGGCCGCCGATGTTGATCGAAAAAGGGGAGTGGGACTTCCCTGGAATCGTTGTTTCGCCGCAATGTCCGAAAGACCATTGGTGGAATGCGCCCGAAGAGCTGTTGGCGTTGGAAGCATTGTTGGACAGCATTGAGGCTCAGTATCGAGTCGATTCAACTCGGGTTTATTTGACCGGTCTCAGCATGGGAGGCTTTGGCGCATGGTCGCTTGCAGCACATGCTCCGGATCGCTTTGCCGCGGTCGCACCGATTTGTGGTGGTGGGGATCCGTTGATGGCGCGCAAACTCAAAGAGATGCCGATCTGGGTATTTCACGGTGCGTGTGATAACGTCATCCCCGTCGAGCGTTCTCAACAAATGGTCGATGCGCTCAAGTCGAAGGGCGCGGCCCCACGTTTTACAATATATCCAGAAGAAGGGCACGGATCTTGGGTGCCTGCATATCAAGACCCAGAACTTTATCGGTGGTTCTTACTACAGTCACTCGATGATTAACCATTAGAGAATACTTCCGCTGTTTGACTGTCTCAGTCTCTCTATACCCTGTCCTTTACAGCCTCTTATATTATGCGCATACGAATTTTACCTGCCTTGTTACGATCTACTTTATTGACTTGTGCGCTGCCTCTTGGACTGATCGCAGCATACGAGCAACCGAATATCCTAATCATCTTTAGCGATGACCATGCACTGCGCACGATTAGTGCCTACGCCGGTGAGGATGCGATTAATCAAACGCCAAACATTGATCGTCTGGCAAATGAAGGCGCCATTTTTACGCGTAGCTTTTGTGGCAATTCAATTTGCCAGCCCAGTCGTGCGACGATCCTGACTGGTAAGCATACGCATAAGAATGGCGTGATGACGAATGGATCGGCGTGGAATCCGAAGCAACCAATCTTTACGCGTATGCTGAAGGGTGCGGGCTATCAGACCGCGATGATCGGTAAGTGGCATATGCACCCATTTCCGTTGGATGAGTTTGATTATCACAAGACGCTGACTGGCATGGGCGGGCAGGGGCGTTACTACAACCCCGAGTTTGTCACGCATGACGGGCAGACTGTGATGGAGGAGGGGTATTCGACCGACATTATTACCACAGAGTCCATCGAATGGATGGACGGGCGTGATCCGTTGAAGCCTTTTGTAATGATGTGCCAATTCAAGTCGCCGCACACGAATGTGATGCCGCCGCTGCGTAATCTCGAACTGTTTGCGGATGACGAGATCCCCGTGCCGGAGAGTTATCACAGCGATCATAGTGGTCGCAGCAAATATCTGGGCCATACATGGATGCAGATGAGCGGCATGAAGGCGCAGGATGTGATTAAGACTGGTCCGTCGGCTGGCACCTATGATTTGCCCGCAGGCGAATTGAATACAGACCGCGCTAAGAAGCTCGGACTGCCTGGGTTTTATTCATACATGACACCTGAGCAACTCGCTGAATGGCAAGCGCACTACGACCCGATCAACGAAGAGTATGCCCGTCGTTTAGCTGAAGGAGACGTATCGAAGAAAGAGCAGTTGGAGTTTCCATACCAGCGTTACATGAAAGACTATTTAGGCTGCGTTGCCGCGATTGATCAGAACGTCGGTCGCTTGCTCGAATATCTGGAGACGAGTGGCCTCGCAGACAATACGATCGTAATTTATAGCTCTGACCAAGGCTTTTTCCTCGGTGAAAATGGCTTTACCGATAAACGTCTCGCCGATGATGTGACTATGTCGATGCCGTTCTTGATCCGTTGGCCTGGAGTCGTGAAGCCCGGCCAACGCATTGATACGATGATTCAAAACATCGATTACGCGCCAACGTTCTTGGACGCTGCAGGCGTCGAAGTGCCGGCAGATATGGACGGTCGCTCGTTGTTGCCGATCCTCTCAGGTGAGACTCCGGATGACTGGCGCGACTCTGTCTATTACCACTACTATCATAATGGTGCTTACAATTTACCAAAGATCGAGGCGGCCCGTAGTGATCGTTACAAGCTGGTTCGCTACTACGACCATAAGAAGCTGAAGTTCGGAGAAGATTGGGAATTGTTTGATTTGCAGAAAGATCCCACCGAGCAGCAGTCCGTGTATGCGAATCCTGAATATGCATCTGTGCTCAAACAGATGAAGCAGGAACTAAATGCACTGCGCGATCAATATGAGGTCGTCGATTAGCCTCTTCTATTTTCGTGGCGTGCAGCTTCAGCAAACGTTCAGTGCTCCCGAGCAAATACGACGAACGTTTGCTGAAGCTGCACGCTACCAAGAAAAATTCGATCCTCCACAATGCGCCTTTTATTCTTAGCAGTAGTTGCAATGTCGATACCGCTCCTGACTGTGTTCGGAGTTACGTTTACGGATACGCAGGGACGATCTTTTGAGGGTGATATTTTATCGGTCGATGATGATCAGGTGCAATTGCTCCGGCACTCTGATAGGAGTCGATTCACGCTGTCGCGGAGTGTGTTTTCCGCGAAGAATCAGGTCGATTTTGATAATTGGAAACCGAGTGCCCAAGACTTGCGCTATGGGTTGCGTGCCGGTGAATCAATCCGCGCACTGCCACGGCAGTTGCGGGTGGATCTAATCTGGGAATCTGGTAAGTTGCCGCATTATGAAGTCGCGCGTGCGGCCCAAGCCAATGGGCCGTGGGAGGTGTTGCCGAATCCCACGCCGGAGTTTCATCTTTATAGCGACTACATTGGAGAGGCAGGGCAGGGGTATTATTATCGAGTGCGCAATGTGCGCCTGAACAAGGCGGGCAAAGTTGTGGATTCGGCAGACTGGTCGGATGTGGTCGACGCGATCAGTTTGCCCTTTGAGCGTAATGGCTTTGTCAGTGAGCTACAGGAGGCCTGCGTGCGCTTTTATTTTGAAGCAGCACACCCGGTTTCGGGTCTATCACCAGAGGGGGCACCCGGTTGGGGCGGTGGGGTCGAGTGGTATGGGCATGGCCAATATTATTGTCGGTGTGCACCGAGGCTTTGTGACGCGCGAGCAGGGTGTTGCCCTGGCGTTGAAGATGCTGCGCTTTTTAGATCAGAAGACTGAGCGGCAGGCGGGAGCCTTTGCACACTGGATGGATGGAGGGACAGGCGCAGCTCGTAAGTTTGGTAGTAACGGCACGGCTGCGGATCTGGTGGAGACGAGCTTTTTGATTCAGGGCGCGATATTGTTGCGGGAGTATTTTAAGGGTGATTCCAGTGAAGAACGTGAGATCGGTTTGATCGCAACACGCCTCGCTGCGGAGGTGCAGTGGTCGAAGTTCATGCTCAGTCAGTCTACCGGGCCAGTGATGATGTGGCATTGGAGCGCGGAGAATAGTCATAGTGAGTTGCCGATCCGTGGATTTCATGAGGCGATGATGCCTTACATTTTTGGGATCGGCTCGGACACCTATCCGATCTCTGCGGAGAGCTTTTATACTGGTTGGTATCATCCCAGTCATGGGCTCGGTAGGCGGCGTGAGCATTTCGGCATCGAGCACACATTGGGCAAAGGTATCGGCTGGCCACTGTTTTTCGCGCATTATTCGCACATCGGCTTTGATCCACGTGCGATCAGTTACGAAGGACAGACCTATTTTGAGCATTTCGAAGCCGCGACGAAAGTGCACGAAGCGTTGCTCGTTCACGGGCGGACGAATTCAAGGGTTACGATAAGGTCTGGGGTCTCGCTGCGAGCACCTCACCCTTTGGTTATAAGGCACATCATCCGGGCAAGTCAGACACGGGCACGATAGCCACTACGGCCGCGCTCTCGAGTATGCCGTATTTACCGGATGCGGTTTTGGCCTGTATGCAGACGCTGTATCTCGATTATGGCGACAGACTGTGGGGCTGCTTCGGTTTTTATAATGC
>Ga0213868_10005570_pt1 | contig 11273 bp, 9 predicted proteins | sample PICome_9_FD_160087 | JGI IMG/M metagenome (GOLD analysis project Ga0213868, IMG submission 160087) | Coastal seawater microbial communities near Pivers Island, North Carolina, United States - PICO127 | ecosystem: Environmental > Aquatic > Marine > Coastal | place: USA: North Carolina | collected...
CCGCCGCTCGCAGCCAACAGCCAACAGCCAACAGCCAACAGCCAAGCATTTTTTGGAAAAAGGCAAACAAATTCCCCTTCATTTCTTCAGACATAGATGCACGATCAACATGGTCAACAACAAAAAAAATAACAGCAGTAAGAAAACTGCAAAGGTGGCGTCGAAGAATATGAATCAGGAAACTCTTATTGGTCTTCGACGTCTTGCCACAGCTCTGAAAGAATTAGATGATACAGGAAAGAATGAAGTGACAGAAGAAAATATTGGAATATCAATAAATCATTGGAGAGATCTACCTCCAGAAGTTGAGCATGCATACAAGATGATGAATGATGGTGCAGAGGTTATTAAGGCAACGAGTACTAAGTATACTTTAATAGGAAAGATTGATGTTGACGACGGAAGTAAATTCTGCACTGAACTTAGACAAGGCTGCGAACTGATTTCAACTTCTGCATTTCTGATTCATCAACCTAGTATGGGATGCGCTCGCTCGACAAGATATTTTGCAAAACAAAATGCAAGGGCTGTCGTGGCAACTGTCGTAGCGTTAATAGAGTCTTTTGTATCCTTGAGAGCGATTGGTGGCAACACTGGTGCTCAACTCACAGGAGCAGTATGGTCTGCATGTGATAAGATAATTGAAAAAATTCCAAAAGGTAATAGAACATGCATGAGGAGAGAGCTTTTCACATGGGTGAGTGAATGCAATGAAACAATGCAAGAGTTTCAGGATCTGCTCGACAGCACAAGCCCTGAAGACCAAGAGGATAACACGAAAGCTTGGGATAAATTCTGTTCAAATCCTGGAACGGGGGAAACTTACACTGCTCTGGAACATCCTATTGTCGCGGCTTGTATTGCAATAATCAAGTGTTCAAGAGGAGTTCTTGGTCTTGCTATAAAGTCATTGGAATGTGCAGGAGATGAGGTTATGAGGTTGACTGTAGATTTGGATGCAGCAGCAGAAAAGGAAAAGACGAGACGAAGACAAATTTTGCAATGGATGAGTAATTTGCACGAAATTTGCAGAAATATTGGCGAAGGCGCAACTGACTTAGGATATTTACTGTACCCTCCTTTGGATCTATGTGTAGAAGGCGTTGAAATGCTCCCTTCAGCTACCAAACTTGGACAACAAATGCTAAATCAGAAACGAGTCTTATTATCTGCGTCGTATATGATTAACGATGCGTTACCCGCTAAAGATGGTCAAGTGGCAATGGTTATGTCTGAAGAAGTCAAAGAAATGTGTAGCAAACTGTTATCAGCCATAGAAATTCGATCGAATGATGCAGAGCAAAGTATTGCATCGGCCTTACAAAAGACTCACGATTAATATGAGAATACACATGTGTAGAGCAGTAGCACTACTCCTTGGAATCCTTTTCTTGAAGAAGAAACTGTTTCCCTAAAGCTTCTGCTCGATTCAATACTTTCCTTCTCATTTCTCGAAGTGTAGTAGATCCACTGACATCAACCGTGTCCAAGTTACAACATATATCAGTAATCATATGCTGACAAACACTTAAATTTCCGTTTATATCGCCATTTTTTCGTCTAAGATCCAAAACATCCAACTCATTGTTCAGAGATGTTATTTGATCAAGAATGATTTTATCCATTTCATAAATTGGTGAATGCATCAAGATTCCTTTAAGTTTAGAAGATGGTTGCAATCCTATCTGTCTGAGCGTTTTATTGTTCGGAGTTGACGAATCAATCGTTATGCCTTTGATGATCAAACGCTGATAACAACATGGAAGAGCTGTTAATTCTTCAACTCGACTTCGAAGATTTGATACAGTGTCATCTGCCAGTATTCCCGATAGAGAAAGCTGATGACCGAGTCCACGAATATGGATAGTCAAAGTATCGGATTTCTCAATACAGGTTGTCATAGTTTAGCTTCAGTCTATAATTTGTCTCTCCAGAGATCTAGAGACAGAGTCAATGAGAGATGATAGTCCCAAAGAGCTAGATCAATTGTTCGTTGTGTTCGTTGTTCGTTGTTCGTCGTTCATTGTTCATCATAGTTTGAAAATGAACCCGACACGGATAACTGCAATATCATACAAATCTAAGCTGCCATAATCTTGAAAGAGATATTACAAAATCAAAAGTATTAATCATTTCTTATTAAGTACATTTGCAATAAACATCTACTTAAAAGATGTCGCAAAAACTCTAATTTTCGTCGTCAAAAGAACTCCGTTTTCTGGATGCCTCAATGACTCTTGCCACCCCAATTAAAACGAGATAAGTTGCAGTCGCGTATCCAACTACTTTCATCACCTTGTTGGCATCCTTTGATGTCTTGTTAAGACTCACTAGAGTCTGAAGCAAAGCTCCTTCCAGGACCTTTGTCGTGGAAATCATTATACCATGTTCAATGTTCATTTTCCCATCTTCACTACCAAGTCCCAACTCTGCCAGTGGATTTCCCATCTTATGTAATAGAAATGTAGTGAACTTTCAAATGTAAAATGTGTCGCAAAGTATTGCAACCTACTTATAAAAATTCTTGAGCTGTCTTTCTATTTTGCATGTTGCATGTTGCATGGTTGCATTTTGCGTTTCAAAGCCAAGGAAAAATGAGACTACAAGTTTTTAGCGCGCGAAAAGCAAGCACTTTTCAAACCAGTCAAATGATAAAATCACCCAATACCAGAAACACTTGTGACTTGTGACAGACGATAGCTAGTAACACATCTTACAATACAGCTCACTAATTCATAGATAGACAAGTCAGATTCTTGAATACTTCAGCCATGTCTAATAAAACAATGAAATTTGAGGATGGCGCTGTCCAATTCCGTCAGCGTCTAATCGTCTCAATATTATCTCACAGACCAGTACTGATTCGCAATATTCGATCAGATGATCTTGATGCACCTGGTCTTCATGAGCACGAGGCCAGTTTCTTGAGATTACTAGATAAAATCACAAATGGAACAGCTGTTGAAATAAATGCGACTGGTACACAATTACGTTTCAAACCGGGTGTTTTGATTGGTGGGGAAATTGAACATTCCTGTCCTGAAGGAAAAAGTATCGGGTGGTTTTTAGAAGGAGTGATGGCACTTGCTCCGTTTGGGAAAGAACCTTTGAAATTAGTATTGAATGGAGCGACAGATGGTGCGTGTCATTCCGATCCCTCAGCCGATTATTTAGCGACAAGTGTCTTGCCACTTTTTATCAGATTTGGTATTGGCGCTTATGCGGATGAAAGCCCCCCTCCCTCTATTAAAGTAACAAAACGAGGAGCTGTACCGTTAGGTGGGGGTCAAGTGGTATTTTATTGCCCTATCGTGAAAGAAATCACCAAACCTTTAGATTTAACGGATCCTGGAAAAATTAAGCGTATTAGAGGTTCTGTAATAAGTTGTAGGATTCCGCCAAGCAGTGCTGCAAGAGTGGCACATTCTGCTAAAGGTCTTTTTCATCGTTTATTACCAGATGTATGGATTCATACAGATACTCATTCGGCGAAAAAAGGAGGATGTGGAGGTAGTCCCGGGCTTTCAATGTGCATCGCATCTGAGAGTACTTCTGGTGTCATTTTGGCTGCAGAAACTTGCATGGACATTGAAAAAGATGCCAGAGGTGCTCTACTTCCAGAAGATTTAGGTGTGAGGGGTGCTGCCATGTTATTGGAGGAGGTTCGGAAAGGAGGTTGTGTAGACACATGTTCGCAGAGTATAGCGTTATTACTCATGTGTTTGGGACCAGAAGATGTCTCACGGATACGACTTGGTAGGCTAAGTCAATACACAATAGTTAGTTTGAGATTGTTCAAGACCGCTTTTGACGTTGAGTTTAGAGTTAAAGCTGATGAAGAAACACGAACAGTTTTGCTGAGTTGTCTGGGCTGTGGGTACAGAAATATGGCAAAAGCAAGCTCATAGTGCTTCATGGCTGCTACTTCTAAATGTAATTATTATTTTTGAACTAAATGAGAGTTTCTTGCTAAAACTTGTATCTTGTATGAAACTATCTAAGTAAGTAGTAGAGAGTTGAAAGTTGAAAGGAAACAAATGCTGAAATGCTGAATGCTGGGCATCATAAAAAATGGCGGGAAGTACGCACGAAGACAGCCAGTAGTTACACTCTACAGACATTAACAACAACAGTCTTCCATCATCATCCACACATCGTTGATTTTCAAAATCAAGTAGTTATGGTGAATTACTCTTCTATTGCATCCTCCTTACTCATTCTTATTGTGTCCTCATCTCATGGGTTCGCGCCGGCTTCTCTCTCAAGAGTAGCAGGAAATATCTTAACAAGCATCACTCAGCTGAATGCGATTGGAGTGCTTGCACGAAAAGCCAAAGAAGCTGAGGTTCGACAATATTGCGAAACTGGAATTGATGATGAAACGATGGCTAAAGTGAGGGAAATGAAAGAAAACCTTGAGAAAATTCCCTCCATTGCAGAGTGGGACAAGACTGGACCAGGTCCAGTCCAAAGAGGATTAACGAAGAGGAAAGGTACTATCACAGTAATAGCGGAGTACAAAAGAACTTTCACCGTTGCATCTGGTTTTGCAGACGAAATGTTTGAACCGAAGGTTATGTCTCCTACTTTTAGAGAGTTTGGTGCCGCTGCTGTTGCCGTTTTGGCTGATCAAAGAATGGGGAAATGCACTTACGAAGATATCAAAGATGTTGTTGAGGAACAAGAAGAAGCTCGGGGTGATGTACCTGGACCCCTCCCAGTCATTTCGAGCGACTTAATTGTTGATGAAGTTCAAATTGCAAGAAGTGCGGCAGCTGGGGCAAAAGCTGTACTCCTAAACTATAGTATCAGTGGCAAAAAAACTGATTTCTTTATTAAATGCTCTCGTGCTTTGGGAATGGAAACCCTTGTTGGCGTGTCAACTAAAGAAGAAGCACAAGCAGCTATTGACGCTGGAGGTAGAATCATTGTTGTCACCGGGATCGATGACGCTGATGAAAAAGCATCTGTCGTTGCTGATCTTAATATTCCTGAAGGCGCCGCAATTTGTACTGTCGCTAGTATTCTAGCAAATAATAACAAAGCTCTTGAGGAAATTGAAGAAGCGTGGTTGCTACGAGATAAAGGATTTAATGCAGTATTTGTCAGTGACTGCCTTTACAAATCAGGAAATGACCCCTCCGAACATGCCGGAGCAATCATCAGAGGTATGATAGCCAAGAGTTCCGTCAAATGGGCTTCAGCTAAGAGTATGGGCGGAAAAGGAGAAGGAGCCAGAGAATACTTAGGCGATATTTTGATGTAAAAATTACTATTTTCTTTTGATGTCATAATACGTTTTACCGTTTCTTAATGTACAAATTTGTTTTTTGTACTTAGCCTTCCTCTATATTTCACTTCTACAGTATTCACCGTAAGTATCTCTATAAAAGTTATTCAATTTTCGATTTTTTTGTAACTGTTGGCTCAAGTTGGTCATTATTCGTGTAAGGATCTTGTGCTGCTTTCTCCGCAATTCTCAATCCTTCTTCCAGTGCTTCCCATGCTTCTTGTTCCTGTTTCTCTAGCTCTTCACTACGATTGAATAGCTTTTGAGATCTTGATAACTCCCTTTCCGCAGCAGCTTCTAATCTTTCGATTTTTTCTCTGATAGATCTTTCTTCCTCTAACATTCCTCTAATTTGTTCCATAGCCGACTGAGCTCGATTTTCGTCAAAATCTCCCGGAGGGGGTATTGGAGACGAAGAGTATCCTTTTTTTGATGCCTCTTTCTGTACCGCCTGTTCCTTACGTCTTAAAGCTTGTCTGACTCGCTCGTGCTGCTTGTCTTGGTTTGACTCAACTCTATTGATTTGATATCGAGTCTCTTGCATTTCATTCGTGTACATGGTAAGACTCGACTGGACCCTTTCTAAATTTTTCTGAGTGGACTGGACTAATATCTTAGCGTCTTCCAGTGCCTTCCTCGCACGTTCTTCTGCCTTTTTTGCAGCTTCAACATTTAATTGCGCCTTTTCTAATGCATCTTGTTGTCGTTGAACATCTGTCATTAAAGTAGTCTCCAGAGATCTGGCAGTTTCCATTTCCGTCTCTATTGCGTACAGTTGTTCTATTTCCGAAGTGACTGTCTTTTTAAGTGTAAGCAATTCAATCATGGACTTATCATCTAACGTATTAAAGCTATCTAGAATCATAAATGCTTCAAGCGATGTTAACTTTGCATTTGGCGTGTGAAGCATCAACTGCATTCTTTTGCTCATAATTTCATTCAACTTAAGCTTCAGATTCTCTGCCTCCTTCATATCCTTTTTCGATCTTTAAAAAAGCAGATGGGATAATTTAGAGTGGTAAATTTGAAGACATGATTGACTTTCGTTCCAAACAAAAACTTACTTTTTCTTCAATTCGTTTGCTTTCTCCATAATATCCAACATATCGATGGCATCTCCAGCCTTTTTGGTCGCGCTGTATGCATTTGATATTATTCCACCTATACCCTTGATGTCATTCTTTTTATCCTGCTCACCATATGTTTTTAAATCCTTTGAAACTGCATTCAATCCAGCGGTTACAGTTGCTGCACTTTTGCGCATAAATGGGATTGCCACATTTTCGAACACGTTCACAAATTGAGGACCTGCTGTTTTGCTTATTTCATCCATGACACTTTCAACATCTCTTGTAAAAACCTTTGCTCTAAGTATCCTATCATATCGTTTTCTCTCTAACGGATTCGATAACGTCTTCCAAGCTTGAGCCACTTTTTGAAATTCCTCGTCAGTATCTTGAGCACTGTCCGTACCTATTTGCGCATCAGGATGTGTCTTCCTAACAAGTTCGATATAATTCCTCTTCAGTTCTTCTCTTGTTGCATTTTGTGGACTATTTAAGATTTCATACAGAGTCTTTTCCTCCTGTTCATTCAATTTGGTATCATAAAGGACAGTCTCGGATGGTGGTGCTTGGATAAAAGAATGAAACTTGGTTGAGTGTTTGAAGTATAAAGGAAGAACAAAGCTACCGCAAATGGTTATAGATCCTCCTAATAGAACGAAGCTTAGTTTATGAATCATGCTATTGATGTCGAATGACGTGAATATGTTGGACTAAAAGTTAATCAGCTGTGTGTCTACAGAGTATCTACGCGCCAGAGACGGAAGGTTCAATTTTCAAAACTAAATCACAAGCAGGAATGTTAGCTCTTTTGGACAACAACTGACGATTTTCAGGTTTTCCTCACGCATCACATTTACGACAACGAGAAAGCAGGCACGTCACCTCGTTCTTTCAAAAACTAGAACACAAATCGCAATTTTACTCTCTGATTTCCATCCATAGCTTCTTATTCATCAATTTATTAAGGATTGTCATGACTTCCTCCAAGAAAAGTTATCATCAAGGTAAGATTCCTTACAGTGCTTTGAGATAGTAGACTCATGGTCTTTTTTGAAAGTGACACCAGCAAACCTGACATTTTTCAAACATTTGCATGAATGGATTGCCTCAGGTCACGATATCAAATCGTTGATGTTAAATTTTCTAGCTACAATTATATTTCTTTTGCCATTTGCAATCTACCTCAAAAGAGAGCTTACACAAACATATATCACTGGTGTGGGTATTCTGCTCTTAGTTACAGTCATTGTACCACCATTTGGCCTTTACAGGCCACATCCTTACTCAGATTGGCCCAGAAATAAACCTCTCAAGTTCCGAGGCGATTGATGGTTTTATGCTTTGTTGTAAAGTCAGTGGAATGAATACTACACAGCAGGGGCAATTCAAAAGCAAATGTTTAAATATAAACATGAAACAAAAATCTTTGCTACTAAGTAATAGTACGTAGTTAACATCCACCACTCGCACAGAGTGTAAAGAAATTCAGTAAAGATATCAATAGCAAATTATATATACAGTGAAAACTATGTATCAAGTTTGAGCGTCTCTCTCATCTATGTATGATACCCAGTCAACAGATTTCGTCTCGTACATATTCCGTTCCTTTTCATTACTACTAAGAATATCATTACGTATCTGGGTAAGCGTATTCATTTGTTCATCTTCTTTGTGCAGTAAATGAAAAGGTGGCATTGACGATTGAGATACGGTACTTGAAGATTCTTTTAAAGATTGAAACATCTGAGAAGCACGTTTTCTTGCAGCGTTGGCATATCTTAGAGGATCTAATCCTCCTTGTTCTATCCATTCTTTCTCATGTTCTTTAGGCGATCTTATATACTGTGGGTTAGGATGGGATTCTGTAGTTTCTTTTCTTTGATTAGGAATGTATCCTTGTAAACAAGCTGTAATTGCGTCTTCTACAAGATCGTAGCATTTTCCCTCAGGAATAGCATGGATTGTCTCCATGTCCTTATTTTTCAAAAGATTTAATCTTTTCAACGCAGTGAATCTAAATGCTAACGAAGATCTTGTTCCTAGTTGAAAAATATGCAAACTTGAGTATGTATTTGGAAAACAATTAAAACAGAAGCGTAGAGCTCAAAAAAAGCGTGAATCGTATTTACCTTCATATTCCAGCTGATTTTGGGCTTGATCGAGAGTCAGTTTGTTTAGGTTCTTTACAATAGTTTGGGAAAGACTGTGCAAAGTTTTACAATCACAATCTTTAATCAGCACCTTGTCACGGTTATAAGTTCTTATCGGCTGCAAATGGATAGTTGAAGTGTCTTCACTAACCAAGGTCCTTGTCAAAATTCTTTTGGCAACATATTTCACGTCTGTTATTTGATTCTTGTCCTTACTATCAACAGATGCTTCAAATCGAATCACACATCCACAATTAGGGGAGCATTGTTGTCCCCATGTTTTCATTGTTCCGCATGAGTGAGATATGGGAAGAGTACCGTGTTGGATGAGAATTGAGGGATTCTTTCCTTTCAATGGTACCCTTGAACCAGATACTGATGGAGCGCTTAGTAGAAATCTCATAGTCTTGATTGATAGCTTACGCAGTACGATGCTAATTGGGACAAGAACTACTAAAAAGTAACTTATTCTTCTTCATTGTAAAATGGTGACGTGGATTTAGTGTGACAGAAAAATGTCAGGTACTTTTCGGATGTCATTGTTGGCTATTCTAGCCTACTACTTTATAATTAATGAAGCTATTTAGATTTCAGATAAAAAACAATCTTTTGATAACTTCCCGTTATTTTAGAAGATATGAATATTCTTTTAAAATAAAAATACAATTATGACAGCATTTTGTTCAAATATGCTCATAACCGTGAGCCCCTTGGATTGCCTTGTCATTTAAAATATCCTCGAACCCACGCTGTTTAATATAAGGACGAAGCACTTTTGCATTGATTGGATTCCACCAGCAATGGGTACATTGTACAATTACCTCTAAATTGTCTGGATTTATGTGCATATCGTGCTTCTTCCTGTTGTCCCGGATAATTTCCCTGATTTTCTCTTTCACATGGCAGGAAATAGTGTGCTCGCTTGCATACATATGAGTAATCTTTGTCTTTTTCAAGCCATTTGTAAATTGAGCCCACGTTTTTCTCTTGACGTTATAAGTTTCACCAATATTCAAGCACCAAATATTGCATGAAGGCTGCTGAAGAATACGCAAAAGATGTAGAACCTGATCGTCCTTCATACCGTAATTAAAGTTTTGAATATACAATGCTTGACAATTTGTATTCTTCTCGAGTGCATCAAGCATCGCGTCCACAATTACTGATGGGGTGTCTGGATCACTCAAGTACTTCTTGCACTTGAGAACGACCATATCTGGATCATTCATCTCCAACTTCTGGACAATTGCTCGAACATTAGGTGCTGTTATTGCCGACCTAGACGGCTGTCGAGTAGATCTTCGCACCCATGAACAGGCAGCCTCACAGCCTTTAGTATCATCTTCTGCCAATATAGACTTCAATTCTGCTGCTGTCAACGGACGAGCACTTGCGCATTCATCAGGTGCGTGCTGTCGAGATATAAGATTTTTTTCTGCTTTTCGCTTTTCTAGGGCCAACTGGCATTGCTGCGTCCCTCTTATTTTTAATTTACATTCAGGAGAGTTTCTTTCGGTTGGTAGCTGAACGTCGACTTTTTTATTTTTTCTTTTGTATCGATTGAATCGTATGTCACTGGTACTACTGCTTGATACCGAGCTACTTGATGAGGATGACGAACCACTACTACCACTGCTACTACCACTGCTACTAGAATTGCTGCTTGAGCTTGATACACTACTGGAGTCGCTTGAAGAATTGTCACTTTCATCATCCATGTTTTCCGAAGAAGATCCCGACGAGGAACAGGATGAAGACGAAGATGATGAGGACGAAGATTCAACTCTTTTTACTTTGGATATGTGTTTGTGTCCAATCTCGATAACAGGCGGAGGTTCCTTTTTCAATAGAAAAGTAGTATTGTTTCCATCCAATCTTTTCTTTTTGAATAGATTCAGCTTAAGAGAGATGCGAAGAGGGCTTTTCTGTTTACCCATAGATGTAGCCCGATTCTCATTCTTTGAATGAACTTTACCAAGTTTCTTATTTTTGATTTTTTTCACCTCTGAATGAACAGGAGACTTGTGCTGAGAAGAACTAGGTGTAGAGTCTACTTGAATTTTGGGACTTTTCACCGATGGGTTGCTTTTATCTGGATTTAGTGACTTCTCTGAAGCTTTTCTGCGACTGAGCTTAACCTTTTCAGCGATGTTACCGCGAGAAAGAAGTAAAAGTTCTTCATATAAACTTAATTTCTGCTTCTTTGGACTGACTGGGGATGATGTGGTTGCTGTAGTCTCAAATGTCTCATGGTTGTGGCGGGTGCTTTCATGTTCTCCTGATGAAATTGTTGGAATATTCCCGTCTTGAGCATTCCACGAAACATCCTGGCGTGGTTTCTTCACGATTATGTCATCATCGCTCCAAAGGGGCCGGCGTTTTGATTCTGTCTGCATGATAGTTAAGGAATTTTTTCTTATAGTAGAGATTTCGATCGTAAAACTCAAACTCTGAAAGATATATTCCTGTACTGATGAATACCTATCTCAATAGTGGCCTCTGGATCTAAGTAAATAGACTAACAGTAAATAAGTCAAAATAAGTCAAGTGAAAAACTTCAGTATACGTTAGATGTAAAAAAAACTGAAATGTCTCATTCAATGTAGCTAGAAGCCAGAACAAGTCAATAGGAGATAGGAGACACTGGGGATTGGAGATTGGAGATGGAAGCACGAGCCGCGAGCCGTTGATATTCTAATTTCTATCAAAGGGCCTTGGGGCTAGGCTCTCTCTCTCTCTCTCTCTCTAGCTAGATTTGTGTCTCGC
>Ga0213868_10005571_pt1 | contig 11273 bp, 6 predicted proteins | sample PICome_9_FD_160087 | JGI IMG/M metagenome (GOLD analysis project Ga0213868, IMG submission 160087) | Coastal seawater microbial communities near Pivers Island, North Carolina, United States - PICO127 | ecosystem: Environmental > Aquatic > Marine > Coastal | place: USA: North Carolina | collected...
GACCTGAACATCTTTCATCTCGATCATGATGGAACAGTATCTACGTGAAGATCTTCGTGATGTCGTAACACCGACACGAATAGTAAGAATAAGAGTATTGCAGTTTATCGAAGGAGTGTGGGTCGATCCTTTGATCCAGAATCAGTCTGCGTCCCCTCACCATACATCAGGAAAATGGTCCAGGATGGTACTCGACCTGAACATCTTTCATCTCGATCATGATGGAACAGTATCTACGTGAAGATCTTCGTCATGTCGTAACACCGACACGAATAGTAAGAATAAGAGTATTGCAGTTTATCGAAGGAGTGTAGGTCTATCCTTTGATCGAAAATCAGTCTGCGTCCTCTCACCATACATCAGGAAAATGGTCCAGGATGGTACTCGATCTGAACATCTTTCATCTCGATCATGATGGAACAGTATCTACGTGAAGATCTTCGTGATGTCGTAAAACAAACAAGAACAGTAAGAATAAGAGTATTGCAGTTTATCGAAGGAGTGTAGGTCGACTTTGATCGAAATCAGGCTTCATTAGGTAGGCTTCAGGAAAGTCGTAAATGATGAAATTCTCCAAATTCCTGTATTTCATCTTGAACCTGCCGAAGGTGGATATGTGAACTATTGACGCACCTTATCACTTTCTTAGCAAAATAATATATGTATGTCGAAGAAGTGCAGCTCGAACTTTGGGTCGAGAACAGCATGTGTATGTCTTTCGAGATAATACAAATTTATCGACGATGCTACATGACTTGATCTTTATAACATTTGTATATCTTCAAACGATAAATCCAGTTTTCGCCACTGTCACACTATTCTATCTTATCAAACCATATTGTAATACAGTCCTGCAGATGAGATATCAATCTTTGTTATGATTGTCTTAGAGAAGATATATGCGTAAGAAGAAATCACGAATTTTTTGAATAACTTAGATATTTCTCTCTTGAGCTATTATTCATTTCAAAGCAAAACAGACTCATAATCTACTTTGAAAGCATTCACAAAATTTTATTGTTAAATTCATTTTATTACTCAAGGTACATGTGAATAACTTCTTTTTTTAAACAAAAAGCGACCGGACCCTTATTTTCCGCGAGTAGAGACGATATATCAGTTTGCCGTTTTCTATTTGCAGCAACGATTATTAGCTGAAAAGAGGTTCTTTTCAAACACACGATGCCCATGACTATTATCAAATCGCGTAGGATGAATCAGGTATTTGGTTCCAGTGCGCATTCACAATATGAAATCTGCTTCCAAATGAACTTTGCCTTAACAAACAGCACTTTTGACAGCCAACATTAAAAATGTGAAAGAGATCCTATTCGTTTATATATATAGAATTAATCGATTTCTCCGTTTGTGATTCATCCTCTGTATTTCCTCTATTTTAGAAATAACCAGAATAATCTCAAAATATAAACCACCAGATACCAGTTTTCCACCCATGTACCGACCAAAATCATTGATATCATCAAATATCATTGATGTGATTCCTTCATAAAATTCCTTTTATTCTTCTGAATATCTTATCCAAGCATTGGAGCCGACGATAGGTGGCATACCCTTGTCCTGACGAATCTGGTTAATATCTTCTACCATACTTTTCTCTAACTTAACGTATGCATTTCCAGCCCAACACCCAACAAAGAAATATCCTACATGAAGGTAGGGGGCTTTCATTAGAAAGGAAAAAGACGGAGTGAGATGTGCAAATAGGCGAAAAGGAGAGAAATCTGATTGAAGCGCGGAAAAGTCCTCCTTTTTTAGAACTTAGAACTATAAGGAGGATGCAAACCACTTACCCCTACTCAACGGAACCTTGCGCATGGCATTGGTCATCATGTGGATCCCAGTACCAGAGATTCCTCCCAAAAGTGCTGCAGTGAAACCCATCTTTTAAGCGTAACCTTGCGTGTGTGAATATGTTGACTCTCTCCTCTCTCCGCTCTCTGCTCTCTGTTGCTTGCAATTTGCAGTCTCTCGCAACTTGCAACGCTTTCATACAAAAATGCGCGAACGTTTTGATCAGCGGCCGCAAAATGAATTTATGTATTGCATTCCTGCACATAAAAGGTAATTATGCCTCGACGCAAAATCGCGTCTCTTTAGCTCAGTTGGTAGAGCGTCGGTCTCATAATCCGGAGGTCGTGAGTTCGATCCTCACAGGAGGCATGCTTTTTGAATGTTGTCAAATGTGTCACATTCTTTTTGAATGTTGTCAAATGTGTCGCAGGTCACCGGAACTTTCAAGAGTACTCACAGTTTGGAAATTTGGTATGGACTCATTTTCTTGAGTTATCTACGACTGCTTCAAAAGACTTGTCATATCGCTGGTGTAACGAATACTTACTTAGAGAAACATATTGTATCAAGTTCTTTTGAACATAAAAATCATTCAACATATCGTTAGAGAGATTTGATTCTTTTCTATTCTATATTTATTCACCTTTCTATTCAACTTCCTCCTTAATTCTTCGTTTTTTTTTCAAAAGTACGATCCTCATGACTCATGACTCATGAACGAACATCGAGCCCCCGCCATTACTTTGCATATTGCTCAGTCCATTTTTTCATCGAGCCCCCGCCATTACTTTGCATATTGCTCAGTCCATTTTTTAGCTGTCGTTTCGAAGTCTACCTTGTTCTTTCTAAATTGAGAAGCAATCTTTTCTTCCAAAGGACTATCTGCATTCGGATGCTTTAACAATCCCTCTAAAACCCCGAGACAAGTCATTACATTCAAAGTCGGCCCCCATTCATCGTAAAGAACAGCGGCACATATTTCTCCAGTTTCAGTATTTATATTTGGGTGGTAGATTTTCGTTTTAAAGAGAATCGTTGGAGGTTTGAATGGATAATTTTCAGGGAATGTAAGCGACAGAGCGAATTTTCCACCCTCGTAGGGAGTCGAGATTGGTCCTTTCATGGATAATTCCCAATGATGCAGATTCGATTCGTCTGGAATGGAAATCTCTATATTCTCAGGTGGAGACTTTTGAAGTTTGGCAAGTTCCTGTTCATTTTTCACATTCATTTAAAATAGGGCCTAAGTAAGAAGGAGATTGTTTGAAATATTGAATCAAAGTTACTGCTTCGTGATTGTGTTCTTGTTCGACTGATTGACTCACCTTTTGCAGTCTTTTACTCATTTTACGTCTCAATCGATACAAATAATATACATCCGGTGAAAACTGTTTGCTCCGTCTGAATTGTATACGATAGATACGATCACGAAGCACGAAGTGAAGAACTCATCACTCATCACAAGAGACAAATGATGAGGGTTGTCCCCAACCCCCAACCCGACACAGACTCACGACCGTTATACGTCCGCCTTGAGCACATATTTTTTAACCGCCACCACTTTTTACTTAAGTTGGCTTCTAACAGATTGCGCATTGCGCTATCGTATTACGGAGACCAAGTTTCAATATCTTTGACCTCATTCTAATTCTAATTCTAATTAGACGATATTCGTGGATTTGAAAATATCAACAGCAGTTGACTTGTTTTCTGATAGTCACACAATGTCATCGAGAAATAATGAAGCGTCCGGTGTTTCTGTTTATTCCAATCAGACCTATCTTGCGTCATCTGGGAGAACGATTGACAAAGATCATGTCTTCACATCTAAACTTAAGGATGAGAAGATAAGATCTAATAATGAAACTGCAACAAAGTCAGATTGGGAAAGACGGAGATACCAGCAGATGAAACAGCGAAAACGAAGTTCAAGTGCGCAACGTCCAAAAGATCAAACTGAAAAATCAAAAGGGTTAAGAGGGAATGCTTTGCAATCCATAGACCCAAATTCCCCAAAGAAACCTTCTAATACACCTCCAAAGAGGAAGACCAATAACAATAAAATTGTCATTCATAATGATCACATCGAAGTGACACCTATCAAACCTCCACGAGGCGATAGGTTGATTAGAGCTGAGGCCACTGTTCCAAACGGACAAGCACCAAGTCACAAAGCACCAAAACGAATGACACAATCTATGATCGATCCTAGGAAAAATAATCAACTAAAGGCCATCCAAATAGTTGAGCGTGGTGATGCTACCAAGGCGGCTGGAAAAGACGTAACTCGATACGAAGCAACACAAGAGGTGAAGCGAGGAGTAATAGATGATAGCTATCAACACGTGTCAAATATTTCCACTCCATCTATCATCAACGGACAAATGGACAATGATTATCGAGAATTTTTTGATTACTTGAAAAAGGAAGTATCGTCTGACAACGGAGATGTAAGTAACGTCAGATTTTACCTACATTCTTTCTTATCGGTTTCACTTTTTCTAATCATTTCGCTTTTCCATCGCACAGCTTTGGAATTCATTTCAAATATTAGCAGGGTATGGTGTAAATGAAATAAAATCCTTTCCGGAAATTAAATCAAATGTTGATAGCAAGCGAATGAAAAAAATGCTCGGACAAGTGCATCATCATCTCAAATCAAACAATTTATTCTGCAAAGTTTCGCAGATCCAGAATAATAATCAGAGTAAGAAAGAACACAAATCAAATGATCATGCAGAGGAAACAGAAGATGTACGCAGAACATCAAAGAGGAAAGAAGGGCCAAAATCTTGGACGCGACGAGAACTACCGGACATTACCGGGAAAACGCCATTGAAAGAAGCTTCGTCGACAATACCTTCTCTTCCTCAATCAGATCCTCAACCACCGGTAATTACCATGGAAAAATCAAATGAGCACGAAACGAAGGACTTCATTCAAGTTAGAGATTCATTAACATCGACTCCTGATAGACGAGAACCCAAAAGAGATCAATCATGTGATAGACAACCTTCTATTCATAAGACTTTTGATGGTACAGAAAATAATGTGAATCCACAGCAAACCACATGTACACAACATTATGAAAGTGTAAAAAAAGTTATTGTGGCAAAAAAGAATCTTTCTCCAGTTAGATTATCTCCTTTTCGATCTCGAACAATACTGATAGATACATTAGAATGTGAGGATAAGTATGAACAACAAGATGGCACATGCAATGGTCCGAGACAGAATGTTCCTTCGACTTTCCAGAATGAATGCACGATGAAAGATCATTCGCCGTTAGTAATACTTCGACCGACTCCTCAGCCTACCATAGAGGAAAAACCTGCTTCACCAGAGATCCCGTGGAAAGTTAAACTGAGACCCGTGTCTAAAGGTGTTGAATGCAACTTATCATTTACGCCAAGAAAGACTGAATCAATTTTTGAAAGGCAGCTCAAACCCACAAATTTTCAACCGAATCCAGTCATCGCAGTTCAAGACAATGTCTCGTTTGAAGATTCCGACGGAGTGGGTCTTGGTGATGTTATTGATCTAAACAAATTACCTGCACGAGAATTCCCTGATTCCAATGAGGTTCAAATTTTTCCTATTACTAACAACAGCAATAATAGAAGCCAAATCGTTTTGCTCAGTAAAATGATAATATTGGTTGCCTCGAAACAACGGAACTCATCTTCTTCACAACATTCGTCTTTGGCAAACATCATATGGTACACGAAACACTCATTGATAAGGTCATTGAACCGGACTAAAAGATCGGAAGTGACGATTATCGGCACGGATGGAACTACTTTTCCTCTTTTATTTCCGACTCCCCAAGAATCAATTTCATTTTTTGAATCTTGGACTCAAATAAGTAACTATAAACCCGAGAATGAAGAATGTGCAAATGATGGAGAAAATAATATTGATGCTGATAATCTTGGAGAAAAAGAGGATGGTAAGAGTGCGGATGTATGTGATATGAACACAGCTACTAACGCACATCATTCGAAAGTCGTTGAAAAAAGTGCAGATTCCGTAATCCACATCGCAAATATCAAGGAGGAAAATGTGCTAGTTGACGAGATCAGAACGACTGCTGTTGATAAAAAAAGAGAAGACGCTGATCAAACTACATGTATCACTGAAAACAGCTTAAAGGATAGCCGTACGCAATCTAACATGCATTTAGAATCATCTTCAACTCATACAACTGACGATCACCCGGGGATAAGTTTGAGTGAGCTAAATATGGACCATAATAAAGAAGAAGAAAGAAATTCAGCAGTTTACAAATTGAGCGAAACAGAGTACGAGTATGTGATGCTTCTGCGTAAGATGGAAGAGAATGGCATGAGTAGAGAAGCCATCCTTCACCGTTTAGATACTGAAAACGCCACCGATGAAATCAAAAATATTATCATGGATAGAAATGTTCAAGTTCAGAAATCTCCAAAAGTGAAAGAAAGTGATGAGCCTCCCAGAGGAATAGCGAATGATCATAGTACTATGACACACCTATCAGAGATTTGCCAAGATAAAGAGGGTGATGTCAGAAACAAACTTGATAACATGTTTGCACCAAAGACTGACCCAACTCAAGAGATTGATTCTCATGTTGAAAAATACAGGCTAATGCTGAAAAGAGGTCTACATGAAGATCAAGTGAAACATGCCATGCGGAGAGATGGTATGAAGGAATCTTTTTTCAGTCAAGTCTTTTGCCATGACACTTCAAAAGTGAAATCTTCATTTCAAGAGGAACTTTCTGCTTCATCCATAGTGGATGCGTTGTCAACCGAAGAAGAAAATCTAGTATCAAAGTATAAAATGATGCTAAAAATCGGATTGGACGAAGATCAAGTTCGCCATAAAATGACGTTGGATAATATTGATGAAAGAATAGTTCAAAACGTTTGTGGACGCGAAAAAGTGCAAAGCCCCCAAAATAAATATAAACTCTCTTCGGATGAAGAAGAAATTGCTTCGGAATACTTGAAAATGCTGAAGTATGGATTGCATGAAGATCAAGTGCGTCATAAAATGACTATGGACAATATTGATAGGAAAATCATCGATTTTGTTTGTAAGTCGACAGCAAAGAAAGTCACTCCAAAGCGGAAAAGAGATTCTAACTTGATTCGGCTGCATGTCGAGACAATATCCAACCCTAATCCGAACTCTGTTTGGAGCACAGCAAAGAAAAGAAAGCAAGCCGATGATAAAGTTATTAACATATGCATGCTAGAGAATTTGTTCAAAAAGAAACCCATGTTGCCAAAGCAACCAACCAAGGCTACTGAGAGGAAAATAACCGTTGGGCTTTCTGGAAAAACGATGCAAAATGTTGGAGTAGTATTACAAAAATTCAAAGAATTTGACATTGATGAGCTTGTTGGTATTATCAGAGATCTTGACTCAAAGTTTCAAGTCCAGGAAGAGAATATTGAGCTTATGACAGGATTGGTTCCAACGGATGAGAATGATAAAATGTTAGTTTCTAATTATTCCGGCGAGATTGATAGACTTTCGCCCGTTGAGATCTTTCTCCTCAAGTTAGCCACAATACCTAGAGCTGAAGAAAAGATTCAAACAATTCAATTGATGGCAACTTTCAAACAGAACTGCCAAAACCTTTCTAACCGGTTTGAGGTTCTCAGAAATGCGTGTGATGACGTTATGAAGAGCGATCGTCTCAGAGATATCATGATCATAGCCCGAGATATTGGTAATAAAATGAACGAGGGTAACTACTCGGGAGGTGCAGAAGGCATCAAATTTTCATCACTGCTAAAGTTAAGCGAAACGAAAGGAAATGATGGCAAAACTACTGTGCTGGACTTCATTGTAGCTCGAATGATTGAAAACGGAAAGCATGATACTCTAAATTTAGTAGAAGATTTCCCATTGTGCACAGATGCCAGTCGAATATTTATCACTGACCTTGTCTGCGAAAAGTGTACATTAGAGTCAGCACGCAGGGTATGTAAAACAGAAGAACTTATGAAAAGAGAAGAAGAATCAAACTCAGGCAAACCGTTTACAAAAGGATTAATAAAGCTTGGCAAATTTCTCAAAGATACCGAAACTGACCTTGATGAACTTGAAGCTGCTCGCAACAAGACAAAGACTGCTTGTACGGTAAGTACGCATTTTTCAACGTTTTATTAGTTCTAATAAGAACGCGCTAACGACCCTGGAAAATATATTTATAGGATCTGGTAAAGTTTCTTTGCGAAGATGGCGACGAAAGAGCCGCAACTCAGCTTCTTTTGACTCTAAAAGAATTCATATCTCATATCGAAAGAGCAGTTACCAAGTATCACACATTGAAAGCAAAGGCTCGTCCAAATGCAGTAAAAAATAAATCTACGCTTGTTCCGAACAAGAAGATTACTTCATCGAATACTGTAAGCCCACTGATAGTGAATCAAAGTACAGACTTCCGTACAACGTCAATGAATCAAAATCCAGACAGCAAAGAGTCCACTCCCTTGCTGCGGCCAAAATTCTTATTTTCTGACACTCCACCACATGTTTCGGATTCGACTCTGGATAATCAACAGAAGAGCGAAACAGAAAATACTCATCCCGATTGCAAAAGTATAGATGCTCGATCAGCGTTGATGCAATCCATCCTCTCCCGAAGGCAAGATTCCGATGACGATGATGAAAAGGATACCGACAAAGACGAAAATAAGAAAGATATCAAGAAGGTGAAGCCTGTGGCGATGGATGCTCGATCAGCGTTGATGAATTCCATCCTATCCAGAAGACAAGATTCCGATGGCGATGATGAAAACGATACCGACAACGACGAAAATAAGAAAGATACCAAGAAGGTAAAGCCTGTGGCGATGGATGCTCGATCAGCGTTGATGAATTCCATCCTATCCAGAAGACAAGATTCCGATGGCGATGATGAAAACGATACTGACAAAGAGGTTCATAAGGAAAATATCAAGAAGGCGGAGCCTGTGGCGATGGATGCTCGATCAGCGTTGATGAATTCCATCCTATCCAGAAGACAAGATTCCGATGACGACAATGAAAAGGATACTGATATAGACGAAAATAAGAAAGATATCAAGAAGGTAAAGCCTGTGGCGATGGATGCTCGATCAGAGTTGATGCAATCCATCTTAGCTCGTAGAAAAGATTAATTGTATAGCAATTCTATGAAAATGTAGCTACTACTCAGTGCTTTCTACAATTCAGTTCAATTCCATTCAATAGTGAATAATAGACATTACGTATTTTTTTAAATGCTAGAAGGCTTCAAGGACATGTCTCCGACCCAGGTCGATCCACCCTCAAGGGTAACAGGATCAAACTTGACAGATTCGACACACACAAAATTGTTGAATCCCATACCTTCATTTCCATATGGATTCCAAAGAACAGTGTCTTCCCATCCAGCAGTGTTTAGAACAGCCAATTTCTTACCAGTGCCCTTATCCATCAAAACAGGATCATTGACTCCCTTGTAAACACGGTCGTATTCCTCCGAAATGGTAATGACACTTCTATCTTCTGTCTGCATAGTGCCTCCATCCACCATTTTGTTCAAGAATTCCTTTCCAGCAAAGGATCCAGAAATCTCAAGATTCTCCAACGAGCTAACAGTGAAGTAAGAATGAAGAGCAGCCTGGAAATCGAATGATTCAGATCCAGTGTTTGCAACATGCATCTTGGTATCAAGCTGTTCATCGTTAAGGCTGACAGTGAAGGTGCACTTGAACTCCTTGTCCCACATGGCCTTGGTTTCATCGGTGGGTAGGAGAGTTAGAACACAGGAGGTATCCGAGACAGAGTCTACGTTCCACTTGAGGTTACGAGCGAAACCATGTTGCTGTATCGCTCCAGGTCCGAATTGAGGCCAGCAATGACTTAATCCTCCACTGATAGGCTTTGATCCGTCCATCTTAGCATCGGGTCTAACGGCGATGTATTCAACGCCTTCCTTGATGTAAGAGGTTACAACTCCTCCGTACAGGTACACATCTGCGGTAGAATCTCCATGTGCAAGGCGAATGTACTCCAAGCCCTCGTCATTTTGAAGGATGTCACCGACAGAAGAGGCAGTAGCTACTCCACCGGAAATTCCTCGGCTCTCGGCCCACTTGGTTCGACTCACGATTTTTTGTTTGTTCTTACTGGCATTCAGGGAGGTGGAAGAGGAGGATTTGGAAACAAAGGTGATGGAAGGATTGGAGGGACTGAATGCCGAAACGGAGGCAACAGCGAGTGCAAGGGTGGCAAGGGAAAGCTTCATGATGATGGAACTCTTATTTGTGAAGTTGTAGATAGTAGATGCCGTCTTTCTTTGTGTTGAAAAACGCACTGATGACTGCTGATGTCTTCGCTGATACGTACGTGTTTATGTACGTAAGTACAAAATAGTATGAATCTCAATGATATGGAATTGTATCTCATGGAGGGACAGATAGCACCATCGCCGGTTTGAAGTTTGACACGGATAGCAGCTACACAGAGACACAGAGAACAGAGAACAGAGAACAGGCATCCTAACTACGTAACAACAATCACACAGAACGACGGAATGATCTTACAAGTCATCTATCATGTGGACTTCTTCCTTTTCCGATTTTGCAAAGAGAGCTCAGGAAGCAGCTGAATTGGCTGCTAAAACTGCAGAAGTAAGTTTCTTTGGAGAGAGAGAATGAATGAATGAATGAATCACTCAGTCAGTCGTTGGTCGTTGCACCCAACTACTTATATATTTGTTTCTCATATCGACCCTGGACCCATCTCACAAAACATTTCATTTCACAAATTCTTATAGTCGTTGAATACAGCAGCTGGATCATCCATTTTTAATTTAGATTCGATGTTACAGAAGGAGGAAATACAAGATTCTCCTGAAAATTTAAGAAACGTCCAAGTAGATGAAAACGATCCTTCCGAGGTCATTTCAGATCAGAAACATGTGATTTCTAATAGTACTACTAATAATCTGGAATCCAATCATTCGAATGTTGATGATCATAACAACAATGAAACCAATCACAATGATGATAATGAAGCAGTAGTAGCTGACGAATGGAATTTCGATGACGAGACACATGTTGTGAAAGTGTCAAATACGATTGATCAACATCACGATCACGCTGAAAACATTCTAGTTCATGAATCTAATCCAAAAGATTCTGATAATGCCACAATGAACAACAAAGATGATTCCACTGTGAAAGATTTAATCGATCATCTACCATCACCAATCATGCCATCCATGTCATCATTCCAATCGCAGGAAGCTGGAGATGATGATACCTTTCAAGAAAGCATCAAGGAAGATGTGCCAGACACAAACGAGGGATTGGATTCACCACAATTGGAAATGTCGGTAGAAAGTATCCATGTTCCCAAAGAAAATGAGACATTCGATGCACCACTACTGGAGTCGTCGGTAGAAAGTATCCATGTTTCCAAAGAAAATGAGACATTGG
>Ga0213868_10005577_pt1 | contig 11267 bp, 5 predicted proteins | sample PICome_9_FD_160087 | JGI IMG/M metagenome (GOLD analysis project Ga0213868, IMG submission 160087) | Coastal seawater microbial communities near Pivers Island, North Carolina, United States - PICO127 | ecosystem: Environmental > Aquatic > Marine > Coastal | place: USA: North Carolina | collected...
GAGGACGACACCCTTGATGGCTTTACGATCCACCTTGACATGCTCAAGAAGACAACGTTCGTCGGTAACCCAACATCCTTTCCCACCGACACCTTGATCGACCTTGGGTTCACTCCCGGTCCTGATGATGTTGTTGAGGTGTATGACAGCCACGGCAACCGAGTAGTTGTTAACTTTGTCAACGGCACCCAAGCAAGCATTCAGTCCTACAACCGGACGTGCTTCAGCGGTGTTCGATACAACCTAGAATACACCTTCAGTGAACCAGTGTTCAAGCAAGGTAACCCACCAGTGTCCTCGGGTCTTGCCCGTATGATACTTAGAAACGGCACCTTGTTCTTTACGGACGCGGTGGACTTCCAAGTCGAGGTAACACCTCTAGCTAGAGACAAGCGTATCTTTACCTACAGTCCTAACGTCATTAACATCACCTCGACGGACACCCTTCTTGCACAGGATAGTAAGTTGCGATTCTCGATCTTTACACAAGCCAAGGATTCGCTTATTAAGATTGTTAACTCAAGTGCATTTGCATCTAACTTCCAAGCCTGTGAATTCGAAGCCAACGTCCATACCCGTTCAACTAGAATATAATAACGTCTACCTTAGGTCAGCCCGTAACTCTGACTGTGAAGAGGTAGGCATCAACATGCGCCACATCGACAAGCTTGAATGTTTGTTAACCAGTGGGTCCACTCCAACACAAGCCTTATCCTTAGGGTTAAAGCAAGACTACCACACGTGGACCATATGCGCCAAAGACGACCACGCTCCCTTAGCTTGCTTTGGGATCGGTGAGCTTATCAAGGATAACACTAACTACATCTGGTTGTTATCGACCGATAGGCTGCTTCAAGTTGCGGGCTTTGAGTTCGCTAAAGCTAGTAAAGCTTGGCTTTCCTTTATTGTTAACCACTACAAACTACCATGTGTCAACCACGTCCACGTCCAAAACACCACAGCCGTTCGATGGCTTAAGTGGTGCGGTGCTGAGTTCTCCGAGGACTCCACCTCCGACTTCCTTTCATTCCAAATCAATCCCTCTTTATCTAAATAACAATTATGTGTAATCCTCTCGTTATGGGTGCCGCTAGTGCTATCTCATCCTTTGCTGGGCAACAGGCTGCGGCAAGCGCCCAAGAACAAGCCCAAGCGCAAGCCTCTGCTGCTGAACAAGTTAGAGCGCAACGTGCTAATACGTCAATACGTGTTCGGGAGTCACAAGAAAACATAGCGAGGTCACAACGAAAAGAAGCCGCACAACTTCAAACTATGGAGGCTAAGTCTCGCGCTAGACTTGTTGCATTAACTGAAGCAGGTGTTGCAGGCATGTCCCTTGACAGGATAACAGATCAACTCACCGCAAAGGAAGCTACATACAGCGCGTCAGAAGAAAGACAACGGAAACTACAGACGCAGCAATCCGTCTTTTCACTGGAAGAAGGCGCTCTTCAATCCCGCATGAACCAGCTTAGAATCAACCAGCCAATCAAACAAGCCAGCCTATTAGAATCAGGGATACAAGGAGTGCAAACCGCAATGGCTGTTCAACAAGTGTTTCCGTCTAAACCTAAGAAAGACTAATAATGACAAACGAAGAACTTAAGGAAGCATTGTCCCAGCAAAGACGGGAACAGGTTGATGCTAATATTGGACAAGTTTCCCTACGACCTACCGCTCAACCTGGCGGTCAATACGCTGTCCAAGTCCGATCTACGCCTAAGGAGAATGCTTATACTGAACTTTCTAAAGCATTAAACCAATTTCCTCAGATCGCAGGTCAATATGCTAACATCCAAAAAGCCGCAGCAGCGAGAGAGATTGAAGCCTTGTCACCCGAAGAGTTAGAGGATCGGGCGTTTAATGGTGACCAAGGTGCAAGAGAAACAATCTTTAATAGATTTAAATCCGAAGGCATCAACGAAGCCCTGTTCAACGCTCGATACGAGACAGCTATCTTTCCCAAACTTGCAGCCCAAGAGCAGCAGTTCAAAGACATGAGACCTGACGAGGTGGAGGAGTTGTTCCAAGATGAGAATGGAAACCCTTTAAAGTCGGAGGATGTTATTGAAAACCTTCGCTTACAGTTTACTGGTGCGATACCGGAAGATGTTAAAACAAATCCAAATCAAAAGGTGATGTATAACAAATTGCTGCGTCAGCTAAACGGAGTAGCAACTAAGTCATACGCTGTGTTGGAACAGAAACGACAGAAGTTTTTGGATGACAGCGTGTTAAGTTCAATCAACCGCAGCGCAAAGAACTTTAATTTTAATTTACCGGAAAACACTTTGGAGGATAACGTAGAGATAACTGATGACGCAGGAGTCAGAACGGTTGCCGGTATAGCGGCCGAAGGTGACTCTTTGTTACCTAGTTTACCCAAGGACGACACAGAGCCTTTAGTAGTTCGTAATAAAATCAGCATCTACTCTCCACAAAAAGGAGGGAAACTTAAGAAGATGGAAGGCGGTTTAAAGTCGTCCGCTGCTGGGGCTGATGGTAAAAGCATCGTAAGAACTTTAGAAGATTTTCGAAAAGACCCAGAGAATACTGTGGTCACTATCGCGGGTAACCCTGAGTTCTACGGGCGGCGTTATGTTGTTGAAAGCATGACGTATCAAAAAGCGGATGGAACAAAATACACTCTTAATAACGTTCCTGTAATGGTCCACGATACCGGTGACCGGTTTAAGACTGCACCCGAAGGTCGGTTTGATATTCCTGTGGAGCGCAACACGGATGACGACGCCATGAAGGCAAACAACGCTTTGTTAAAAGATATTTCATTTATCAGGGACAAAGGCAGTGAATCAGGGAAACCTGTTAAAGTAAAACGAACAGCCACCGAGCAAACAAAACAACGATCAGAGGATGTAGGATTTAAACAAGAGTCCTCATTTCGGGAAGCGTTTAGCTTGATGGATAACGCATATGATGAAGCTCTGGCGAAGGCAAAGAAAGGTTCATCGTTAACTGAAACTCAACTCAGGAACAGCGTCGAGAAACAATTTCAAAGCACCTTTAATGAGATGATTCTTAACGACCAACACGTCCAAGTGCAAGAGATCATCGACCGCGCTCAAGGTAAAGGTCCGGAGGGCGAGTCGGTTCCTCCTATGTTATTCAAAGGAGAACGCCTATCCCCAACGATGTTAACGGGATTACAGCAAGCTGTCTGGGCGCAAGAACGCCGATTAGAGACAACTGAACCCGAGAGAACCAAGGCCGAAAAAGATGCGTTAAAAGAAGCCGGAACACGATTAAGCAGTATCGCACTAACCTCCCCTGATGTGTCATTGGAAGATACAAAGGAAGCTATTGCCGCTAATTCGATTGCGTTCGAACAAGAAGCGCGCGCAAAGGGATACAGTCAGGATACGAAAAAAGAATATTACGACCAAGTGCGTCTTCTTGAAGACAACCTTCCGCGTCTCGGTGCAGGGGAAAAATGGGACGGATTGTATCTAACACCAGATTTCTTAAATAAATTGGAAAGCAACAGAGATCCAAGTAGTAGGTTCCAAGCTCAGCTTACGGGTCAAACTGAACTCCTACGTGTTGCACAAACTGAAGGAATTGACCTAAGTGATTTACAGATTTCCAGCGAAGATTACAACTATTTGAGTAAAACAAAACAAATTCAATGGGACTCCATAACTAACGGCCTCACCCAACAAGCAATGGCAGGAGCCGCTCCAGAGGCAATCAAGGAACTAGCTCTGCTCTATCAAAACGTTGGAGAAAGTGATTTCGAGAAAGACATTCTAGTTCCTGATCAGGACGAAGACGGAAAGGAGATTGAAGGCCAACAGGTCAGAGCAGGAGTGTTATATCAAAAGCTGTTGCGTAGACACATGACGAAGAAACTGACTGAGTTGATTAGCGACACAAAAGAACAAAAGAAATTGATTGACGAAGCGGCAAGAATTAAAGGTCGTAAGGTAGAAGCGGAGAAAGATCCGATGACCCGCCTAGCTCAAGCGGAAGCACTTGAAAAAGAAGTTGGGAGAGATGATTTCTTGGACAAAGAAGGACAATCTACAAGACAATATGGAAACCCAGACAGCAGCTTTGCAGGTCGCGATGGTGATTTTCTGGATCGCTGGGTAAAAACTGCGACAAACCCTGAGGCTCTTTCTTTGATGGAAGCCCAGACGCCAAGAAAAAAGTTAGATTCTGATTTGGATAATGTTTTTAGAAGGATTACGCCATTATATTTAAGGAACGCTGCTGTTCTTGTTACAAGTAAAGCCCGATCACCCGTCAAACGTCTGGAATTAAGGGCCAGACTGGACGCACAACTACAACACATCGGAATACCAATGGAAGTCCACGAAAATAATCTTTTAATAAAATACCCTGTATTTTCCGACGGATTGTCCTCCTTAAGCTCTTTAGATATAAATAGAGAAGACCGTTATTCTCAACCAAAAACCGCTAAAACACACATTTACAATTACTACGCGGTTAGAGATGCTGTAGGACGAAAGAACCTCTTTGAGCCTAATTATGATAAGCTTAATCGACTTTACGATTTATATTTTAAAGGCCAAGAAGCCACTTACCCAAGAGAAACCTTCTTTGCCGACCAAGAAGCCCTTGGAAACCAACTTAAAATAAATTCTTCTAAATAACAAAACATGAGTATTTTTAGCCCTTTACCACCACAATCGGTAACTCAATTTACATCCAACGTATTCGGCGGTTCCTCAAGTCCGTTTACTAACACCTCACAAGAGGTCTTTGGTCAGCGCGATTATAACGATTCCGATTACACTCACCTAGGATTTGATGAAGAACCCGAAGAGGAAGACTTCAGCACTCTAGCGGACATGGGCAAAGGCGCAGTGTTTGGTGTAGGGGAAGCGGCAAGGTCGGTGGTAGGTTTGTTTGATGTGTTATCTTTTGATCTCATCCCAGACGACTGGCACGATGATCCTTACTTTGAAAGCCTAAAACCACAAGGAACAGCGGGAACGATAACATCTGGATTAGCTCAGTTTGCTACAGGCTTTATTCCGGGTCTTGGGGCGGCGAGTCTTCTTGGTAAAGCAGGTAAAGCATCAAAGGTCTTGAACCTCGGAGAAAAGACTGCCAAGGGACTCAAAGGTTTCACGGCGGGAGCTATTGCAGACTTTGCTGCATTTTCCGGACACGAACAAAGACTTAGTAACATCCTTGCTGATGACGTAGGACTGTCCAACGTAGTGACCGAATACCTAAAATCTGACGAAGATGATAGCGAGTTAGAAGGACGGATGAAGAACGCCATCGAAGGTGCGTTGGTTGGAGGAGCTATCGGTAGTGTTATCGCAAGCATCAAACACCTTAAAGCCCTTAAGAAATATGATGGTTCTGAAGAAGCCGCTAAAGCAGTTGAAAAAACACAGACAGAATTAGACTTACAGAACATCGCGGATGGCTCCGCTACCAAAGAAGGGATAGATAATTTTAACCAAGTCAAAGGACTTGTTGAAGATGGCGACCCTGACGATTTAGTTAACATAGACGCTTCACCAGAAGATATTACTACACCCAAGGTTGATGTAGATGATCCCGAAGCACTTCCGGATGTCTCAAAACTTCAAGCACCTATCAGTGGTCCACAAGCCATCTATCAAAACAAAAACATTGTTAACCAACTCAGTGAAGTCGATTCCATTGATGAGCTAGAGAATGTTATGGATGAACTTGTGCCTGAGCTTATGGCTAAGGAAACACGGACGGTTCAAGAAATGGCGGCTCAAATGATTCAACTTGACGAGCTTAGAGGACACGATTCATCACCTATAGCCAGTGCCGTAAGAAGCGGTTTGATTAAAACAGATAAAGACGTTGAACTGATGTCTGAGCTAGCACTGCGTCAGCAGATAGCGTTTGCAGGTTCAAACCTTTCCTTTAACCGGAAGGTCGGGTTGGGGCTACAGATTGAAGAGTTAACAGCAAAAGCTGGGAAAAACGTTGACCAAGAAACCCAAGAAAGTCTTGACGAGTTAAAGCTGCTTTTTGAAATGGAACAAAAGCGGTTTTCATTCTTTACGTTAAAACAAGCTACAATCGGAACCGGTGTCTCGGACATCTTCCGGGCAAGACAGGCCGGTAACGTAGGTGATCTCCAAGATCTTATCGGAAAACAAAGATTAGAGAAACGAGCAGAGTCTATGTATGGCGAAGCGAACGCAAGTTATCTAGCAGACGTTGAAGACAATGGTCTTGATGCTTTAAACGAGATTAAAACGAGACGCCTCGATAAAACAACTGACGACGCCTTAACAGATGATATTGCAAAGCAGCGTCAAAAAGAACTAGAGCGACTCCAAAAGCAACTTGAGATTAAACGCAAGCGCACCGCACAGTTATCGGACACGGACCCTGACGAGATTAAAGGAACGCCGAAAGATCCCGGAGCGCCGAAAGAAGAATCAGAGATTGTTGCAAAACTCAACAATGACATTCGAGTGGTTCAAGGTCAGATAAAACACCACGATCAAGTCTTAAGAGACGAACGGGCTATCATCAAGCTACGCGAAGAGGAACACTACGTTGATACATTGAGTGACAGCGCCTACGCAAAACGAATTGAAAACAAGAAAGCGTCTATAGCTCGGCTCAAAAAGATTAAAGATGAGCTTGATCCCGGTAAAGCAAACTCAGCAGTTAAACAGTTACAAGACATTGTCAGCAGAAAAGGAAAAGCAAAACTCAGTCGTGCTGCGGCCTCTAAGAAACTCAAAGAACTTAACGGAAGACTTGAAAACTTAAGACAAGCTTTATTAGAAGGAGACCTCGGTCCAAAAGGTAAGTTAACACCTAAGAAGATAAAGCAAGACCCAGAGTTGAAGGAACTTTACGAAAAGATCCAATCGGTTCAGCGGATGCTCAAAGAAGAGCGAGCCGTTCCTAAAGTATTAGAGGAAGTCAAAGCTCTTGCTCAGATGTCTAACAAACAGTTCGAAGTAGCACAAATTGTTGAAGACGCTCGCATCAAACGAAAAGGAAAAGGCGATAAGAACGCGTTACAAGCGATCCGACAGAAGAAAGCGGATTACATTAAAGCTAGATCTAAAGCTATTGAAGAAACAGGCACGTCACTTAGAACTAAAAAAGCATACGCATCTTGGCTTGATTCACGGCCTGGTAATGTAGAAAAAGGTTTAAAGGACTACATTGACCGTCTTCTTTATGCTGCCGATCAGGAGACTCCACTAGCCGCCTTTCAAAATGGCGATCAGCTTGCTAAAATGAGTAAGTTAAGAAAGTTTGCTAATCTCGGAATGCGTTGGTTCCAGCGTAACTTAATCTCCGGTGCGTCTACATTAACACTTAATGTTGGTATTCCACAAACTATACGCGCCTTGAAGCGCATGGAAATGACTGTAGGGGCTGGCATCAGAACCGCGCTTGGTGATAAGGAGGCAAAAGCCGTACTCGATTCAAGCCTTACCATTGACTCAGAATTTAACGACCTTGCAATCGCTTGGAGAGCGGGGGTCAAGTCAGCTAGAACACGCTCGGACGTTGTTACAGGAGGAGCTTCCCCTTACACAGAAAGTCTTTCGGATGCTCCTATGGATGCGGCTGATCCTAGGATATGGGGAGTAGATGAAAAAACAACGGCTGGAAAAGTTTTTAAATGGGCTAACACCTTCTTTAACTGGCCCTTTGCTGCTAACGCTGGTGGCGATGGCTTTAACAAAGCTTTAACAGGTATTTCAAGACTTAGAAAAGAATTAAAGGTTTATACTGCAAATAACAAAGATTGGGCAAACAAATCTCCCGAAGCGCAGAAAGCGTGGCAGGAAGAGATGTTACGCAAAGCAATCAATCAAGACGGAGAGCTTTATAGCGAAAGTCGCATCTACACACAACTTGCCAAGAACGCACGTGAGAACGTAATTAACAATAAAGTTGACCTTCGTTCTAACCCACTTGCGATTGATCAGGAGTATGAGCGTCTGGTTGGTGAATCAAAAAACCAATTCATCTCGGATAAAAACGTCCTTGATATGGTTGAACAGACCAAAGAATACGTTCAAGAGGTAACCGCGACTTCTCCCATTGAAAACGACATCATTAGGATGATTAACAAAAAGAGAGCGCAATATCCACCTCTCACTTTGTTACTGCCTTTTGTTAATACGCCAGCAAATATCCTGAAGTTTGGCTTACAACGGACACCGTTTGGTGCGCTTTCTGAACTAGCTCCACGTTTAACAGGACGAGCCGCAGAACGTCGCGCTGCTGTTGCACAAATGAGTCCAATACAAAGAGCGGAGTTCAGCGGTAGGATGGCTACGTCAGCAGCAGGCGGAACCGCGTTATTGTATTTTGCTTACCTTAACAAAGACAAGATCACTGGAAGTGGACCACGTAATCCAGACGAACGAAAAGCTCTCGAAGCTACCGGATGGAAACCTAATTCATTTAACCTAGGTGACCTAGACAATCCAACTTACGTTAGTTATCAGCGTCTTGATCCTTGGGCAACTATGATTGGAATGGCTGCTGACATCGCATCATTTGGCGCAATGAACCCAGACCTTGAAGAAGGATCAATGGAAGCAGTAGGATCATTGTTATTTACTATTTCAGAAGGAATCACTGACAAGTCGTTTCTTCGTGGCCTTAACAACGTGATTAACATGGTCCAACAGCCTGACGTTTACTTTGGAAAAGGTGTGCGTGATGTTGTGAGCGGCTTAACGGTTCCGCAGTCACTGGCACAACTTAAAGATCTTGGCGAAACTGAGACTTTGATCCGCGAATCACGAACAGTCGTTGATGCTATCCTGAGAAAAGTCCCGATTGCGGAAGAAAAAGTTCCAGCCAAACGGACGTTCCTTGGAGAAGCAATTTACAAACAGAACCCCATTGGATTACTAGGAGTGTTTAACCCTGTCTATGTCTCAAGCAAACGAAACGACAGTGTTGATAAAACAATTCTTGATATGGTCCATGGGTTTGGAATGCCTCCGTCAAACTACCTTAATCACAAAGATACGGACATGCGTCAATTCTATAACGAAGAAGGACGACAAGCTTACGACCGTTTCCTTGAGCTTAGTTCAGAAATTACGATTGGAGGAAAGACTATGCGAGAAGCTTTAAAAGGTCTTGTTAACTCCCGTCAGTTTAAGGCTTTAACTAAAACAGTAAATGAAGCAGGGGGAGAAAGCAGTCTACTCAGTAAAGACCCTCGTATTAACTTAATGAATAACGTGATGAGCCAGTATCGTCTCAAAGCTAAACACCTTGTTGTGCGGGAATTTCCTGATCTTCTTGAAACACTAAAGAGTGTTACGGAACAACAAAATGAGCTAAAACGCCGAACATTTGAAGAACTTAACAACCCTATCCCAACCTTATAAAACACCATGCCTACCACAAGTGGACTATCCTTCTACCAGACCGACGCTACCACCTCTCAAGCCATTACGTATGGTTTTGATGTGTTAAGCGCGGGTGACATCACAGTTATCTCTGTTGCCTCAAACGGCGCTCAAGTCGTGTTAACATTAAACACCGACTACACATTAGACATTGATACTAAGACGGTTACATGCACAGCGTCCTCTTGGACAAGCTTACCAAACCACCCTGACATCTACCCAACTAGCGACATACGAATCTATCGGACAACCTCAATTCTTCCCTCGATTGACTTTAAGTCAGGCGCTGTGTTGAGCGAGAACGATCTCGATAACGCCTATAAGCAAGGTCTCTTTGCCGCACAGGAGATGACCGAGGACGCTGCTTTAACAGGCGCAGGGGTTCAAGCGGTAACCACAGGTGCTATTGAAGCCGGGGCCGTTACGGGTGATAAGATAGCAGCCGGTGCTGTGGATACACTTCAACTCGCTAACGCATCCGTAGATAACACTAAGCTACAGCCCGGAGCTGTTAACCAGTTAAACCTACAAGCAAGCTCGATCAATACCGCAAGCCTAGCTCTAGGTGCCGTAACGCACGATAGACTTGCCGCCGTTGCTGTTGAGACAGATAACATTAAAGACGCGAACGTAACACAAGCTAAGGTAGACAAAGCGTCAGTTGCAGACATGGAAGGACAAAGCGCCACCGATGGTGTTGTTACTCCTGACGTTCTTAAACACAGTCCGTTCTCTCCAACCTGCTATGGGTCAGTTGCTTACGAAGCAGGATCAGCAGTAAGAAGCCCTGGGTTTTACAACGTGAATTCATCTACTGAGGCCCAAACTACTGTCAACAACTCTCGTAAGATTATCTTTTCAAATAACATGGATAACACAAACTATGTAGTTGTCGGGTCAGTCGGAGGGACAGGAGCAGCACTATCTAATGATGGAGCTGTAGCAATCCAAGAAAAGAATGTTGGATACTTTGTCCTGCAAACAGCAGAACCCGAAGCCTCCGGGCGTTACCTAGACTTTGTTGTGTTTGGTAGCACTTTACTCTCGTAACACAAGACATGAACTCCTCAGTCAATACACCCTTAGTAGGTATCACCGGATTGATTGCAAATATAACACTCGAACAAGTTAACACCACTGTGGCTATTGCGGTAGGACTCTCCACGTTGATCTATATGTTAATAAAGATACGACACCTCTTAAAACAAAAACAGAAATAATGAGCGACGAAAAACGAAGCATAAAGATGGAGGGCTTACAAGACCTTCTCATCGACACATTCATCGATCAAATCAACAGCGGTGAAGCACCTCCCGCCTTGTTAAACGCTGCACGTCAGTTACTTAAGGACAATAACATCACAGCAAGCATCACTAAGGATTCACCCTTGGACGCACTTGTAAATTTACTTCCCTTCGAAGATGTGACTGATAAAGTTGTCAATGAATGAGTGATCTTCCACCACAGCTTAAGGACTTCCGTAACTTCCTTTGGATGACATGGAACCACCTTTCGCTTCCCGCACCTACCCCTATCCAATACGAGATAGCCGAGTGGATGCAAAACGGTCCACGTCGAGGTGTTATCCAAGGGTTCCGAGGTGTCGGTAAGTCATGGATCTGTTCAGCCTTTGTCGTCCACCAGCTCCTCCTAGATCCACAAAAGAACATCCTTGTTGTCTCGGCATCCAAGAACCGCGCTGATGACTTCTCCACGTTCACCCTTAGGTTGATCCACGAGATGCCCGTGTTGGCTCACCTGATGCCCGGCGACAAACAACGCTTCTCTAAGATCTCCTTTGATGTCGGACCAGCCCAAGCATCCCACGCTCCCTCGGTAAAGTCCCTTGGTATAACATCTCAGCTTACCGGCTCC
>Ga0213868_10005580_pt1 | contig 11264 bp, 3 predicted proteins | sample PICome_9_FD_160087 | JGI IMG/M metagenome (GOLD analysis project Ga0213868, IMG submission 160087) | Coastal seawater microbial communities near Pivers Island, North Carolina, United States - PICO127 | ecosystem: Environmental > Aquatic > Marine > Coastal | place: USA: North Carolina | collected...
TCGTTAGGGGTTTTAAACGTAGGTACAAAGCTTTCGTCAGGAAAAGGTTCAAAAGTATCATCTATTTTATTAGCCTGTGCATTCAACCCTTTCCCTGCTCCGTAGTCTAAAGACTTACCTGTAGCCCCTAACGAATCCAAGTAAGAAGATGCTTTAGTGGCTGTAGCTACTGTGTTAGCTCTTTGCGTAGTCCTTGAAGCACTATTAGCTAACAAGGCTTCGTCTAGGTTATTCATTACAGCATTAGAAAGCTTTTTACCTTCTTCAATAAGCTCCTTGGTAGTCTTCAAAGGTTCTGAAAGTATAGGAACAATGTCATCATCTAAAGATTTTAAAGCTGCTGTACCTAGCTTAACAACGGCACCCCCTATACCAAACCCCATACGCTTTAATGAATCTGTTACAACACCACCACCTTTAAAACCTAATCGGCGTAGAGGATCATCATTATCTACGAAAGCACCACCAGCCTGTTGATCATAAGGAACACCTGTCATTTTATCTATACGTTGCTCAGGTTTTTCGGGAGCATTAGGCACATCTACTACACCACCAGCAGCCCTATTCATTCTTTCATAGTAGCTAGTTAACTCATTTATAACAGGTAAATTTGCCAACCGGCTAGGATCTTCAGATACTCTTTTAGAAGCCACCCATAAATCATCTACTATATTAAGTGCGGGAGCTATATTACTGGTAACATTCCGATAGTCAGGTGTTGAAAGAGTATCGACTATTTTATCTACCTGCCACGGTAAGAAGTTACCAGATATTGCTAGGCCTTTTTGAATACCTTTAACGCTAACAGCTTCTACATTGTCAGGATTATATTCATCGTAGTTAGGCTTTGACCACTGTTTTAGTGCGCCTACACCTGCGTATACAACAGCGCCAGTTAACATCCTAACAGCTAGTTTTGCATCACCGTCTTCTAACCGCTGTATTAAGTAATTACTTTGAGCTGATTTAGCTTGTGCCCAAGACAAGAACTGACCTGTAGCTTTTACATAAGGATTTTTTGACTGTGTAAAAAGCAGTCTATTACCTACTACAGGTACAATAGCATCTCTATCAGCACTTCTCCGTCCGGCCGTGTCTAAAATAACATTAGCATCTGTATCAGAAAAAGCTTCTTCTGCATTTTTAAACTTTGAAATAGACATAAGCTGATCTTTATCTACACCAAGACCATTAATTTCTGTCTGTAAGCTTTTAGATATTTTACCTTTAGACTTTTTAACTTTGGTAGCTATATCAAAAGCCCTATAAACACCAGCATCATAAGCAAATGTTCTTGCAACTTTAGTAAGTGTAGACAGACCAACCATTTTAAAAAAGAAACTGTTTGCATTAGCTAAGTTTTTATGCAGAGTACTAAGAGGATCAGCTCCTTTTGTTTGAAAAGCCTGTAGCTCTCTTTCCCAAGATTTGTCGTATTGAAAACCTGCCCTAGAAGCAAAACTTTTTACGCCGGGAGCAATAAATTTAGAAGCTTTTAAGGTGCTTAAAACACCACTATTTTGTATTGGCTGTATTAAATCACCAAGAGATGAAACAGCCACACGAGGCAAGTAGCTGACATTAGCTAGTGTAGTTATAGTAGCTGCCATTGCATGTGCTACACTACCGCGTCTTTTTTCATCTTTACCATGCACTCCCCAAAAAGCGTTTAAAGTACCTCTAAGTTGTTCTTCATATTTTTCATGGAAAGCTATTTGTTCAGCTGTTTTACCTTTACCACCAAGAGTCTTTTTAATATCAGTAAAAGCTCTATTTATAAGCTCACCATTAGCCCCAAAAACATTAGCAAAATTTCTTACTTTAATACTTTTATCAGCATACTGAGCAGATATCTCAATAGGGTCTAAAGTTAACCAGCCTTTCTCAGCCATAAAGCCAGTAGCTTCAACGTCAGTGATCACACGTTTTCTTTCAAAATGATCTGTAAGAGGAATAAAATCACCATTCTTGTTAAACAAACCACTGTTAACTATACTGTCTTCGTCAGCTTTTGTTTTTATACCCCGTATCTTATTAACAAAATCTGTAGCTTTTGCTTCGAGAGCTTCTGGGCTTGTCATGTTTTTTAATACACCGGCTGCTACTCTATTCTGATCTTGTATAGTAAAAGCAATAACAGCATCCTTTTGAAAATTATCAATTCCTTTATCTGCAATATTTTTAAAATCCCACAACTGAGCCATACCATAATTATCAAGCTCACTAAACTTAATACCAGCATCACGCATACTTTGCTTAAGCGTATCCTGTTCCTTAGTTATAGCAGGTACTATCCTGCGCACTTCATTAATATCTTCAGCCGTTAAACCCTTTTTCAACCCATTATTTATACCCTTATAGCCCACAACTAAAGAGTCAGCTGATACCCAGCCCCGAGACACAGCGGTAACTACTTCTTTAACAGATTTATTCTCGTAAGAGTCACCAAAAATATTAACAACCTTATTCATGTATTTAGAAACATCAGAAGCATATGTTGTTTCTACAGCATTAGTAGCAGCCCCCGGTTTCTGTAAAAGTAAATTACCTATAACCTTCATCCAACCGCCATAAGCATCTACCTTGGTTGCTGTTGTACCAGCAGATAGTATTTTTATAGTCCCTAACAAAGAACTACTAGCAGTATTATTTACCGTCATTTTAACGTTTTCTAAATCAAAGCCAGTTAATTTCAACGTATTTAATCTTTTAGAGAGTACACCTGCCCCTACACCTAAACCAACTAAAGCCGCAAGCATGGTGTCATCATCGTCATCACCTAACGTGGCACCTGTTGCAAAACCACCGACACCTCCTATAACTGGTCGAGTAATTTGTGAAACTAAACCAGCCATGATGTTATCAGTAAGCTTACCTTTGGAAGCTAAATCCTCGATAATATCCCCTGTCATGTCTGCGGAAGCAGTAGCTTTTGATATGTGTCCACTATATAGATTAGTAGTAGCATCTTCTATTTTAGCTTGTAGATTTTTAATCTGAACAGCCATCTCACTTTTATAAGCAGGGGTAGGTCTCTTAGGCGCTTCCCTGAGTATTTTTAATCGTGCTGCTAAGGTATTAGCCTCATCTAATAATTTAGCCTCTGTTCCTTCAGCAAACTGCCCAGCTGAATCTGTTAATATTTTTTTTGTTTTCTTTTCGGCTGCTTCTAAAGTACTAATTCTTTCTTTTCTAGTTACTGCTTTTTTTAGTGCCTGCATATCACTCAGCACTGCTTTCATTTCATTTATAGGCTCAGCTCTCAAAGTAAGGTTAGTCCCTGTAGCTGACACTTCTGGTATACGTTTAATGATATCATCAAATGTAAACAATGATTGCGCTGACTCAGCAATAATAATATTCTCAGGCTCTGTTAAAAGAGGAGGAGCTGTTATAGTGTTTACCACAGGGATTCTGTCTACAGCCTTAGGATTATTAGCTATTTCTACTAACGCCGAAGCTCCTGTCTTACCATAGATAGCTGCTGATGCTAAACCACCAACACCTCCTAATACAGTACTAACCCCAAAAGTAATAGGATTAACTTCTCCATAAAGTAACTGATCACGCGCAGCAGCATCAACACCAAAAATACCAGCATTAATAGCTACGGAAGAAACCTTTCCTATTTTAGCAATCTTTATCCATGGCACAAGAACAGTAAAGGGGTCTGCCACACCTACAACCACCCTACCGCCTATCATAGCCATTGATTCTTCTTCTTCAGTTAAATATTTATATTCTGTATAATCTTTTTTTATGCCTTGCTGTCTTTCATATTCACCATATTTCAAAGCACTTCCAAAAGAAACATCATTTTCAAAAGAACTTGATAAAGCTTTTGCATATCTAAGAGCATTACCTAAAAGAGTAGTTTCTTGTTCTATACCATAAGCAATCTGTCTTTCTGTAGGTGTGTCGGCAACAGCCACAGCTTTTGCTTTTTCCATGTCTTCTACAGTATCATTATATAGTTTATCTAAAAAACTTTTAGCATCAAATTCTTCTTCTTCTTCACTATCCATAGGTGGCGCACTGTAAGGTGAAGTTTCTGGTATTTTAAAAAGACCGTCTTCGTTAACAGCATTAATATCTTCCATTTTAAATGTTACCTTTTTTTACTAGATCCAAGTATGTTTCTATCATAGCCTTAAGATTATCCTCGCTCATTACTTTAGAAGCTTGTACGTCTATAAAGAAATCATCAAGTTTTCCTTTAGGTAAAGAAGCCATAAACTTAACCTGTTCTTCAACAGACCCGCTAGGATTAAATTGTGGATACCTTGTCAAAGCTAAATTATTTGGCTCATAATTATACGAAACACGGAGTAGTTCAATTACGTCAGGATCATAACCAGAAGCCTTAGCCAGATCACTTAATACGTCCTCGCTTGTATCTGCATTAGGGTTCTTTAAATAACCCCTGACTTTTTCTACGGCTGTTTTATTCAAACCACTAAAGACTTCAGCAACTTCAGGACTTACTGGTGTTGGTTTTCTTTCCTTTGTTTTTACTTCAGGCAACATATTATTTTCTGCTGTTGCAGGTAATGCAAGCAACGAACGATTACTTACGCCGGGAGTGGGTGTCCTTGTAGTTCGTGTGTCTGTAGGCCTTATGTTTTCTACAAGCTGTTGCTGCCCCGCCCTATCTGTTATGGTGTTTAAAACTTTAGCTACTAGAGGCTCTGCTCCCATTGTTCCGGGTGCGCCTAATACAGCACTCCTAGTTGTTGTGGGTCCACCTGTTGTACGATCTGTAGCAGGATATGCTTGTCTCATTGCTTGACTACCGGCTGCTCTTAGTGACGCAACAGTAGATGAGATAGCTGAGCCTGCTTGATTAAGCTGTTCTTGGGCCTCTTGTGCTCTCCTCTGATTAAAAGCTGACACAGGATCATTACTTACACCCCCTGAAACAGTCGCCACAGTGCTGCCAACAGTAGGGGTTGGTGCCGTGGCACTTTTCTTCCAGTTATTTTTCAGTAGCTTTATTACGCCGTCGTCAGGAACCTGTTCAGCATATCTGGGATCTGTTCGCATATTATTCACTAAGGCATTAAAATCGTCAGGGCTTCTCAGATAGACTACTTTTAATTGTTCTTCTAAGTCTTTATTAAAAGTTATGACAGGCTTGCCAGTAGTAGGTACAGGAGGAGATGACGCGGTTGCTTCTTGGGTTTTATCATATGCCGGTTTATCAAGTTTTAACATTCCTGTATATGATTCAATAGTAAGAGGCTTAAAAAACCCTGATGTTTTCTGTTCTTTTTCTAAGGCGGTATTAATAATAAACTTAGTCCTGTTTTCTACTTCACCTAGCTGTTGTACTTTAGAAGTGTTCTCTAAGTAAGCATCACGATCAGCAATGTTTAAATTTTCAAACTCCTTTAAAACACTTTCAGCTGCTTCCCTAGTAGCAACACGGGTAATCAATTCCCATCTAGCGTTAGCGGCTTCAAATCCGCGAGGTGGTGGTCTTTGACGAGATAATTGTTCAAAGTTTGTTACCTTTTCACTCATCGTTTTATTGTAATAATCGACTATAAATTTATTTTTAGTATTAGTCATTCCCTCATCAGTAACAGCTAATTTTTCCTCTATGTTTTTAATTTCATCACCTGACATTTGTCCATCAGGACCCGCTTGTTCTGCCATGTAATTACGGACTTCTACATAACTAGGGCTTACTCCCTTTACAGTTAATTTCCTAAAAGCCATAGCAAACTTATTACTATATTTTCCATTGTTAATATCATCAGCTAATGTGCTATCAATTACATAATTAAAATACTCTTTTCTTTCTTGTATATCTTTGGTGGTAGCTATTGTCAGCAAAGACTTTTCAAAGGATCGATTAGAGGCACCTGCTGAGAGAGTAGTAGTTAAAGCTTCTACTTCTTCAGGAGTAAAATCAAGAATCTCCCGAGCTTTAGTTAAGCTTTCTTCCATACGTGCTTTTGAAGGACCACCTAACAGAGGCTCCCCACGAAACAAAGAAGACCCCATATTCCATGCCGCAGAAGCAATACCTTTAGAATACGGAGTTACCTTTTCTAAGGTATCTTTTATTTCTGCTGTAGTGCTCATGCTTGCAGAAGCTGTAAAAGCATTATTCAGCTTAGAAGCATATTCTTCAGCCTCTGTATTAATATTTGCTAATGCAGCTTGCAAATCTTTTCTATAGGCAATACCAATATCAGTTTGACTTGTTCTTATCGCGTCATCAGTAAGACCAACATATTGTTTTTTATAAGCATCAAAAACTTCCCTAGTCTTGTCCTGCTGCATCCTACTAAAGGCATACGAATTAATATCACCATTATGTTTTTCTACGACTTCTTTTTGAATAGCCGTTAATGATGTTTGTAATTTATTAAGTTTGTTTATATCAGTTTTTAACGATCTAGCTTGTTCACTATCTAATAGTTTCTTAACTGGATCTCTAAATGGTGCTGAAATAACATCAGAAAAACCTTCAGCAATCTGCTCACCTATAGGTTTTATAAGATAACCAAGCAGCATATTTTGCGTAGCTTTTCTTTCTTGCGTAGCATAATAATTTCTTTCTTCTTCTCTGCGTCTTTTAAACTCAGCGCCTTGAGCAGACCCTAGAATTGAATAAGCTTCTCCTAACGATGTAGCCATTTATTTTTCTCCTAACAAAGAACGAGGTGGTTCTACGTTTTCTAATTTTTCACTTAAAGCAGCAGGAAACTCTTCGTCCTTCTGAGGATTTTTAATAGTAGAAAGTGAGTTGTTAAGCATCTGCATTCCTTGAGCAGGAGCTGGCTCTTCTTCTTCTTCATCGTCAGGATCATTAGAGATAACAAACTCTACGTTAGCTCGCTCTGCCAAAGAGGCAATCATGTAAGCCAAAGGCTCTGCTACAATTAACATCATGTCTGGGTTTATTAAACCTTCTGAAAAAGCTTTGTAGACAAGAACCTTAACTATATCCATTACAGCCGTACCATCTTCTAAAGCATCTAAAACTTTACCGTATACTTTTTCTTCTGTTAAAAGCTCAAAGAAGTATTCCAAAGCTTTTGTTCTATTTGTATAGATTGGGGGTCCTTCAAATGGATGAGGCGTATCAGGAGAATTAGTTAAAGATTGTCCGGGTATGGCCCTTTTAAAAGATGTACCTGCTTTATAAAAAGCCTTATCTATATCCACCATTGTTTATATTCCTTTTTTTGTTAAGCTGCTGCAAACTGTTGCATATAGTTATCGTAATAATTCTTAGTGTTAACAGCCCCACCCCACAAGCCATCAGGAGAAGTATTTCTTGAATACTGGTTTGCATATGCTAGATAATCATCGGCAGCTACTTGTGAAGCTTGTACAGCCGCTGAGCTTCTGTAAGTACCTGTGTTAGAGTACCACGATGGTTTTTCTACGTATTCTTCTGCTGGGTTCACCGCCTCCATAAGTGTATTAGTTACCATACTGGTTGCTATAGAGCCGGGTATAGCTTCAGCTTTAGCCAAAGCATCTCTACCCATGTCACCACTAACAACATAATCTGCGGCTCTTCCCGGTAAAGCTTTTGCATAGTCTAAAGCTTGTCCGGGTAGTGCTGCTACACGACCTAGCAAAGAAGGAGAAGGTGCTACAGCCGCAGGGAAAGAAGTGCCTGCTGGATAACTCATAGGCTCTGGTAGTATAGACTTTGTAAAATCAGGAGTCTCTCCTAATACACTTTCTTGATTCATACGAAACTGTTCTGTAGGGGTAGCTGCTGGTAAAGGCATTGCTGATGATACTGCACCTTGACCAAGTAAATCAGCACCTGCTGTTTTAAAAACATCAAAGTTCTTTACCATTGCATCGCTATACTGTCCCCAAGCCTGCTTAGCACTGATGTTAGGGAGCTGTCCAAGACCTAGCTTACCTCCAATGTATCTACCTGTGGCACCAAAGAACTCTGTAACTGCACCAGTAACAGTCTTAAACCCAGCCTTAGCTACACTTGCAAACTGACCAGCTTTCTGCATTACCCAGCCAGCTCCTCTCGCTATAGAACCCATAACACCTGTTGCTGTTGAACCTGCTAAGCTTGCTGCTGCTCCTGTAAAAGCCCCACCTAGCGCCCCGAGAGCCGCATTAGCAATCCCCGGCAGGATAAAGAACATAGCCACTTGACCAAGTATCCCTGCTTTATTCATGATCTTACCAAAGCTTTTAAACGCACCTTTAACAGCTTTACCGATGGCTTTAAAAGGCTTCTTAATACTTTTCCAAATCTTGCTAAAAAATCCCATGTGTTTAAACTCCTGTTAAATATTAATACCAATTTCATCTAAAATATTGAACAAGGCTTGTCTTTGCCTCACTACAGTTGCATCAGTGCTAGTCATAAAAGCCTCGTTCTGCATAGCTGATTGTACAACTGTTATCTTCCTATCTAGATCAGCCTGTGATGTGTTTAAATCAAAAGCTGCTAGGTCACGCATCTCCTGCCACAGCTGTGCTTGTGAAGCTGCTGTAAGTGAAAAATTATTCTGTACACTTTGTTGGTTAGCTGCGTTCTCAGCAGCGGTGTCTGCTAAGTTAGCATTCCTACGCCACGCTATGTTAGCTTGTTCAATCGCTTGAGAATTAGCAGCGTTCCATTGCTCTTTCTGATAATCAAGACCCGCATTAAACTGTTCTACTGAAGCAGTAATCTGCGCATTAAACTTATCAGCTTCTAAAGTATTAGAAGAATCTAAAGCTGCTAAGCGGTTACCTTCCGCAGCATTAAACTGTGTCATTGCGTTAGTCTGAGCAGTGTTGAATTGATCAGCTTGTAACTTTAAGCTAGACATAAACTGCATTGTCTGAGTTTCAGAAGTAGAATTAAACTGTGCTGCTGCATTCTTTGCGGATTGATCAGATAACAAACGTTGTTGTAACATCTGTTGATCTAACATGATACCCTGCTGCTCATTATCTAAGTTAGCCATATCCATAGCTAAAAAGCTTTTAGCATTTTCTACAGCCAGCCTAGTCCTTTGATCAATGTTAGCCATGTCCATAGAAGCCATAGCTGCTGCATTCTGCATAGCTGCTTGTTGATTAGCACTAAATTTAGTCTGTGTCATTGTCTGCATAAACTGACTATTAGCAATAGCCATTTGCTGATTAGCATCCATTTGTTTCATGTCTAAGTTGCCATTCATCTGCGCATTAAACATAGCTGCTTCTTGTTTATTTGAAAGGTTTGCTAAGCCCATCTGCTGTGCAAGCTGTGCATTGACTTGACCAGCCTGCATCTTCTTCTCATACAGTTGAAGTTCAGCAACATTCTCAGCACTCATAGATTCTGAAGCTGCTTGATTCTTTTGTGTTAGATTTGATAGACTAATTTTCTCAGCCGTCGAAAGCTTTGCAAGATCTGCATTCTGTCGCAATGATTCATTCTGAGACATTATAGTAACGTGGTTATTTAATTCTTGCATTCTAAAGCGATTAGCTTCAGTAAAGTTTGCTGCATCTGTAGCAGATCTTTCGGCAAGATTAGCCAGCTCCATTTGCTGCTCGTTGCCAAGATTAACAAGATCCATTTGCTGCGCTAGTTCAGCATTAGATTTTCTAAAGTCTACAAGAACATTAAGATTAGCAAGCCTTGTCTGTTGCTCGGTAGTCATGTTAGCTCGTGAAGTGACATTCTTTTCACTAAGTTCTGCTAGTTCTACTTTTAAACTAGCATCAAGATTTACTTCTTTCATTCTTTGTTCAAGTTCAGATTTTCTTATGTTTCTATCTACAATCGCATTTAAACGTGCTAGTTCAAATTGATTCTCAGCTGTAAAGTTAGCAGCGTCTGTAGCTGCTTTTTCAGAAAGGTTAGCTAGACGCATTTGTTGCTCATTGGACATATTAGCCATGTCCATCTGCTGTGCAAAAGTAGCATCAGTTTTACGGAAGTCTATAAGGGTCTGTAAGTTTGTAAGCCTTTCTGTTTGTTCAGCAGTCATTGTATCTTTAGCGGCTGCATTTAATTCAGAAATTCTTTGCATCTCAACCTGCAAGGAAGCAGAAAGATTAGCTTTTTCCATATCCTGTTTTAAATCAGCAGTGCGTACAATCCTATCTACTTGAGCATTATAACTAGCTAGTTTTGATTGTTGCTCAGCACTTAGGTTTTCTGAACCAGCAACATTAAGAGCTTGAAGATTTGCAAGGTCTGCTTGTGCAGCAACATTTAACGTAGCAATAGCTGCCTGTTGTTTCTGAGCAGACTCTTGCTGTGCTTTTTCCTGTGCCATCTTTGCATTAGTTAATGCTGTCTGCTGTTCTTGTTCAGCAGTAGTTAACACAGCTTGTTGTTTAAAAGTCCCTTGTTGTAATTTAATCTCATTAGCCATCTGTGCTGATTGTGAAGCCGCTGTCTGAGTATTTGCAAGGTTCTGCATACGGATAGTCATTGTATTCTGAGCAGTAGTTAAGTTAACCTGCTGTTCATTTGAGAGGTTCTGAGCTGCACGTTGCTGAAGAGCCTGTGCGTTGCTCTGAGCCATTGGTAAAGCACTCTGTATGATAGCATTAAAGAGAGCATCACGGCCTACAGTGGACGCTGTGAGGCCTCTCTGAGCCATCTGCTGCTCTATAGCGGCTACTGCTGGCCTAGCCCATGCTGGTGTCTTACCTTCTTCCATGCCCGCTAAAAGCTGTTCCATCTGTGTAGATACAAGAGCTTCAGTAGGAAGAGCAGCTACAGCGGCTGTAAGCTCTGGAGCATTTCCTTTATCTATAGCTGCTTGTACCTTTGCTGGATCTTCGGACAACGCAGCACTTACTGCTTTAGGTACGTTAGCTACTACAGCCAACATATCAGCAGCACCAACACTACGAGCTTCTCCTGTCACTGCTTGTCTTGTAGCAGCTTCCAATGTAGGAACACCACCAATTTGAGCAGCATTACCTTGTGGCACAGTACCTGTAATAGCTTGACGACCTTCAAGATCTGTAGAAGGCGCAGTACCTAGTTCCTGTGCAATTTTAGTAGAAGCCTCGCCTGTTTGAGCTACACGAGTGGCTGCTACTTTAAAAACAGGCAGCTCTGCAATATCTGTAGGACCACCCTTAGCTGTAAAGTCACTAGCATAGTATGTTGCTTGAGCTGCTACTTCTTCAGGTGGGATACCTAGCCTATCAGAATATTCTTTATTAGCTGCTGTGCCTACTTGTAGTGTTCTTTCTTGAGCTAGTTTATATTCTGGAAGATCTTCAACATTAACACCTCTTTCTTTTGCGAGGTTTAGTAGACCAGCTTT
>Ga0213868_10005589_pt1 | contig 11254 bp, 8 predicted proteins | sample PICome_9_FD_160087 | JGI IMG/M metagenome (GOLD analysis project Ga0213868, IMG submission 160087) | Coastal seawater microbial communities near Pivers Island, North Carolina, United States - PICO127 | ecosystem: Environmental > Aquatic > Marine > Coastal | place: USA: North Carolina | collected...
AGCGATATTTGTATGAAGCAATGTGCCCCCTTGCACTGGACCAAATGTAGTTGAAATGCGCCAATATGATGGATGCCTGTACTGCAACCGAAAAGCCGCAGTTCTCGTTATCACAACATCTTCAGACACAATAGATAAATTTATATACCCCTCTTCAGAGAGAGGCGGGGATATACAGGTGAACTCCACATCAGATAATTTTATGATAGAACTACGTCCATAACCATCAAATTGGCAAATAATGGACCTCGACTGGGGAATATTTTCCACTGTGAAATGCAATAATGTTCTATCACGTGTCATTAATACAGGAGGTACTACACGATGTATATCCATCGGAATTTCATACGTGTATGTGCAGTTTCCGTCCGTCCATACCATATCATCAGTCGAAATTTGTACGACAACATCTCCTGGGTGACTAGAAAATGGCACAATGCACTCAATCAAACTACTAGATATCACTTGTGCACGAACTGTATTTGTACCAAAGCGACATTTGGATGACGACCCATACGAAAAATTTTCTCCGTAAAGCGTTACGGTATTGCCGCCAATCACAAGCCCAAACTTGGGAACGATATCTAGAATAATAGGTTGTTTTGACACAATTAGGCAGGCACCGGGTCTACTAAAATCGCGTCCCTGGTTCAGACTCACGAAGATCGGAATACACTCCGACTCCGGTTCTATTTCCATTCCCTTCGGCACAGTGATTGTTAACATGTCAGCAAGCGAAACTCTGGGACTGATTAGGACTTTACCAAATAATACAGAAGTTTCGGCGAAAGGAGACTGCATGTTTTTCCCACGTATGATGATATCAGAGCCAGTAATAATTTCACCCTGATAAGGACTGACTGAATCAATATCTGGTCTTGGAATGTAGTGAAAAATGGGACCATTTTTATTGACAAACTGAACGTTGATTGTCAAAGAAAGATGTATGCTTATAGCTCCATTCACAGCAGGACTCAGGCAAGCTACATGTTCTTCTGAATACCAAATTGCTCGAACAATTTCATATCCAAATGAGCACAACCATTCTGCACCCTTAGAAAAGTTATATCCTCGTAATGTGACTAAAGTTCCACCTTCGATAGGTCCATTAGATGGTTCGATATGGCTAATTATTGGATTGACACGAGCAAAAAACTTTAATGTGTTCACGGCAAAAACACTCTTTGTTCCAATAGTAAGTGAATATGACCCAAATGATAGCTCAGGAATCATACAAATCGTATGAAAAGGTGATTGATAATAGGCCAGAGTAACAAGATGACGACCATCGACCCCATTAATTTCACATTTCAAGGTGCTGTCCTCAAAAAAGTTACTTCCATATACTGTAATATTTGCCACAGAATCTTCAAAAACCTCATCCAGACTCAAAGATTCTAAATGAAATGAAAAATGATGCACTGCTAGGAATTCTCTTGAAAAATTTATTCCATTGTTTGATACCATCAACATGGATTTAATGCGCCTTTCATTCCCTAAGAGCATATGTATATCAGGAGCTTCACATTCAACGTAGGATGACGTTATAAAATTCGCTTTGGCATCTAAACGAAGGTCCTCAAAGACGAACACGCATTTGAGTAGATCATTGGAAATGAAATTGTCACCTATGACTGTAATGTTAAGATTTCCTTTGCTATCAACATATACTGATTCCGAGGGTGTCAAAGTAGGTTCTTTGTAAAAGCGTACACGGACGGAAAACTGATTACTCTGACTTGATAAAGTATAATAGCGTTCTTTCCCATATTCTCCAAGGATTTCAATGGTAGAATCTGAAACAATATGGCTTGAAGCCTGAAAACTAGGTGCGATGCAACTCAAGACTGCATCGGACTCAACGATGGCTTCACTGCGAAAAGGCATTTGATCTTGTATCTGAAACAAACAAAAAAGCGTAATACCTTGATCAAAACCTCGCCCCATTACAAAAATTCGAGAAACGCCGGTAATTGGTACCAGCAGCGGCTCAACAGCGGAAATCAATATTTCCCTGATAACAGGAAGCGAAACTTTTGGATCTGATGGTAAAACTTGACCAAAACTTGAAATGGATACTTCAACGATACTAGGTAGTCTCTGTTGAAATTCTGGCAGCGTACATTCAATGACTTCAGATGTTAGATATGACGCCGTCAAACTTATTCTTTGATATTCAGTTTGAAGTACACAGGAAAGAAGATTTGACATAAAGAAACCTTTCCCTAACACCTTTATAGCCATGTTTCTGGATTCATGAATAAAAGGGGGTTCAACTTCCGAAATTATTGGAGGTTCAAGGAATTCAAACATCTTTCCCGATGATTCAAAATCAATTCCATTCAATGATATTTCGAGGTATTCAGTAAAATTTTCTGCTTCGTCAAAGATTGGAGTGACTATCAGCATCTCATTCTCATTGCGAGTGGTTGGCATAATGATTGTGTTCCTTATTCTGTATGTAACTGTTTCTGGATTATTAAAGTTTACGCCAACTATGTGCACTTGAGTGGGATCTCGAATGGAGACAGTAGATGGCATCACCGTCATAATTCTTGGAACATCATAAAACTTGAAAAGTGTATCTGACCGAATAAAAGATTCACCATTGAATGAAATTTCTAGATAGTACATGCCTGTATTATTGACTGGTGGAGTTCGGCAAGTAATAAAGGTAGAGTTATGCACTACTGCTAGTTCAAAGCATCCATTAATGACGCAAAAGGCCTGTGCATAATCTGCAAAGAAACCTTCACCTCGAATCTTCAACTCAGTACCCCCTGTACGTGGACCTAATGATGGCTCAAAGCCAACGATATGCATCGCTGGTATATATTTAAACGTGAATATGTTTTGGAAATCTTTTGCATTCAAAGAAACCGATAGATTGACGAAAGGTGAAGCCAAAATATTGCCTGTAGCAGGTGGGGTAGTGCAAATGATCGTATTACCATTGATCCATTCCGAGTGAGGACTAATGTTATTCGCAAATGCACAAGACAAACTTCCAGTCCTGGGGAAAACACCAGTGATGGTTACATTAGTACCACCTAATTCAGAGCCATAAACGGGACTAACTTTTGTCACTATCATATCAGAAAACATTACTAAACTGAGTGAAGTTTCAGTTACAGATGTACCACCACTGTCAGCGAGAACTACATCAACAGACATAGTTTCTAATCCATCTATCAAATTCTTACTCAACGATGGTGACGCACACACTAATGTATCATCAGATCGATCAACAATATCACCAAAAAGAGTAATCGACTTGTTCTTGAAACGACATTTGATATCAAGATATGAAATATCATCAAAATTGCCATAAATAATGACAGAATTATCTCCAATGGCGGTGATAATGTTCGGTTCAATGCGAGTAATACTCGCTCGCTCAAAATAACGAAACATTAAACCAGTCGTTGTGTATTCATGACCACCATTAATAGAAATATGTATTGGAAGGATGGTCGCTCTTTTTACACGAGGAACTTTGCAGGAAGCAAGAGTTTCGTTGATTACCATTCCCTCATAGGCGTCGAGGTCCCCGAATCGGCAGAGGAAGATTGGATTAGCTGATAAACCATGCCCATGAATAGAGATCAAAGTTCCTCCTTCAGTTGGACTAACGGAAGGGAAAATCGCAGAAACTACTGGGTCGCCCAAATAAGTCACAAAAACACTTTCTGTGATCCCAGACACTTGTCCATTCGTAGATAATCTTAATGGGATGGCGCCAACGTGACCCTCGGGTGCGATACATTCGACAAGAGACCCAGAAATCCATGTAGCAACCACCGCCATGTCGTCAAAGAGACACGCTAATTGATCATTTCGAGGGATGTTTTCTCCATAAACTTTCAGAGAAGTCCCTCCTCGTTCTGAAATGGCCGGAGGCTGGACTGATGTAAGCGCCACGTCTAGATGCACGTACACTGTAAGCAAATCATTTGTATAGAAGTTGAAACCGCCATCCACTGACAGAGAAACTGACATAAAAACACTCGATGTCACACCTACATGCGATATCACGCATGCCACTTCATCATCTGATAACACATTTGCTTCCACCACTACTTCACCGATCTTGCAGTATGATGAAATTCTATCTACTAAAATGTGTCGAAAATGATATCCACGTATGAACAATGTTGACACACGAGATGCTGGAATCGATGAGGGTTCTATTTGCGAAAACAAAGGCCGCTTCACAAAGTAAAACATTACATCGGCCCAAAGCCCTTCTATATCGACACCATTGTTAGATACAGATATGACGATAGATTCGTTGTTTTCCTTGGAAGGGCTAATTAGGGGACAAATGCATTCGATTTGAGAATCGGAAAGAAATTCTGCAAGTACGGTTACATCTCCAAATCGACACAATAAAGAAGATGCCTTTTGGAATCCACTTCCTGTGACCGTTACTACAGTCCCATGATTTCCAACCACTGGTTCAATGGAAAAAACAGTCGCCATGATTGTATACGTGTAGTTTTGAAATCCGACAGCTGTTTCATATTCATATACACCGAGACATGAATCACCAGAGGTGAGATGAAAACTGATCACTCCAGGTTCATGAGGTGGCGAACGACATGTTACAGAATCTGGATTCGACTGATTTGCACTCACGAGAATGTCGTCGAAGCAACATGAAAAATTCATGAAGTCTCCGTGATATCTTTCTTTATCTACTTCAATGCTGACCAAAGTATCTCCAAGTTCACTCCCCAAAATTGGGGCAAACGACTTAATTGGAACATTTTGAGATGTTCGCGTAGTATTCTCTACTGTATCTGAGCCAGCATATTTTCTAAGTATGCATTCTGTAGAGTAGACATGGTTAGTGTCAAAAAGATACGATGCAATCGAATAGAAAAATACCTTTCTTCTCACACGAATGAATACTTACTAGAGATGACAAGAGCAATCCAAATTGATTTCATCGGAAGAATACTATGTATTTCATAAAGTTTTTTGTCGACTTGAATCGAGAAATGCTCAACGTATATACATTTCAAACGAGTCACACGTGAAACGTGGGAGTTTCAAAAACAGATCAGCAGGAGAAAAAAAAACATTTGTGTCAGCGAACCGCGATGATGAGGGCTGTGATCTATTCCATTTTGGTGATTCTTACTGTTCAATTCATGTTAGAAATGGAATTCATGCAACAGTGGGTGGTGTGTAAAACGGAATGAATATAATGAATAAGAAATCTTGTTGATGCTTGATGCCTTTTATGTGAAGCTCGATAAACTAAAATTGATGACGGCGAAAGAGGCTTTTTCTGAATATTTGGAGAAAATGGTCATTAGCTTCGTACGATTGAAATGGGTCATTTTTAGCTTGGTACCGGTCATGAGCTCGAAAAACGATGATTCCATTCTTCTCTTTTCTGGAGGAGGAATACGAATCAGCCATATATCCTCTATAAGAATCAAATAGTGATTGCAGACATCTTCCATTGAGTATCATGAAGATTCACTATTGCGAAAGTACATCTTGCGATTGTATGAAGCATCAGATCCGAAAGGAACACTTGCTTGAAATGTTGGAAATGGTCAAGTTGCAAATCGCGAATACGTGGACCATGTCAGCCAAACGCAAACAAGAAAAGCTGAAAGAGCTAGATAAGATAAAAACTCGAATTATAAATGCAAATGATTCAATGTCTATGGTCATGGAGAATACCATGTCGACCAAATGTATGCCTACAATAGGAACAAGAAATATTCGAAAAGACTTTGAAAAGCAACTGATTGACACTGTGAATATGCTCGATCCTGTCGGAGCTAGTTTCAGATCCGATGTCAGCACTATTGGTGGGGACTCTATGTACCCTAAAGCATCTAATTTTTCGTTCGAATTTGATGATTTAAGTTTAGAAGATACAGCTGCGACTGCAGATTCGAACCTTGACGATAGCCTCAAGAAAGATGGCACCTCGTCCATTGATAATACTTCATCATCAGACGGATCGGATGATGTTATAGTCAACACATCGTCACTTACAAGTGATGATGGTCCCCTTGGAGTTTCTATTACGACTTGGAAATTACACAAGTTCAATAAGACAACGACACCCATGTCTTCATCCGAACGACGTCAAAAGTTTATTACGATGGACAAGGATGAAGAATCTATATTATATAATACATCAACTATTCCTGAAAATTGTTCCCTCGTTTCTCGCAGTAATGATGAATGCGAAAACCAGAACAATGGATCTGATGCATCTAGCGTAGATGAATTTCAGATAACGTTCGGAGATGGAATTGCAGTGCAGGCGTCTAAGAAGAAATCTGTACGATTCATGGGTATTAAACCATCTTCAGAAGATAATATCAATCGAGCCAAAGCACTATTAGCTGCTGCCAAGAAGGTGAAGAAGGGAGGAGTTTATGAAAGAAAGCCTCGGTGGATACCAAAATAATTATAACAAGGCAACAATACTATGTTTTGATGTTCCTATCTAGAGATGCAACCAAGACAACCGGAAATATTTATATGCGTATTTTATATACATTTTTTGTGTTTATAAAAGTAAACAACTTTTAAAAAAAACAACACTGTACACAAGAATTCATTTTTTATGAATGCCCTTCGTGTAAGGACTCTTACACAGTTCTGCAATATTTGGTCTAAGAGCTTGTTCATAAGTAAGGCATTGACATATGAAATCTTTTGCATCCTGCGAAATCACCGGGTCATCCGGGAACTGGACCTCTCTAGCATTTAGCATTACGTTATTAGTGAGGACACATTCTTGTGATTGGCCGTCGCCGAAAGGACGTTTTCCATATAGCATTTGATAAAATATAACTCCTATTGACCACACATCAACCTTGTTTGTGATTCGAACGCTAGCTGTTGTGATGAAGCATTCTGGAGGCAGATACCAATAAGTTCCCGCACCCTGACTTGTAAGCTCCATACTATCACCAGGATCCTCGGAATCCATAATTTTGCTTAAACCAAAATCTGTAATCTTGGCATCTCCATTTCCATCGAACAAAATATTTCCTGGTTTCAAGTCGTAGTGTATTATACCCTGACGTTTTCCATCGGACGAAGGAGTACTCAAGTACTTCATTCCTGATAATATCTGTAATAAAATTGCTCTAGCATGATCTTCTGGGAGCTTTTTACGTTCTTTCAACATAGTGTCCAAATCCGTTCCTTCACAACATTCCAAAACAGTTGCAAATGAATTGTCATCGATTTCAAAAACATCATGAAGCGTGACAATCCGCGGATGTCGCACCTCACGATGGATCTCATACTCTCTTGCCACATGTTTGGTATAATTTTCGATACGAGCTTCTGACCATCGCGTATCTAGCTGATGAATTTTTACTGCCACCTCTCTTAACTCTTCCAAATCATATGCACGCCAAACTTCTGAAAACCCACCACGACCTAATTGAGACATCAATACATATCGATTGTGCAACTAATGAAGATTGCGGAAATGAGAAAACTGAAACAAATATTTCAAACATGCATTCGTCAAGTGAATATATGAAACGTACCTTAGGCCGTTGAGAAAATCGACTAGAGTCCTCATTTGCGATTTGTTTCAAAGCCATTTTGTGTGTATTTTTTTCCATTACTAGGGCTTCTTCTTCTTTTCGTAGCTCTTTTTCTTCTCGTTCTAGTTCACTCCAATGAAGCTGAAGAGATGCCTCAAATTCTTCTTTATCTAGAGGGTCCACGTCTTCATTGTCACTACTTGCGGTAAGTTTACTTTTTGATCTCTCTTCGAGTAGAGCACGTCTTATCTTTAGTTCTTGTCGCCTTTTTTTCAGTTTTAAGTTAGCATGTCCATCTTCCCAAATAGGTTCAACTCGCATACCAACTCGCGTTGATACCCATCGCCCAAGTCGCGCTCCATCGCTAGCTATTTTTTGTCGAAGTTCTACACTTTCGCGGATGGCTTCTTTCCGAATAAAATCTTCAATAACTTGATCTTTCCTTGATTCACGATTCATAGTTTCTGTTTTAAATAGGGCCATTTCCTTTTCTCGTTGCTGCAATTGTGCGCGCAATTGAGCATGGACAATGGTTTGATTGTTCGATACTGCTTTGAGCTGAGATGACTTTTCCTCTAAGCTTTCAGTAAGATTTGCGATGGTTGCCTTGAGTTCATCAATCTGTTTCTGAAGATCATTTTCTGAAGATGAATGCTTTGCTTTCGCCAACTTTTCTTTGTTATCATTATCAGACTGAGGATGGCATTTTGTATCCATGTCAGTCTTCGTAGCACCACTAGACGACATGAAAAATTTCGTAATGAGCATATTTGCTGGTGGTGGTTTTCCTTGAGTCTCACTAGAAGAGCTTGCTTTTGACTTTGCCTTCCCTGGATTCGAAGCGCCACGAGATGACGTTGAATTAAATTCCATAGGAGCCTGTGTTGACTGCATTGGAGATACAGGATTCGTATTTTTGTTATCTTCCGATATTGAAGAGGAAATTTTTGCTACATTTTTCCTTCTCTTGCGATCCGCCGACATATCTTGAAATTTGGCTGGGACCGAGGACTTTCGCTTACTACTTGAAGATGGGGTAATAGTGTTGTCACCATCGTCTGTGGTACTCCTAAGAGCTCGCACTGCATTAGATGCAATTTGATTGCTTTCGTTCTTTTCTTCAGACGCAACAGGAGGAGACTCCGCGACGATAACATCCATGCTTTTTGCGCGATGCTTTACATGCGCTGTTATAAGTGTCTGGTTTGACGAAATGCTATGCGAACTTCTATTCGTAGCAGACGAAGATAAAAAGGATGCACCAGCACTTTTATCAGAATCGGGAGGAGGGACAGATAATGTTTTTCGAATCTTGTCCAGATGAGACTCAGTAATTTTATCTAAATATTGAATGGATGGGCTTGCGGAATTTTGATTTGTTCGTGAGCCAGAAGCATCAAATGAAAAGGAATGCTGAGAGCTACTGTTAGGATGATTCATCATTGTTTCTGCCATGGAACCTTCGCCATGATTCCCGCTTCCATCATTACCACTCACAAAATTTATGGATCTCACAGCGTTGCTATGCATTCCAAGTGAGGATTCACCAGAATTTTTTCTAATATCTTGTGGAGGGGGAGCCATGATTCTACGTTCAAGGAGTTCCAGCCTTTCATCGATTTTCTGCTTTGGTGTATTGGGTCCAAAGACTGCATTGGCAACGCTCTTAATCTGTAATAGGTTCGTACTATCGTCTTGATTAGATGTACTTTCTTGACTAAAATGGCGTTTGAAAGCTGATTGAGGGTGCTTTGACATGGTTGGGCCATTTTTGTGGGTATTACGTTCCATCGGTATGAGAATGCAGAGGCACTTATAAAACTGAAACTTGATTCTAATGTAGAGATTGAGTTGTTATTGAATGAACAAAAGGCACAGAATGCAGTGCTTGTCTAATGAAAGATTTGTGACTTATTGTTTGTTGCTTGTTGTTCTTGTAAAGCAAAAATGCCGCCCCGTGGGCTAAAATTTCTTGTTTTTGTGGACCACCCGAATCAATATTTATGAGTAGTTCTGTCATTTGCATCACAATTGAATGGTAGGTATATATATATAGTATTCTAATTTGTCTCACAATAAGTCAAATGCTTTTAAAGATATTATACTCTTATTCAGTGAACGTAGCATCATTAAAAATCTTAAACTCTTTTTATTCACTTTGCCTTGAGCGACCCACTCGCATCCATGGCCTCTGCAATCAAAACTGCGTTAAGGGCAGCTCCTCTCAATAGCTGGTCACCCACAACAAAGAATTCAAGACCGCGATCACCAAACACTAAAGATTTCCTAATTCTTCCAACTTCACAATCGTACTGACCCGTTGCTGTAAGAGGCATTGGGTATTTGTTGTTTGCAACATCGTCAACTAACTTGATTCCAGGAGCATCTTCGATAGCCTTGCGAGCCACTGCGATATCTACAGGTTCCTCCGTCTCAACAATGATGGTCTCAGAATGTGCGCGGTATGTAGGGATTCTGACGGCAGTACAAGACACAGGGAAATCATCGGGCAAACTGCAAATCTTGCGGCATTCCCATGTAACTTTCATTTCTTCCTTGGTGTATCCATTTTCCTGGAATTTATCAATGTGGGGGATAACATTGAAGGGTAATGGATGAGCAAAGATCTTGTTTTCAGCAACATCACGCTCACCGGAGAGAACAGCACGAGTTCCTTCTCTAAGTTCATCCATTCCCTCTTGTCCAGCACCAGATGCTGCTTGATACGTCTGTTTCATGAACGTGCGAGTGAGAAATCAACTAAGTAAATAAGTAATTCTACTTTTCGATGTTCATGTAAAATGAAATACTTACAGACATAATAACTCTCTTGAGCTTGAATGCCTTGTGCAAAGGCCAGAGAGCCATCAAACCAATAGCGGTAGTACAGTTGGGATTAGCAATCAATTTCTTGTCACCAATCTTATCCGCATTGATCTCAGGAACAACTAAAGGAACATCCTTTTCATATCTAAATGCCGATGAGTTATCAATCACAACTGCACCATCATCTCCTTCGCAAATTGCTCTGGCATGTTCAAGAGAAAAGTCTCCAGAAACAGCAAGGAATACAACATCGCATTCTCTAGCAGCTTTGACATCAAAGAGTTCCACTTTGATTTCTCCGAACTTACCAGCATCCTTAGTAGTTCCAGCAGAGCGTTCCGATCCAAATATGCGGAGCTTGGATACATCTAACGAAGAGTTATTGAGGCAACCAAGGATTTCTTTTCCTACTGCTCCAGTAGCCCCTACAATTCCGACAGAGTAGGACATGCTGAGTTCGGATGCAGATCTCTTGGACATGTTGGAAACGTTTACGAAAGAACGATTGACAGGGGTTGAGATAGTCAAAGATTTGGCGCTTGATTTGGCGACGAACGAGTTGGATGACGAAGGGCTGAATCCAAATGCAGATGAAACTGAGGAAACGGCAACTAGAAGTGCGGCGGCAGAGCTAAATTTCATTCTATATAGAAAAAAAACTAGAGACTGATGATTTGAACCTTTCTGTCTCTTGTGTGTGTGTGTGGAAGAATGGTATCAAGTATCAAAGTTTCGTGTTTCGTGTTTCGTGTCCGAGATCCGAGCGCAGTCGTCGACTCACCACCGCCATCCAACTTGACGAATGCGTCCCGCACCTACTGGACAGGGATAGCATTTTGAACGAGAGACGCAACCGCGCGCAAGACGCGAGAGAGACCGAGAGACGA
>Ga0213868_10005596_pt1 | contig 11248 bp, 8 predicted proteins | sample PICome_9_FD_160087 | JGI IMG/M metagenome (GOLD analysis project Ga0213868, IMG submission 160087) | Coastal seawater microbial communities near Pivers Island, North Carolina, United States - PICO127 | ecosystem: Environmental > Aquatic > Marine > Coastal | place: USA: North Carolina | collected...
CGGACGTCGAGGCCCCCTCCGACGCCCGCTACCTGTGGAACGATGCGGGGTACGCCTCGGTGATGGGCGGCGCCGGCCTGCCCTTGGCGCCGTTCAGGACCCGCTGAGCAGCGCCGAGGACGCTCGGCCGCGGCCCCCTCAGGAGCCGCTCGCGGCGCTCTCCTCGAACCGATCCGGTGAGAAGAACTCCGGATCGATGGCGCTGATGGGCTGACCCAGGATCATCTGGGCGAGGCCCTCCCCGATGCTCGGCGCGAGCTGGAAGTCGTTGCCTGAGAAGCCGGTCACCACGTACAGGCCCGGGATCTCCTTCACGGCCCCCACGATCGGCCGCTCGTCCGGGGTGAGCGTGATCCATGCGGCCTGCCCTCCCTCATCGTCCATGCCCCTGTAGATGGGCATGCGCGCCTCGAGCCTCGGGCGGGCCCACGCCCGCATCTCGTCGCCGACGGCCTCGTCCAGGCTCTCGGGCCGCTCCAACTCCTGGAGCCCGTCGAACCCGAGGCGGCCCACGCGGGTGCGCTTCGCGGCAGGCTCACAGCGCAGGTGCAGCCCGTTGGCCCTGTCCAGGATGACCGGGTGAGCGGCCGGCATGAGGTCCAGAGGGTCCGGTCGGAAGCGCGTCTCCACGTCATCCTCACCGCCCTCGTCGATCTCCTCGAGCGCCGCGGGGTCCGGCATGTGCACGAAGTGCTCCTCGATGCGGACCACCCGCAGGGGGTAGGAGACACCCAGCTCCTTCAGGATGATCGGGGTCCAGGGGCCCGTCGCGAGCACGACGTTCGGCGCGAGGAACTCCCCCTCGCTCGTCGCCACGCCCACGGCTCGACCGTTCTCCACGAGCACCGTGGGGTTCTCGACGCCCGTTCGCGTGCTGGCGCCCTGGGTGCGGGCAAGAGCCGCGAGGGTATCGATCGTTCGACGCGGATCCACGAAGCCGCCGTTGGGCTCGTAGGAACCGATGGATTCGTCCGAGACCTCGATGCCCGGGCAGATCTGCCGCATCTTCGTCGCGTCCACGATCTGCACGTCGATGCCGATCGAGCACTGCATCTCCACGTCGGCCCGGAGGGCGGAGACCTCTTCGGGGTCACTCCCCGCGACCACGAGCACGCCGGTCCGCCGGTAGCCAACAGAGCGGCCGACCTTGGTCGGCATTGTGGCGTAGACCTTCAGGGCGTCCCGCGCCATGCCGGCCAGCGGTCGCTCGGTGTAGCCCTGGTGGATCACGGCGCCCGTGCGGCCAGAGGAGCCAGAGCCGAGCCTCCCCTTCTCGAGCAGGATGACGGGCTCGGTCAGGGGATCGCAGCGCTTGGCTGCGCTAAGGGCGACTGAGGTGCCCATGGCACCCCCGCCCACGATGAGGATCTTTGCTTTCACGTGGGCCTCAGCTTATCCGCCGCGCGCCCCGTAGGGCTCAGCGAAAGTCGGCCGGGGGCCGGGGGCGGACCCCGAGCTTCTCGTAGTTGAACCCGCTCTCCAGCGGCTCGTAGGGGCCGACGGGCGCGACGTCGAGGTCCGCGCGGATGTCCCCCTCGCGTCCGAGACCCCAGAGGGTCGCGTTCAGGAGCAGCCGGCGCATGTCCTCGCACTCGAAGTCACGGGCGCTGCCCATGGTCGTGTGGAAGACCCGGCTCTCCTTGCCCCCGGCCCCGGTGAAGGTCCGGGTCCACGCCACCGGCAGCGCGATCTTGTTCTCATTCGGCGGCCCGTCGGGGGTCCGGCCGATGAGGGGCTGCCCCATGAGCAGGGGCACGCACCGGGCGGGCAGCGCGCCGCCCTCCGGGTAAGTCCGGTAGACGTCCGTGGTGCCCCACACGTCGTCGATCCCGATGAGCACGGGGTGCCCCGCGTGCTCGGCGACGACGCTCGCCCGCGTGGAGTCCCGGCTCCAGTTGCCGTGGTGGCCGCGGAAGGAGCCCCCCAGCACGCCCTCGCCGAAGGGCACGCGCTTGCCGTCTACCCGGTAGTCCCAGTCGATGAAGCCGTGGTTCGCCGTGCGGATCGCGAGGATCGGCTTGCCTGAGTCGAGGTAGCCGTAGATGGACGCCAGCTGCTCGGGGGGAAGAGAGAGCAAGCGGGTGTAGAAGATGGCCGCGTCCGCGCCCTCGAGGTGCTCGAGGCCCGGGATGTCGTGGACGATCTCCTTGTCCTCCCACTTGATCTTCGAGGTCGGGTCCACGCGGCCCTGCTCGTCCTGCGCGAAGAGGACCGTGGTGTGCATGCCATGCCGCTCGGCCAGCAGCTCCGCCAGCATCGGCGTGCACTCCTCGCTCCGGTACTCCTGGTCGCCCACCACGAACACCACGTGGGGCGCGTCCTCTCCGCCGCCCTTGACGGGGTAGGTGAGCCAGCGCGGGTCCTCGGGCACCGGGTGCGTCCGCGGCGCGGGGATCTCGTTGACCGTGTAGTAGGCGTCCCGGTGGAGCAGCGGCTCACCGGCAGCCGAGCGCAGCGCGGCGAGGTCAAACTCGTGGACGTGCCCCTTCTTGAGGGCGTCCAGCACCACCCGCGCCGACAGGCCGTCCTCGGACACGGTGACCGAGCGCACCTCCGGCACGGTCCGGTCCACCTCGGGTCCCCCGTAGGCGCCGTGGTAGATGTGGGTGAAGGTCCCCATGACCCAGTTCTCCGTCTTCGCCGCCGATTCGGGGTCCACGGGGAGGGTGAAGCGCACATCGAATCCCTCCGGGTGGATCGTGATCCGCTCCACCTCGAAGGGCGTGACCCCGGTCCACTCGAGCCGCTCGAGGGCGAAGGGCTCCAGCCCGCGCACGGGCCAGCCGCGGTTGGTCCCGCCCGCGATGAGCTTGCCCGCGGGGCTGAAGTGCACGTCGAGCAGCCCCGTGGAGAGCCCCTCGCGGAAGGGGTAGCAGGCCCCCTGCCAGACGCCGTTCACCTGCTCCGTCGTCGCGCGCAGGATGACCGAGAGGCTGAAGTCCCCGAGGAACATCTGATCCTCGAAGGGGCCGAAGCTCCCGCCGGTGTCGTCCACGGTGAAGCCCATGATCGAGCGGCCCATGCGGATGTACGGGAAGACGATGGCGTAGGGCGTCAGCTCCGGCACCCGCTCCTGCTCGGTGAGGATGCGCGTCCCGGAGTTCGGGACCGTGGGCGCGTCGCCGAGGTTCGGCGCATAGGGATACCAGTTGAAGCTCACGGGGTGGCCGTGGAAGCTCCCCTCCTGCACGGCCTTGAGGCTGCACGAGGAGTTCCAAGGGCCCTGGCTCTCGATGTAGAAGATCTGCCCGTTCTCGTCGGGGCCGATGCCGCCGGGGCTGCGCAGGCCGCTGGCCACGGGGATCGTCTCGCCCTCGGGCGTGACCTTGAGCACCCAGCCGCGGAACAGCGCCCGCGAGTGGTAGGAGTACGAGAGCCCGAGGGCCACGTGCACGTTGCCGTCCTTGTCCGGTCCCGTGCCGAAGGCGTACTCGTGGTAGTTCTCGTAGCCCCAGCCGGCGGAGACCACGTCGAAGCGGTCCGCGCGCCCGTCGCCGTCCGAGTCGGAGACCCGGGTCAGCTCGCAGCTCTGGGTCACCAGCAGCCCACCCTCCACGGCCTCGAGGCCGAAGATCTCGTCCATGCCGGACGCGAACAGGGTGTAGGTCGGCTCGGGCTTGGGGTCGTCCACGCCGTCCACGAGGTAGATGTCCCCGTGCCGCGTCCCCACGGCGATCCGTCCGTCGGGGAGCGTGGTGAAGGCGCCCGCCTCCACGGTCAGCGCCTCGGGGATCGGCAGGCTCACCACCCGGTAGTACTTGCGCTCCTCGGTCTCGGTCCCCCACTTGGAGCCGAGGTCCTCGGCGGGCTGAGCCGCGAGGGCGGGGAGCGAGGTGAGGGCGAGCAGCGCGGCCGCGCGGGGATCAATCGGCGAGGTCATAGGTGAGCTCCAGGGTCGAGGGGCCGGCGGGGAGGGGCAGGTGAAGGAGGAGCTCGCTACCGCTCTCCACGGAGCGCAGCTCGAACATCTTCGGCTTGAGGGGAGTCAGCGGCGCCACGGTCAGCCGGAGCTTCCCGAAGACGAAGCCGCCGCTGTCGGGGACCTCGACGACCCCCGCGAGGGCGCGGAAGACCATGGGCCCGGCCTCCGGCGAGTCAAAGGTGATGGAGCGCCGGAGCACCGTGCGCTCGCCCTCCTTCAGGGGCACCGTCCGGTCCTCCACGCCCACCGCGCCAATGGAGTAGCGCAGCGTGGGGACGCCGTCCCCATCCAGGTGATAGCCCCGGAAGCGGTAGCCGTGCTGGCGCGGATAGGTGGGGTCGGGGTTGACCGGGTTCTCCTCGGTCATCACCGGCCGGACCGGCCAGGGGTCCGGCGGGCCCTCACCGGCCGCGAAGGCCAGGTCCCTGGGGAGCTCCACGGGTCGACCCCGCGGGTTGAAGTCGCCGGCCCCCTGGCCGTTCCAGTTGACCGAGACGAAGTCGCCGCGCCAGAGCCCCGCGAGGGCCCCGTTGTTGGCGTCGAAGGCGTAGTTCAGGCCCTCCTCGAAGCCAACGGCCACGCCGCGGAAGCCCGCGATCCGGCTCCGCCCGCGGTAGAGGCGCGCGCGACCCTCCACGTTGACGTCCCAGCGGGGCTGGTCGATCCCCTTGGGGTTCCGCGCGGAGCGGCCCAGGGCGAGGTAGTGCCAGATGGCGCCGAGCTGGCGGTCCGTGTCCGCGTCCAGGAGCGTGTCGTACACCGGCTCCCCGCCCGGCCAGGACTCCGGCATGACGATGTCCGCCACCTTGGACGTGGGCTTCACCATGAAGTCCCGGAACCAGCGCTCGCGCAGCCGCTCGGGCGTCGTGATCAGGTCCACGCCCTGGAAGCCGGGGGCCTCCTTGGTGTTGAACTGGTGACAGCTCACGCACCCGAGCCCCGTGGTGCCCATCATGGTCCGCGCCGCCTCACGCGCCTCCTTCCATTCCGCGCCCTCGGGCCTCGGGAAGACGAGCGGCTCCTCCGCGTCGAGGGCCTCGAGGTGACCGGGGAGATCCGCCACGTTCGCGTCGCCGAACACCGGCATGCGCGTGTGCATGTAGGGTCGGACCGACGCGCCGTCGTGCAGGACTCGCTCGAGCCACTCCCGGCGGAGCTTGGCGCCCACGCCGCTCAGCGTCGGCGGCCTGCGGGCGGGCTCACCCAGGTCTGGCTCGTCGGTGGTCAGGAAGCCGTCGAGGGCCGCGGGCACGCCGCCGACGCCGTCACGCTCGTGACAGGCCGTGCAGCGCAGGGCCGCCATGGTGGAGGCCAGCTCCACCTCCGGCGCGCGGGGCTCACCCAGCTGGCCCGCGGCCTCGACGAGGGCGATGCGCTGCCCGTCGCTCAGGTCATAGACCGGCAATCCCGCCGGCGGCGCCTTGGACGCGCACCCGGCCCCGAGCGGGCCCGCGGGGAAGGGCAGGGGGGCCTCGACCCCGCCCACGTCCCCGTGACAGGCGGCGCAGCGCAGGGTCCGGAAGTGCTCCCGGCCCGCGTCCACGAGGGCGGCTTCCCCGGGCAGCGGCTCGCCAGCAGGCCCGGCGCCTTCCGCGGGGATCAGGTAGGCCGCCAGGTCCGCCGCCTCCCCACGGTCCAGGTGCATGTCGGGCATGAGCCCGCCAGGCCGGTGGGCCAGGGGCTCGTGCAGGAAGGCCGCCAGGCCGTCCGCCGTGTACTTGCGGGCCACGTGCCCGAGGGAGCGGCCCCCCTCGGGGAGAACCGCGCCGTCGACGAACTCGCCGTGGCACATGACGCAGCCCACCTCGTTGTAGGTCCGCTCTCCACGCCCGGGGTCCCCTTCCCAGGCGTTCGCCCCCAAGACCGCCGACGGAGCCGAGGCCGACGGCGGCGCCTCACTTGCCAGGAAAGCAGCGAGGGCGCGGGCCACCTCGGCCCGTTCCCCCGGGGTGCGGTCCGCCATCAGGTCGGGCATCCTTGTCCCCGGCTGGGCCTCCGCGGGATTCGCGAGGTAGCCCAGCAAGAAGTCCGCGCGGAGGCGGTCCGTGGCGAGCCCGAGGTCCGGCGCCAGGCGCTGTCCCGCGGGCTGGAGGTCATCGTGGCAGGCCGCGCACCCCAGACGGGCGATCTCCTCCCGTCCGTCTACCTCAGCCGGGCGGGCCCCGCCTCCCCCGGGCTTCTCGCCGTGGTGGCCCTCCGGCGCTGAGGCCGAGGCGATGGAGGCTAGGGCGAGCGCCAGGGCGCCAAGGGCGACGGGGGGGACCTTCATGGCCCCACGATAGGGCACGGGGGAAACCGCGTCGGAACGGAGGCCGACCATTTGGCCCCCGGGTGGGGCGCCGGCGGACGGCGACGAGTCGCCGTCCGAGGGCACCGATAAAGGCCCAGCCCGGTCGGGGCGCGGTCCGACCGGGCTGGTAGCGAACGGGTCGAGGGGGTTGATCCGTCCGCGTTAGGTAGGCACCGGAGCGTTCGCCAGGAGCGTGTTGAGGGGGGATCACGCGTCACTGGAGACGAGGCTCCGGGCCTGGGCTATTTGTTCCAGACACCAACGAGTCCGCCCCGGCCCCGGGGAGCGGGGCACGTTTCCCAACATTTCTTCAGACCCCGCTCGCCGGGCCCCCGCCGACGCCCTCTTCCCGCCTAGAATCGCGCCGTCATGATCCCCGCGCGCAAGACCCGCACCATCCGTATCGGCCCCCTCCGGGTGGGCGGTGAGGCCCCCATCGCCGTCCAGAGCATGGCGGCCACGCGAACCCAAGACATCGCCGCGACTCGCGGCCAGGTGGAGCGCCTTCAGGCCGCCGGGGCCGACCTCGTCCGGGTCGCCATCGACTCCCCCAAGGACGCCGAGGCCCTCAAGGAGATCGCGGAGGGCATCCACGTCCCCCTCTCCGTGGACCTGCAGGAGAACTACCGCATGGCGGAGGCGGTGGCGCCCTTCGTGGCCAAGCTCCGCTACAACCCCGGCCACCTCCACCACCACGAGCGCACCAAGTCCACCGAGGAGAAGGTCGCCTGGATCGTCGACGTGGCACGCCGCCACGACTGCGCGATCCGGATCGGCGTGAACGCTGGCTCCATCGCCCCCGAGTACAAGGAGCGCTACCCCGGCGACAACGTGGGCGCCATCGTCGCCTGCGCCGTGGAGCACTGCGCCCTGCTCGACGGGATGGACTTCCCGGACTTCGTGGTGTCCATCAAGGACTCCGACCCGCGGCTGGTGATCGACGCCAACACGCGCTTCGCCGAGGCCAGGCCCGACGTCCCCATTCACCTGGGGGTGACCGAGGCCGGGATGCCGCCCGAGGGGATCATCAAGACCCGCATCGCCTTCGAGCAGCTGCTCTCTCGCGGGATCGGCGACACCCTCCGCGTGTCCCTGACCGTCCCCTTCGACGACAAGGGCCAGGAGATCGAGGTCGGGCGCCAGATCATCGAGGACGTCTCCAACGGGCGCTTCCGCTCCGTTCCACCCAACTTCTTCGACGGCCTCAACATCATCGCTTGCCCCTCCTGCAGCCGCGTCGAGAACGAGGAGTTCAGCGACCTGGCCGAGGACGTGAAGCGCATGACCGAGGACGCCAAGGAGCACGACATCACCATCGCCGTGATGGGCTGCCGGGTGAATGGGCCGGGCGAGACGGACGACGCGGACCTCGGCCTCTGGTGTGGGCCCAAGACCGTCAATCTGAAGAAGGGCGAGGCCACGGTCGGCGCCTTCGGCTACGACGAGATCCTCGGGCAGATGCGGATCGAGCTCGACCGCCTCATCGCCGAACGAGCCTGAGAGGCCCGCGAGCTCCGCCGCCTTCACCGCCCCTCCCGGCTCCCGAAGGGACCCGTCTTATCCTCCTCCCCGAAGCGTTCAGCCCGGTCCTCGGCGAGGTAGAGAGGGCCCCCACCTCGCCTCCGCTCCCATGAAGATCCTCGTCGTCGAAGACAACCCGAAGATGGCCCGCTCCATCGAGATGACGCTCACCGAGTCGGGGTTCGAGGTGGAGACCGTTGGCCTGGTCGCCGACGCCCTCGCCCGCGCGGGACAGGAGGCCTACGACCTCTTTCTGCTGGACCTGATGCTGCCCGACGGCGACGGGATCCAGCTCTGCCAGAGCCTGCGAGGAAGCGGCATCACCTCGCCCATCATGATGCTGACCGCGCTCTCGGGCACGTCGCGCAAGGTCGCTGGCCTCGACTCGGGTGCCGACGACTACCTGACCAAGCCCTTCGAGGTGGACGAGCTCGTGGCTCGCGTCCGCGCCCTCCTGCGCCGGGGCGGCAGCGCGGACTCCACGCGGCTCAAACACGGCGACGTGGAGATGGACCTGACCAAGCGCACCGTCCAGCGGGCAGGGGTCAAGGTCGCTGTGACCACCAAGGAATTCGCCCTCCTCGAATTCCTCGTCCGTAATTCAGGCGAGACCTTCACCCGCGGCACGATCACCGAGCGCGTGTGGGACATGAGCTACGAGCCGTCGAGCAACGTGGTGGACGTTTACATCTCCAACCTGCGACGCAAGCTCGACAAGCCCTTCGAGACCAAGCTGATCCACACGGTGGTCGGGACGGGCTACAGGTTTGGCGCCGCGGACGACTGAGATGGCCGATGAGGAGGCCCCCACCCTCGCCGCGCCCGTGCGACTCTCGCTGCGGGCGCAGCTCACCATCTGGTTCGGGATCAGCTTCGGCGCCGTCCTGGCCACGATCGTGGGCGGGATCGTCATGCTCGACCAGGGGCGCCTCTTCGACCCCACTCGAGCGGACTACGACTGGCTGATCCGCCTGGTGGGCATCGGCACCTTCGCCGCGCTCATCGGCGGAATCCTGGCGGCCTGGGTGATCGGCGGCGTCGCCCTCGAGCCCCTGCGGCGGATCACGGAGACCGCGCGGGCCATGGGCCCCGAGCGCATCGAGGCGACCCGGGTGGAGATGCCCGAGGTCGGCGTGGAGGTCAACGAGGCGCGCCTCGAGCTCAACCGCGCCCTGGATCGAATCGAGGCCGGGTATCAGTCCCAGGAGCGCTTCATCTCCAACGTGAGCCACGAGCTCAAGACGCCGATCGCGGTGCTCCTGACCGAGGCGAGGCGCCTCCAGCTCCAGGAGCGCGGCGCCGAGGAGCTGTCAGCGTTCGTGGGCGACGTCGCAGAGCAGATGGCGCGGCTCGGGAAGATCGTCGAGAGCTTCCTGACCCTCGCGCGCATTGACTACGAGGAGCGGCTGCGCAAGTTCGAGGACTTCTGGTTCCACGACCTCCTGCTGGAGGCCGTGCGGAGGACCCGCGCCCAGGCCCAGACCCACGAGGTCCACGTCGACCTCGAGCTCCCCGAGGGCACCGACTACTTCGACCGCCCCAGCTGGGGCGACCCCGAGCTCATATCGTCCGCCGTGGAGAACCTGATCCGTAACGCCATCCGGTTCGCCCCGGCAGGGTCCAGCGTGCAGGTCTCCCTCGAGTCCGACCCCGCGGTGATCGCCACGGTCGCAGAGGGTGAGCCCGCTGAACCCGCCCGCTCAGGTGCGCGAGTCTGTGTCTCCGATGACGGCCCGGGGATGCCCGAGGCCCTGCTCGCCACCGTCTTCGAACCCTTCAAGCAGGCGGACTCCGAGGAGGGGACCGGGCGGGGCACCGGCCTGGGCCTCGCGATCGCTCACCGCGTGGCGACCCTTCACAAGGGCTCGATCCAGGCCCTCAACCGCCCGTCCGGCGAGGGTGGCGGTCGAGCAGGCTGCACGGTGGAGGTCGCGCTGCCGTTCCTCTCGGAGCAGGACTGGGGCCCCATGGAAGGGGACCTCGAGGGGGCCCGACCGACCGCATCCGACGGCCCGCAGGCCGGGTCCTGACGGCTGCTTCGCAGACCGCGACGACTCCCCCAAGGCGCGTCCGGCGCGGCCTATACTCCTGAGCAGGTGCGCGCCCCTCGTGCTCCTTCCCGCCCGAGGACCAGCGCAGAAAGCTCGCCCATGAACTCCAGATCCCGATTCCTCGCCGCGTGCCTCCGCGAGGAGACCGATCGCCCCCCCGCGTGGATGATGCGCCAGGCGGGCCGCTACCTGCCCGAGTACAGGGATGTCCGGAGCACATCCAGCTTCCTGGGCATGGTCCACGACCCCGCCCGAGCCAGCGAGGTCACGCTCCAGCCCATCCGCCGGTACGGCATGGACGCCGCGGTGATCTTCTGCGACATCCTCGTCCCGCCGGCCGCCATGGGCCAGGGCGTGGACTTCCTGGAGGGCCAGGGGCCGGTGCTCGAGCCGGCGGTCCGCAGCGCTGAGGACGTCGAGGGCCTCGTGGACTTCACGGCCACCGACGCCACGGGCTTCCTTGGCGACTCCATCCGCGCCGTCCGCGAGGGCCTCGGAGACGAGCGCGCCATCATCGGCTTCTGCGGCGCCCCGTTCACCGTGGCGAGCTACATGGTCGAGGGCCGCTCCTCCCGCAACTTCGAGAACACCAAGCAGATGATGCTCGGCGAGCCCGAGACGTTCGACCGGCTCCTCACCCGCGTCGTCGATAACTCCATCGGCTACCTGGGCATGCAGGTGGAGGCGGGAGCCGACGTCCTCCAGGTCTTTGACTCCTGGGGCGGGACCCTGTCCGCCGAGGTGTATCGGGAGCGCATCCTCCCCCATGTGGAGCGCCTGGTCTCCGAAGCCCGCGGCTTCGGTGTCCCTGTGATCCTCTACGTGAACGGCTGTCACCACCTGCTGGAGGTGATGGCGGACAGCGGCGCTGAGGTGCTCGGCATCGACTGGCGCATCAGCCCGCGCGAGGCCATCGAGCGCGTGGGCGATCGGGTGGCCCTGCAGGGCAACCTCGACCCCTGCACGTTGTTCGCGCCGCCCGACGTGGTGCGGGCCGAGGCGCGACGCGTCCTCGAGGGATTCAAAGGCCAGCGCGGCTACATCTTCAATCTCGGCAGCGGGATCCTCCCCAAGACCCCCCTGGAGAGCGTCCAGGCCCTCTGGGACACCGTCCTCGACGGAGGCCTGGGAGCGTGAGGGAACGGCTCGAGGTCCCCAAGGAGCTCCTCGCTCGGTACGCGACCTCGGCGCCGCGCTACACGTCCTATCCCACCGCGGTGGACTGGGAGAAGGACCCCGAGCGGGCGTTCGACCCGACGACCTACGGCGAGCGCCTGGAGGCCGCCGCGGCGGCGCGGCCGGACGAGGCCATCTCGCTCTATACCCACATCCCCTACTGCGCCGAGCTGTGCCTGTTCTGCGGCTGTAACGTCCAGATCTCGCGGTCCGCGGAGCGCCGCGAGCGCTACCTGGAGGCGGTCGAGCACGAGCTTCGGTTCATCTAGCAGACCGGGATCCAGCGGC
>Ga0213868_10005597_pt1 | contig 11247 bp, 9 predicted proteins | sample PICome_9_FD_160087 | JGI IMG/M metagenome (GOLD analysis project Ga0213868, IMG submission 160087) | Coastal seawater microbial communities near Pivers Island, North Carolina, United States - PICO127 | ecosystem: Environmental > Aquatic > Marine > Coastal | place: USA: North Carolina | collected...
GGTCCTCGCGCAGCCAATCAAGCAGAGTGCGCGTTGGATCAGCATCCACCTGCACGGTTTCCCCGTTCAGAAGAAACGTCACGTTCATAGTGTAAAACCTGCCGCCTTACCAAATCAAACGAGGATGCTCAGATGTCGATGCGACGTAGACATCTGCCTCTTGTCTTAGTGACCACTATGAAAGCGGTCTGGCGCGCGTTTGGCAAGAAGTTCTTTTCGCGGTCGGTTTGAGGATCAGGCAATTGTCGCCGCGTGGCGTTCAAGATTGTCCATTCCTCCATTCCATCCAGTGTGAACTTCATCAAGGGTATCAGACCCCGAAAACGAGGATACCGCGACCGTTGTTTGCAGCTCTGTGTGCTTGCCATTGCTTTGCAAAACATAGGTCACAAGGCTGGTGCAAACCGCTGCGCCGCCGAAGATTAAAGTTTCTGTAAAGACTGCACGGTCAGGCGCGGTCAGGTCGTACCAGCGGGTGTCGACCACAAATTCGGGTGCGTCGGCAGGACCGAACCGATGCCGGTCTTGGCCGCCGACGCGAAGATCCGCAGTTTCGGTCTCAAGCAGGGTTGTCGCATCAGGCCCGCTCCAGTTTTCACGTGCTTTTGCGTCGGTCAAAAGGTGCCATAATCGGTCAACTGTCACAGGCATTATGCGGGTCAAGTTGAACGATTTTGTATCAAGGCTCATTGCTTAGTCCTTTTCATGGGCTGATATTTCTTGCGCAAGCGCTTCCAACCTGTCCATCCGCTGTTCCCAGATCGTGCGCTGCCAGGCCAGCCAGCCTTGTGCTTCGATTAGCGGGCCAGCTTCGATATGGCAGGTACGCACGCGTCCTTTTTTGATAGACCGTAAGATGCCGGTGTCTTCCAAAACGCGCAGATGGCGCATGAAGGTTGGCAGCGCCATTTGATGCGGCGCATGCAGTTCGCTGACGCTGGCGGGACCAGAGGCAAGACGCTCTATCACGGCGCGGCGGGTTGGGTCGGACATTGCGCCGAAGAATGTATCAAGTTGGTTAGTCATGTGGATTAGTATTCCTGTGAAAGCTGCGTTTGTCAAGAAGGTTAGTAATTTGGCTTACTAAGTTCATGACTTGCGATCACGCCGCCGTACGATACCTTGCAGACATGAAAACTGATCCCCGATTCATTCACCTGCGCGTACACACGGAATACTCTCTTCTAGAGGGTGCGATACCTGTGAAAAAGCTGCCCGGTTTGATTGCCGATATGCACATGCCTGCTGTTGCCGTGACCGATACCAACAACATGTTTTGCGCGTTGGAGTTTTCCGAAGGGGCCGCGAAAGCGGGTATTCAACCGATCATTGGTTGCCAGATTGATCTGACCTATTTGGCCGCAGAACCCGGAAAACGGCCAGAGGCACCCGCCCCAATTGTCCTGCTTGCGCAGAACGAGGCGGGTTATCTGAATTTGATGAAGTTGAATTCGTGCGCGTATCTGGATGCAGACGGGCAATTGCCGCAGGTTTCTGTTGATGATCTCGCGAAATATCATGCGGGATTGATCTGCTTGTCCGGTGGCCCTGACGGCCCTGTTGGCCGTTTACTGCGCCAAGGCCAGCGTCCTAAGGCCGAAATTTTGATGGACCAGTTGGCCGCTATTTATCCTGATCGCCTGTACGTCGAACTGCAACGCCACCCCGGTGACGGGCTGCCAGAGGCAGAGCGTTTGTCAGAGCGTGGCTTTGTCGAAATGGCCTATGCCAAGGGCCTGCCGTTGGTTGCAACAAACGATGTCTATTTCCCGAAGCCGTCACTTTACGAAGCGCATGACGCTCTGATCTGCATTTCCGAAGGCGCCTATGTCGACCAGCAAGAGCCGCGCCGCCGCTTGACGCCGCAGCACTATCTGAAATCTCCGCAAGAAATGATTACGCTATTTGCGGACTTGCCAGAGGCGATTGAAAACACCGTCGAGATTGCCAAACGTTGTGCTTTCAAAGTGTATAAGCGCGATCCGATCTTGCCGAAATTCGCCGATGACGAGGTCGCAGAATTGCGCAGGCAGGCCCAAGAAGGCCTGAAAGCGCGATTGGCCGTCATTCCGCATGCGGTGTCTGTTGAAGAGTATGAAAAGCGGCTCGAATTCGAATTGGGCATTATCGAAGGCATGGGTTTTCCGGGCTACTTTCTGATCGTTGCCGATTTTATCAAATGGGCCAAGGGCGAAGGCATCCCCGTAGGGCCGGGACGTGGTTCGGGTGCGGGCTCGTTGGTCGCATACGCGCTGCTGATCACCGACCTTGATCCGCTACGCTATTCGTTATTGTTCGAGCGGTTCTTGAACCCCGAACGTGTGTCGATGCCCGATTTCGACATCGACTTTTGTATGGATCGCCGCGAAGAGGTGATACGTTATGTGCAGGACAAATACGGGCGCGATAAGGTGGGGCAGATCATCACTTTTGGCGCGCTCTTGTCCAAGGCTGCCGTGCGCGATGTGGGCCGTGTGTTGCAGATGCCTTATGGGCAAGTGGACCGCATTTCCAAGATGATCCCTGTCGAAGGTGTCAAACCTGTCTCGATTGAAAAGGCATTGGCGGACGAGCCGCGCTTGCGTGAAGAAGCCAAAAACGAAGAGGTCGTGGACCGTCTGCTGACTTATGCCCAACAGGTCGAAGGGTTGTTGCGCAATGCTTCGACCCACGCGGCAGGCGTTGTGATTGGCGACAGGCCATTGGACGAGTTGGTGCCGCTATACCAAGACCCAAGATCCGATATGCCCGCAACCCAGTTTAACATGAAATGGGTGGAGCAGGCCGGATTGGTCAAGTTCGACTTTTTGGGATTGAAAACGCTAACGGTGATCCAGAACGCGGTTGAGCTGATCCGCAAAGCCGGGCGTCCGTTGAATTTGGCTGCTGACGGCACTCATCTTTATGATGTGCTTGAAGGCTTTGAATACGATATCGGGGCGATCCCGTTGGACGATGAAAAGTCCTATCAGCTTTATTCCAGTGCCAAAACCACCGCCGTGTTTCAGGTGGAATCCAGCGGCATGATGGACGCGCTCAAGCGGATGAAACCGACGTGTATCGAGGATATCGTGGCATTGGTGGCGCTGTATCGTCCGGGTCCGATGGAAAATATCCCGACCTATTGCGAGGTGAAAAACGGCCAAAAGGAACTGGAATCGATTCATCCGTCGATTGATCACATCCTCAAAGAAACCCAAGGCATCATCGTTTACCAAGAACAGGTGATGGAGATCGCGCAGGTCATGGGCGGCTATACCCTTGGCGGTGCTGATCTTTTGCGCCGTGCGATGGGTAAAAAGATCGCCGAAGAAATGGCCAAGGAACGCCCCAAGTTTGAGGCAGGTTCAAAGGCCAATGGTGTCGAGCCCAAGAAAGCGCGCGAGGTTTTCGACCTTCTTGAGAAGTTCGCAAACTACGGCTTCAACAAATCCCACGCGGCGGCCTATGCGGTCGTCAGCTATCAAACTGCATGGCTGAAGGCTAATCACCCGGTCGAGTTTATGGCCGGTGTGATGAACTGCGATATTCATCTGACTGACAAGCTGGGCGTCTATTTCCAAGAGGTCAAAAAGGGTCTGGCCATTGAATATACCCCGCCTTGTGTGAACCGCAGCCAAGCGACCTTTGACGTGAAGGATCAAAAGCTGGTCTATGCGCTGGGCGCGCTTAAGAACGTCGGCGTCGAGGCGATGAAATTGATCGTCGAAGGGCGCGGCGAGCGGGAATTTGTGAACCTGTTTGATTTCGCGCGACGCTGTGATCTCAAACGCATCAGTAAGCGTCCCTTGGAGATGCTTGCGCGGGCAGGAGCATTTGATGTTCTTGATCCCAATCGTCGGCGGGTGATGGGCAGCTTGGATGCGCTAACGGGATATTCTGCCGCGATCCATGACCAGAAGTCATCCAATCAGGTATCGCTATTCGGTGAAGCGGGCGATGACCTGCCAGAGCCGCGCTTGATGGGTGGCGAAGACTGGTTGCCCGCTGAACGCTTGGCCGAAGAATTCAAAGCGATCGGGTTTTATCTGTCGGGCCATCCTCTGGATGACTATATGGGCGCGCTGAAACGCAAGCAGGTCTTGACCTTGGACGAGGTGATTGCGCGTGCTGAAAAAGGTGCGGCTGTTGTGAAAATGGCTGGCACCGTGTCGGGGCGGCAGGAACGAAAATCTGCACGCGGGAACCGTTTTGCATTCGTGCAATTGTCTGATCCAACGGGGCAGTACGAAGTCACGATGTTCTCGGATACGCTCGAAGCCTCGCGCGAGTTCCTTGAGACCGGATCACAGGTTGTCATGACGTGCGAGGCGACGATGGAGGCGGATCAACTCAAGCTTTTGGGTCGCTCTGTCGGGCCGATTGACGCTGTTGTTGCGGATGCGGGGGGCGCTGGTTTGCGCGTGTTCATCGATGGGCCAGAGGTGATCGGGTCAGTTGCAACGATCCTTGCCAATGCCGCCAAAGACGGGGTGCGCGGACGCGGGCCGATCTATTTCTGTCTCATGAACGATGACTTGCCCGGTGAGGTGGAATTGGACTTGGGCGATGAATTCCCTGTTAATCCGCAGATCAAGGGCGCGTTACGATCCTTGGGTGGTGTGATCGAAGTGGAAGACGCGTAGGCGCGTTTACCAATGCGGCGGGCGTTGATCTGAAAGTGGCACGGTGCCGCCGCCGTCAAGGTCACGCCCTGCTTCGCGTTCCATCAAAACGGCAATCCTGCGCGACGCCAAAGACAGCTCTGTCTCTTGGCGGGCGACGATATCTGACAAATCCTCGACTGTGCGAGAGAGGTGGGCGATTTGTTCTTCAAGGTGTGTGATGTCAGTCATGCGTGTTTCTTACACCGCGGTGTTTGAGAGGGGAAGATGCCGCGTTATGCGGTTTGATCGATCAAGACTGCATTGCCCCTGTCACAATGCCGCGTTAAACCGCCCAAGAATGTAGTGACCAGCAGGATTGACCCCAATGGCCAATGACAAAAAGCAACCCCGCCCCAAGGCGCAAACCCCAAAAGGGTTTCAGGACTATTTTGGCGTCGAAGTGACCGAACGGTCAGCGATGCTGTCCAAGATTGCGGCTGTCTATCATCGCTATGGTTTTGATGCTTTGGAAACCTCTGCCGTGGAAACGGTCGAGGCGCTGGGCAAGTTCCTTCCTGACGTTGATCGCCCGAACGAGGGTGTTTTTGCATGGGAAGAAGACAAAGACTGGTTGGCGCTGCGCTATGATCTGACGGCCCCGCTGGCGCGTGTTTATGCGCAGTTTCGCAATGATCTGCCGACGCCGTATCGTCGCTATGCGATGGGCCCTGTCTGGCGTAATGAAAAGCCCGGACCGGGACGGTTTCGTCAATTTTATCAGTGTGATGCAGATACTGTTGGCGCGCCAAGTGTGGCGGCTGACGCCGAGATTTGCGCGATGCTGTCCGATACGCTTGAAGCCGTTGGGATTGCCCGCGGTGACTACGTTATTCGGGTCAATAACCGTAAAGTTTTGAACGGTGTCATGGAAGTCGCAGGACTTTCGGGAGATGATAAAGAGGCCGCGCGCGGGATCGTGTTGCGTGCGATCGATAAGTTGGACCGGCTTGGGCCGGATGGTGTCCGTGATCTGTTGGGCGAAGGCCGCAAAGACGCCAGTGGTGATTTCACTAAGGGCGCAGGACTTGCTGCCGAAAAGGCCGAGGTCGTTATGGGCTTTATGGATGCCAAGCGTGACACAGGCGCCGCAACAGTCGCGCGTTTGCGCGAACTTGTAGCGGGGTCCGAGATTGGCGAAGAAGGCGTCGCCGAGCTTGAAACCATCGCTGATTTGCTGGCTGCACAAGGCTACGCCGCTGATCGGATTGAAATCGATCCGTCTGTCGTGCGTGGCCTCGGCTATTACACCGGTCCCGTCTACGAGGCCGAGCTCACCTTTGAAGTGACCGATGAAAAGGGGCGTCCGCGCAACTTTGGCTCGGTTGCGGGTGGTGGTCGTTATGACGATCTGGTCAAGCGTTTCACAGGGCAGGTCGTGCCTGCGACGGGTGTCTCCATTGGTGTCGACCGCTTGCTTGCAGCGTTGCGCGCCAAAGGTCGGACAGATCAAGCCTCCGCAGGGCCAGTCGTTGTGACCGTCATGGACCGCGACCGTATGGCCGACTATCAAACGATGGTGTCCGAACTGCGCAACGCGGGCATCCGTGCCGAGGTTTATTTGGGCAATCCCAAAAACTTTGGTAATCAGTTGAAATATGCGGACAAGCGTAATTCACCTGTTGCGATTATCGCGGGTGGCGATGAATTTGACGCGGGGATCGTGCAGATCAAGGACCTGATCTTGGGTGCTGAAATTGCCAAGAACGCGACTTTGGAAGAATGGAAAGACCGCCCCAGCCAATACGAGGTTCCGCGTGATCAATTGGTTGCAAAGGTTCGCGAAATTCTGGGTAGTCAATCCTAATGCCAACGAGCCCAGAGACATTGACCGAAGCACGCCGCTTGCGTGATCTGTTCGCCGCCAAAGGTGGGCGGGTCATCAAGGCCGACGTGTTGCAGCCTGCGGGCACGTTGCTGGACCTTTACGGCGAAGATATCCGCGCGCGGTCTTATTTGACCGCTGATCCATTGCGCGGTGAAATGGTATTGCGTCCTGATTTCACCGTTCCTGTCGTGCAGATGCATATGGAAAGCCGGGCTGATCCAGCGCGCTATACCTATTCCGGCAAGGTTTTTCGCAAGCAAGAAGAGGACGAAACCCGCGCCAATGAATATGTGCAGGTCGGCTATGAGGTCTTTGACGGTCAAAACCCTGCAGCCGCCGATGCCGAAGTTTTTGCGGCCATTGCAGACGGCCTATCAGGTCTGCCTGTGCGTGCGGCAACCGGTGATATCGGTGTGTTGATGGCAGCCGTGCGTGGGCTGAACACGACTGACGCGCGCAAGGCGGCATTGTTGCGCCATATCTGGCGACCTGCGCGGTTTCGTGCCCTGCTTAAGCGGTTTGGGTCCGGGGCTGTTGCGCCGTCCCGCGTGGCACTTTTGGCGGCGGATGATCCTTTTGCTTCGGTCACATCCGATATTGGTTTGCGAAGCCGTGCCGAGGTTGAGGCGCGGATCGCGGCACTGCGTGCCGATGCCGTCGCACCGCCGATAGCAAAGGATGAAATAGGTCTGATCGATGCGATTTTGAACCTGCGCGAAACGGCAACAAACGTGCTGAGTGCGTTGCGCGATATCGCAGTTGATATGCCCGCGATTGGGGATGCGGTGACGCGGATGGATGCGCGTCTTGCGGCCCTTGATGCGCGCGGTGTTGATGTTGCAGCGCTCGAGTTTGAAGGCAGCTATGGCCGGACGTCGCTAGAATATTACGACGGATTTGTATTTGGCTTTTACGCGGTAGACCGCCCTGAATTGCCGCCAGTGGCAACCGGTGGCCGCTATGACGCGCTGACAGCCCAACTGGGGCAGGGGCGCGCCGTGCCTGCTGTGGGCGGGGTGATCCGGCCCGATCTGGCACTGGAGATACGCACATGTTGAAGCTTGGCGTGCCGTCCAAAGGTCGGTTGATGGAAAAGACGTTCGACTGGTTCGGCGCACGTGGTGTGACCTTGCGCAAATCAGGATCAGAGCGTGAATACGCGGGTGCGGTCGACGGGATTGATGGGATCGAACTGGTCCTGCTGTCTGCGGGCGAAATCCCGCGTGAATTGGCGGCGGGGAATATCCATCTTGGTGTGACGGGCTCTGATCTGGTGCGCGAAAATCTGGCCAATTGGGATGCCCGTGTTGCGACCCTTGCACCCATGGGGTTTGGCGGGGCTGATCTGATTATTGCTGTGCCGCAGGCTTGGGTTGATGTCAGCACGTTAGACGATCTTGATGCAGCGGCGGCTGCGTTTCGGCGGACGCACGGGTTTCGGATGCGGATTGCGACGAAATACCACCGTTTGGTTCGCGAATTCTTGCGTGATCAAGGTGTCGCTGACTATCAACTGATTGATAGCCAAGGGGCCACCGAAGGTACCGTCAAGAACGAGACCGCCGAGGCGATTGCCGACATTACATCGACAGGTGAAACGCTGCGCGCGAATGGCCTAAAAATTCTCGATGATGGGTTGATCCACGCAAGTCAGGCAACTCTCTTTCGCGGACGTCGCAACGATTGGACCAACGAGCAGCGTGTTGAACTAACCGCATTGCTGCGGGTTTTGGATATCTGATCACGCGCTCGCGGCGTTTGCCCCGTCGCGGCATGCGGTGTCCAAGGCGCTTGGTTTGTGACGTGCGTTCGCAAGGCTCGTCTCCGCGTCATCCCCCGCAACCGCGCCTGCTGCGACTGCTGCTAGGCTAAAGCTGTGGACCTGGGTGATGCCCTTTAGAACCTGACGGCACAGCGCGTGCACTGCGAGGTAATCAAGGTGACTTCCCAGCAATCCCGCACCTTGTTCCGTCCCGCCTTCGGCGTTTTGGCGACAAGCCTCTGCATCTGTGGATAGAAATGACCGACAGATCATCGGTCGCGCGTCATAGACACGGCAGCTTTGCGTTTCTGGGTCCAAGGCGGGACAAGCATTTTTGTGCCATGCGCGCCCGTCTGGCTGGCCTTGCAGCGGGGATAGCGCTGTATGAAGCGTTTTGGCCTCTGCTTGTGTGATCAACCCGCCTTCGCCGCCGGATAGGATGCAGCAAAACGCGCAACCGTCACTGCAGGCGGCTTTGCGCACGGCGTCAGGTGGCGTTTTGAGGATTTCGTCGCGCACTGCGGCCCCGAGGCGGCGCGATGCCTCGCCATTACCCATTTCGGCGATGACGTCGGTGACGGGCATTCCGTAGGTTTGGGCGGTTTGCAAATAGGATCGCAGGATACGTTTTGCGCGGTCTTCAAGGGGGGTGGTCAATCCTTTGATTTTGGCGCGAGTGATGCGCGCATCCAAGGCCGCCAAAGTGGGGGGACCGCCTGCAGCGGCTTTCTTGCTTAACCGGCGTGCGGCACGTGAGGATGTTGGTTTCATCGCATAGATATCCTACCGCACGCCAATGGCTGCAAGTGCTTTCGACAATTCTGGCGGTAGCGCTTCTTCGTCTTGGCGACCGTCGGGCAGATCGCGTGGTGCGTCCTCGACAGCGAGGTAACGCCAGCCTTGGAAGGCGCGTTTTGGGGTCGCCTCGACGCGGATCAAGCCCGTTTGGCACACGATTGAACAGCGCCGTATTCCATCCGCTGACAAGTATTCATCAAGGTGCAGGATGGGTTGACGGCACAAAATAACGCCTTTGATGACCCAAAAGATCGAGCCACCATTCAGGATTTCTTCACCGCGTTTGGGCCACATGCGCGTGACGTGGCGCGGCAGCCCATCGTCGGTCTGCGCGCGCCGCGTGTTTTGCCACTCTTGCAAGCCAGCAATGTCTTCGGTGCCGACTGAAAGCTTCAGCATGTTGACTGTTTTAGGCATCAATCCCCCCCGGGATAGAAATGAAGTAACCCGCATTGGTGTGTTATCAATAGCGCGGCAAAGAAAGGTTTATGTTGTGTCGATATTGAGATCAACCGCTATATCTGGTAGGTGATTGATCGTGAAATAGTTGATGCTGCGATTGATTAGGTCGTTTTCATCGACTGCTGAACCCCGTAAGATAAACCTTCGCCCGTGACCCCAACAGGAGATTCTCTGCCATGACCGCCTTTTCTGCCCCTATCGCCGAACAAATCTGGGACATGAAGTACCGGTTTAAAGAGGCCGATGGAACGCCAATCGACGACACAGTCGAAGACACATGGCGGCGGATCGCAAAGGCCTTGGCCGTGGTCGAAGACGATCCGAAGACGTGGGAAGCCAAGTTTTACGACGCTTTGGCGGATTTCAAATACTTGCCTGCTGGCCGGATTACTGCGGGTGCGGGAACGGCCCGTTCCGTGACGCTGTTCAACTGCTTTGTGATGGGCACCGTGCCTGACAGCATGGGTGGCATATTTGATATGCTCAAAGAGGCGGCTTTGACCATGCAGCAAGGTGGCGGGATCGGCTACGATTTCTCAACTATCCGCCCCAAAGGTGCCGGTGTTATGGGTGTGGCGGCTGATGCGTCTGGTCCGCTTTCCTTCATGGATGTCTGGGACGCGATGTGCCGGACAATCATGTCTGCCGGGTCGCGCCGTGGTGCGATGATGGCGACGATGCGGTGCGACCACCCTGATGTCGAAGATTTCATCACGGCCAAATCAGATGCCGCACGCCTGCGCATGTTCAATATGTCCGTGCTGATCACAGATCCGTTCATGGATGCCGTCAAGAAAGACGGACCGTGGGAACTGGTATTCAATGGTGAGGTTTACCGCACTGTGCAGGCCCGCAATTTGTGGGACGGGATCATGCGCTCCACCTATGACTATGCGGAACCGGGTGTGATTTTCATTGACCGCATCAATCAGATGAACAACCTCAATTACTGTGAAACCATCGCGGCCACGAACCCTTGCGGGGAGCAGCCATTGCCGCCTTATGGCGCGTGTTTGCTAGGGTCGATCAACATGGCGCGGCTGGTGTCTGATCCGTTTGAGGCAGGTGCTGCCCTTGACGAAAACGCGCTTTCTGACTTGGTCGCGACTGCTGTTCGGATGATGGATAACGTCGTCGATGCGTCACGTTTCCCGCTTGAAGCACAGCAAGCGGAAGCCAAAGCCAAGCGCCGGATCGGTTTGGGTGTGACGGGTCTCGCTGATGCGCTTTTGATGGTGGGACAACGCTATGGTTCCGAAGAGGCCGCAGCACAAACTGACAAATGGATGCATCAGATCGCGCGTGCCTCCTATTTGGCATCGGTTGAATTGGCTAAAGAAAAGGGTGCATTCCCGCTGTTCGATGCAGACCAGTTCTTGGCCAGTGGTGCCATGCAGGCGATGGATGAAGATGTGCGCGCCGCGATCCGTGAACACGGTATCCGCAATGCACTGCTGACATCGATTGCGCCGACCGGAACGATCAGCCTTTATGCAGGCAACGTGTCGTCAGGGATCGAACCTGTGTTTGCCTATGCCTACACGCGCAAGGTGTTGCAGAAAGATGGATCGCGCACTGAAGAAGAAGTCGTCGATTATGCCGTCAAGATGTGGCGTGACCTCAAGGGCGATACACCTTTGCCGGACTACTTTGTGAACGCTCAAACGCTGGCCCCGCTGGATCATGTGCGCATGCAAGCGGCCGCGCAAAAGTGGATCGACAGTTCGATTTCCAAAACAATCAACTGCCCCGAA
>Ga0213868_10005598_pt1 | contig 11246 bp, 9 predicted proteins | sample PICome_9_FD_160087 | JGI IMG/M metagenome (GOLD analysis project Ga0213868, IMG submission 160087) | Coastal seawater microbial communities near Pivers Island, North Carolina, United States - PICO127 | ecosystem: Environmental > Aquatic > Marine > Coastal | place: USA: North Carolina | collected...
TATCATTTCTAGGGTAACCTACTATTATGGCTGGCCCCCCATCTTTTGACAGAGGTATTAATTTGTTTATTACATTTTCAACAGAGGCGATGAATGACTTTCTTAAAACTAAATCCTCAGGAGGGTATCCTGTAAGTGATAACTCAGAGAAGATACATAAATCACCACCATTACGTTTAACTTCTTCTCGTGCAGTAATTATTTTCTCTAGATTTTTATTTAGATTGCCTACATGAAAATTAAGCTGGCACAAATATATTTTTAAATTACTTTTCAAATAAATCTCCATTAAAATTATTATTTATTTGTTTTAATTGCTAGGTAATAAAAATTCACGTCCTATTTTAACTCTTTTAACACCGTCATATTCTATAATATCAGCTGTAGCATATGTTTCTGACCAACTATCAGGTATATAAGAACCTGTGCCAATAATATCTATTGGCGCACCTACACTAGCCATAAGCTTACATTTTTCAGGACTAAATCCACTAGAAGCAACTATTTTAACCTTATTCCACCCTTTGCTGTCTAAAGCTAGCCTTAAATGCCATATTGCTGCAGCACTTACTCCTGTTCCAACCAACCATTTTAATTCTTGCTCAGTTCTAAAAGTACGAATAGCATGAGATGCATTTTTATCTAATAATTCATATGATTTAGCAGTATCTAAACCTTCTATAAACCTTCCTCCATGAGTATCTACTCTAATTGACAGAGCTCCATTATTAGCTATGTCCTTCATTGCCTCACATACTTCTAAAGCATCGGAAACCTCTTTGCCAAAGTAATCAACTAACACTGTCAAAGGACTATTTGGATAAGTATTTGCAAACATAATTGCTGCTTTAACTGTTGAGCCTGCGTAACCAACTAAAGCATGAGGCATAGTACCCATTCCATGCTTTTTTCCAAAAAAATGAGAGGTTATATCATTGGCACTTCCTATAAACCCAATAGCACCCTGCTCCTTTTGAGCCTTTTTAGATCCTACAGAAGCACCATATGCCATAAGTTCTTGCATTTCTGCTCCTGCACAGTGCCTAGCATCCATCGCTATAAAACCTACCTTTGGTAAATCACTTGCCATGCCAAAGGTATTATAAGCTGCTACACATGCCCCTCCTAATTTTTGAAGATATAATGTTTCTAAGTCTGTTAAAACACTTAATTTTCCAGATATGTACATTAGAACTTCACCAGCACCTACCCATGCTCCTTCTATGAAGCATTCTTTTATATTTAATTTATGACCCCTGGAAGTAACTACAGATGATATCCAGTCCATTGCAATTTTAGGACAGTAAATTACTGGCCTGCGCATAAATACTGCATAAGTAACATCAACATCACCATGTTTTTCAACAACTTTTTTAGTTAATTTGAAATAATGATCAGTTCTTAATTCTATATCAGCTTCAAAATCAGACAAAATTCTTCCATTTTTAATAAGAATTATATAAAACACTTTATTTGAAAAAACTATACTTTATCTTGTTATCTGTTAATAGTTAATTTTTTCATAAATATTAATTGGGAGATATTTATATATGAAAAATATCGCTTTATTAATTTCAACTTTTTTCTTATTTAATATAAATTTTAGCTTTGCTCAAATTGCTGGGAATATAGAAGATAGACTAGAAGAGTCTTTGATTACAGAGTATTTTCCTAACTACTCTAAAATTAAAAATAATGATAATGATTCAAGAATTATAGAAGTTTTAAACAATGAAATTATCATAGGCTATATATATTCTACTTGGGATATGGTCAAATCCTTAGGCTACGATAGGTCTCCATATGAAATAATTATAGGGCTAAATTCTTCGGGAACAATAGCAGGAGCAAAATTAACGTATCATAATGAGCCTCTTTTTGAACACGATGTAAGTGAAGATGACCTGCTAAATTATGTTGAAAGAACTAAGAATATCAGCATTACTAATGGTATGGCAAAATCATCAAGAGATAAGCCTATTAGACCAGATACTGTTCATAGAGGTACAATATCCTCAAATCTAATGCACCAAGCAATTTTTAAATCATCAAGAAATGCAGCGTTATCTGTTGGTTTATTTGAAGATAAAGAAATGAACAGACTAGACTACTTAAAGGAAGTAAATTTTAATTGGGAACAATTAATTAAAAAAAAATATGTGTTATATAGAAACAATTATATTTCAGAACATTTAAATAAATATAACAACAAAAGTAAAATAATTAAAAATGCAGAAATAGCTATTACATTAATCACTCCTAGAGCCATTGGTTATAATGTATTAAAGAAAAATCGTCATGATAAATACATGGCAGGTTTAAATAGTAAAGATCACGCAATCTTAATAGCTGGAAATGGCTATTCTTTTAAAGGTGACAAATGGAGGTATAGTAAAAAATTTGATAGGATAAGAATTGTTCAAGGAGAAACTATAATAAAATTTAAAGCAGATGACCATACAAGATTATCTAAAATTCAAGCTAAAAACTCTCCCGTATTTAAAGAAGTATCTATATTTAAAATTGATTCTAAATATAATTTTGACCCAACTAAAGCTTGGTATTTAGAATTATTAGATATTAATTATGAGGAACAAAATATTCAAAATATTATAATTCCATATATCATGAGTGATGAGCTAATAATTAAAAAAACTACAGAATTACCAATGTGGACAAATATTTGGCTGGATTCAAAATTTAGAATATTAATTTTATGTTCAGCATTATTAATTTTGATCTGTATTACCATTTTTCAAGATAGAATTAGTAAATATAGAAAAATATATAGGGTTATTAGAGTATCTTATTTATCATTTACTTTAATTTGGATTGGATGGTACGCAGGTGCACAATTATCAATTTTTAATATCTTATCTATAATAAGAATTCCTATAACTGGTTCAGACTTAAGTTATTTTTTAATAGATCCTTTAATATTTATTATATTATCCTTCACGATAATTTCTGCTTTAATATTAGGAAGAGGATTATTTTGCGGCTGGCTATGTCCTTTCGGAGCATTGCAAGAGTTAATTGGATGGATTGCTAAAAACTTAGGTATAAAGAAAAAAGAAATTTCAGAAAAATATTATACTAAATTATGGACTATAAAATATTTTATTCTAGTTACTATTATTGCTATGTCATTTATATCTATGGAAACTGCTTCTTCATTAGCTGAAGTAGAGCCTTTTAAAACAGCTATAATGAGACATTTTAACCGGGGTATACCTTATGTTAGTTATGCTGTTGCTCTTTTATGTTTAAGTGCTTTTATGGAAAGAGGTTTTTGTAGGTTTGTTTGTCCTTTGGGTGCTGGTTTAGCAGTAATTGGAAAATTAAGAATTACTGATAATCTTAAAAGAAGAGAGGAGTGTGGAAGCCCTTGTAATTTATGCTCAACGTCTTGTCCGGTAAATGCTATTCCTTCCAAAGGAAAAGATAAGGGAAAAATTATTATGAGTGAATGTTTTAGATGTTTAGATTGTCAATTAGAATATGTAGATACTAAAAGATGTCCTCCTTTAGTTAAAATAGAAAAATTTAAAGTTAGAGCAGCCTAATATGCAAAACATTATAACAAGAAGAAATATTATTAAAATAACTGCAAGTGCGATTGGTATGCTTCCATATACTAGTTTTGCTAATAAAAATATATATAATTATCACTGGAAAGGCTCGGCACTAGGTAACCCAATAGAGTTGAAAGTTTATACTAAAAATAAAAATCATTTAGAAAGAATTATAACAATAGTTAGTTCAGAAATAGACAGATTAGATAAAATTTTTTATCTACAAAATGCCTCCAGTAAAATTAATTTGCTAAATAAAGAAAAAATTATTCATAATCCAGGCTCAGAATTATTAAATGCGATAAACATTTCTGAAAATTTTTTTAATATTAGTAAAGGGTCATTTGATATAACTGTACAACCTATATGGAATTCATATTCTTCTGGAAAAAATCTTATTTCAGATGGTATAGGGTTTAATAATATTGATGTTTCCAAAAATAAAATAGTATTATTAAATAAAAATACAGAGATAACACTCAATGCTTTAGCACAAGGAATATTAACTGATAGAGTCCATGAAATTTTATTAAATTCAGGAATAAAAAACCATTTAATTAATTTTGGAGAAGGAAGATCATCAGGATTAGCTCCTCATGGGAAGAAATGGTTACTAAATATTAATAATAATACTGTTGATATTACAAATAAAGGGTTTTCTGTAAGTGAAGCAAGTAGCACAATACTTCCTAATAAAAAAAGTCACTTATTTAATGCAAATATTTATGATGCGGCTTTAGACATTCCTTCAAAAACAACAGTGATTGCTAATTCCGCTACATTAGCAGATGGGCTATCAACAACTTATGCAATATCTAGCAAAATTGTAAGAGAACAATTAATAAAATATTTTTCAGATGCAAAATTTATAATAAATACATAATAAGTAAGTGTTATCTATACTTACTTAACTCTTCAGCAAGTATAAAAGCTAACTCTAATCCCTGATTTGCATTTAGTCTCGGGTCACAATGAGTATGATATCTATCTCCAAGGTTTTCTTCCTTAATTTCTTGCGATCCACCAACACACTCTGTAACATCTTGACCAGTCATTTCTAAGTGAATACCTCCAGCATAAGTACCTTCAGATCTATGAATTTGAAAGAATTGTACTACTTCACTCATTATATTATCAAATGCCCTGGTCTTATAGCCTGTCTGAGCTTTAAAAGTATTTCCATGCATTGGGTCGCATGACCAAATCACCTTTTTTCCTTCACTATGAACTTTTTTAACAAGTCCTGGCAAAACATCGCCTATTTTATCTTTTCCCATCCTTGCTATTAAAGTAAGCTTACCAGCTTCATTTTCTGGGTTTAATTTATCAATTAAGTTTATTATATCATCACTACTCATTGTAGGGCCAACTTTTACACCAATAGGATTTCCTATTCCTCTCATAAACTCAATATGAGCCTCGTCTAAACCTCTAGTTCTTTCACCTATCCACAGCATATGTGCAGAACAGTCATAATATTCTTCCGTAATACTATCAATACGTGTTAAGCTCTGTTCATACCCTAATAATAAAGCCTCATGTGATGTAAAAAAATCTACTTTAGACACTAAACCTGCAGTATTTTTATTAATACCACATGCCTTCATGAAATTTAAGCAATCACCAATACGATCTGCTATCACTCTGTATTTATTATCTTGGCTACTTCCTTCTAAGAATTCTAAATTCCAACGATGAACTTCATGTAAATCAGCATAACCCCCAGTTGCAAATGCTCTTAAAAGATTTAGAGCTGATGCTGCTTGACTATAAGCTTTAAGCATTCTTTCAGGGTCTGGATCTCTAGCTAATTCTTCAAACTCTATACCATTTACAATATCTCCCAAATAAGATGGAAGCTTAACATTATCTCTTATTTCAAAAGAATCTGATCTAGGTTTTGCAAACTGTCCAGCTAAACGACCAACTTTAACTATAGGAAGTGAAGCTCCATATGTTAATACAGCTGCCATTTGAAGTATTACTCTAAATGAATCTCTTAAATTATCTGCATTAAATTCAGCAAAAGACTCAGCGCAGTCTCCTCCTTGTAATAAAAAACCTTTCCCTTCGGATACTTCAGCTAATTTTTCTTTTAATGTTCTAGCCTCTCCAGCAAATACTAAAGGAGGAAGAGTTTTCAGCTTGTTTTCTACATCTTGAAGTTTATTTAAATCTGAATAAACTGGTTGATGTTTTATAGGAAACTTTCTCCAAGAATCTATAGACCAATTAGAATTCATAATTTTATTACCTAAAATACATTAATTAAATATTATTGAGCATTATGATTACTGCGAGTAATCTTTATTTACAAGCTTTTATTACATTAAAGTTCTATTTTAATGTTACAAGCTCTTCTGCAGCAGTGGGATGAATACCCATTGTATTATCAAAATCATCCTTCGTTGCTCCCGCTTTGATAGCAACTCCACAAATTTGAATTATTTCTGGCATATCATCTCCTATAGCATGAATACCTACAACTTTATTATCTTTTTTTCTAACTATCATTTTCATAAATATTTTAGTATCTCTTCCTCCCAGAGTTTGCTTCATAGGTTTAAAAGAAGTCTTATAAACCTCTATACCGCCATCTTCCGCATACAAATTATTTGCCTCTAATTCGTTCACTCCTACTACTCCAATAGCCGGTTGTGAAAAAACCGCTGATGCTACATTTTCATAATCACAAACTCGAGTCATACCACCAAAAAAATTATCAGAAAAAACTTGCCCTTCAGCTATAGCAACTGGGGTAAGATTAATCCTATTAGTAACATCTCCTATAGCATAAACATTGTCTATGTTAGTTTGGTTATTTTTATCCACAATAATTTCACCAACTAAACCTGTTTTAACACCTATATCAACTAAACCTAAACCCTTAGTATTTGGAACTCTTCCAGTAGCAAACATAACTTGATTTGATACAATATTTTTATTATTATTTAGAGTTACTGATAAAGCGTCCTTAGTTTTTGAAATAGAAGTAATTTCCGTTTCAGTAAGAACTTTAATATTACTTTTTATGTATTCTTCTTTAATTAATCTTGATATATCATAATCAAAGCCTCTTAATAAATTTTTACCTCTATAAATCAACGTAACATCTGAACCAAATGATGCAAATATCGCTGCAAACTCTAATGCAATATATCCACCACCATTGATAATAATTTTTTTAGGCAACTCTTTTAAATCTAAAGCTTGGTCAGAATTGATACATAAATCTATACCTTTAATTTTAGGCAAAAAAGGTTTACCTCCAACTGCGATTAAAATTTTATTAGCTTTAATAATATTACTATTTATTTCTACTTCATTATTACTAATAATTTTTCCAAAACCATTAATAATATCTACTTTAGATAATAAATTTAAGTAAATATTATTTAATCTATCTAACTCTTTATCTTTAGAATGAATAAGTTTAGCCCAATCATGTTCAATGGAACCTATATTCCATCCAAAACCAGCTGCATCTTCTAAATCATGTGCAATATGTGCCCCATAAACTAAAAGTTTTTTTGGAACACACCCTCTGAGTACACATGTGCCTCCAACACGGACACTTTCTATTATTGCAACTTTAGCACCGTGATTAGCTGCAATTCTAGCAGCTCTCACTCCACCAGATCCTGCACCAATGACGATTAAATCATACTCTTTTTTATTTTTAATAGTATCTTTCAACATAAACCCTTAAATAAATTTTTTATTATTTATATATATATATTTTTTTATTCTAGTGCTAGATTAATCTAATGAGACCATTTTTAATTATCTACTTATTATTATTTTTTACTTCATTAGAGGCAAAAGAAATTGATAAATGCAAAGATGAATATAACTCATTTGAGACTAGCGAATGTCTAAAAAGTTTAAAAAGTAAGCTGACTAATCATAAACTATCTATAAAAATATTCGATACAAAAAATAATCTTTATACAAATAAAAATATATTTCTAAGCATATGTGGATATAACATTACTAGTCATAAATACTCGGGAAGAGACGGCGCTATAGAAATTATACTAAAACCTAAGTATTTAAAAAATTGTAAACCTTTAATATCTTTAGATATAATAAGTGAGTACGGACAATGCAAAGAAGGTAATTATGCTAAAGCTAATTGGAATTCTCTGGAGATGAATAAATTAATTTATTTTTCATGCTCAAAATAGGAATAATTACTAATATTATTCTTTAAAACTTTTTGAAGACTGTTAATAGTATAAAAATTTTCTATATGTTTTCTAGCAGATATAGAAATATTTTTATAAATTTCAAAGTGATTTATGAGCTTTATTATTACTTCAGCTATTTCTTGTGGATTTTTTTTCTTTACTAAAAAACCATTTTTTTTATCTACAATAATTTCTGATGGACCATCACAATCTGTTGATACAACAGGCTTTGCATAAGACATTGCTTCAATAATAGTTAAACCAAACGGCTCAAAATGAGAAGGCTGACAGAATATATCAATATTATTATAAAAATCTTTCTTGTCTTTAACCCAACCGGGAAAATCTAGCTCTATTAAGTCTTTTGAAGCATTCCTTAAATTATTATATAATTCGCCATTTCCAGCTAAAATAGCTTTAAAATTAATCCCTCTAGCTTTAAGTATTTTTAAAGCATCTATAAAATCAAAAAAACCTTTTTTATCTACCATTCTACCTAATGCACCTATAACAATTGTTTTTTTTGTTATATTATTTATTTTAAAATCAGGGATATTTATTAAAACATTCGGGCAATAGACACATCTGTTTTTACTTACTCCTAAATTTAATAATTGATTGTTGATATTATTATTTACAGAAAATATCATATCTGCTTTTTTAAAATACTTTAATTGCGACTTTTTAGCTGTATGATTTACTGCAAAGACTGGTTTCAAAGTATTTTTTTTAATTATTTCTATTAATTTTGCATTGTGTACAAACAAAATATCTGCATTATTAAGTATTTTTTTTATCCATATACATAATCCAAATTTTAATAAAATAAAATCTAGCCAGTTATAAATATTAATAGACAACAATTTATCTTTATTAATTATTAACCTTGTACAAGACTCTATAGAATTAATTGCCTCAGAGTCTTTATGTAATATTACAGTAACTTTATAGCCCTCTTTTATTAAAGCAGCAGTGTGTATGCCTATCATAGTAGATATACCACCTGGCTCAATATCAGTAGAAATTAAAACTAAGTTATTATTTTTCATTTAATACAAAAGTATAAATTTATTAATCTATTCCTGCAAACATCATATATTTAGTTTCTAAGTATTCGTCTATTCCTTCTGCAGCTCCTTCACGACCAATGCCAGATTCCTTAATCCCTCCAAAAGGCGCTACCTCGGATGATATTACTCCAGCATTAATTCCAACCATTCCATATTCTAGAGCTTCAGCTACTCTATATATTCTTCCTATATCTCTACTATAAAAATAGCCAGCTAAGCCATAATTTGTATCATTAGCCATTTTAATAACTTCCTCTTCAGTAGAAAATTTAATTAATGGAGCAACTGGACCAAAAGTTTCTTCATAAAATATTTTCATTTTATTCGTAACATTTGTCATAACTGTAGGCTTATAGAATTGTTTACCAGCGTTATCTAAGGATCCTCCTGTCATAACTGTAGCTCCCTTTTCTACCGCATCATCAACATGGCTTTGGACTTTATTAACAGCTGCCATAGTAATTAGTGGACCAATTTGAGCTCCATCTTCTCTTCCATCAGAAACTAGAAGGCTCGCTGATTTATCAGAAAGTCTTCTAGCAAAATCATCGTAAATTTTTTCATGAACAAATATTCGATTAGCAGATACACAAACTTGACCACTATTACGATATTTATTAGCCATTGCACCTTCAACAGCTTCATCGATATCTGCATCTTCAAATACTATAAATGGAGCATGCCCTCCTAATTCCATAGATACTTTTTTAATAGTTGAAGCAGTCTTAGCAATTAATGATCTTCCCACATTAGTAGAACCTGTAAAAGAAATCTTTCTCACATCCTTATTTGTACATAACTCATCTCCTACTTCTGCAACATTTTCTTCTGATACAGAAATAAGGTTTATAACTCCCTTTGGTACCCCTGCTCGATGCGCTAACTCTACTAATGCAGTAGCAGAAAAAGGGGTTGAACCTGCAGGTTTTATTACAACAGGACAACCTGCTGCTAGCGCAGGCGCAACTTTCCTAGTAATCATTGCTGCAGGAAAATTCCATGGAGTTATGATTCCACAAACTCCAATTGGCTGCTTTATAGTCATAATTCTTCTGCCTGCCATAGTAGAAGGTATAGTTTTTCCATAGGTTCTTTTAGCTTCTTCAGAAAACCAATCAGTAAACCATGAAGCATAGACAATTTCACCTCTAGAATCTGCAATAGGTTTACCATTTTCTAAAGTCATAATAAGAGCTAAATCATCAATATTTTCTAATATCAGTTCATGCCAACGACGAATAATAATAGACCTGTCCTTGCCTGTTAGCTTTTTCCAATCACTCCAAGAGTTATTTGCAGCATCAATTGCGCGAATAGTTTCTTTTTTTGATGCATTAGGCATAGTACCAACTACAGTTAAATCTGACGGATTGACAACATCAAAAGTATCTCCATTATCCGAATTAACCCACTCACCATTTATAAAACATTTTTGCTTAAATAAACTTTGATCTTTTAATTGAAAAACTAAACCACCTGCATCTATATCCATTAGAAACTCCAAATTTGAATTTTTTATCCATTAATATACTAGTCAAAAAAAAGTTGTATGCATATATAAATTTATAAAATAATCAATTTATAAAGCAAGCTTGTTAGAATTCAACTTCAACCACTTTTTGTGACTTTTATAATCTTTCATATATTTTTCAACATACGTCCAAAAATATTGAGAATGATTAGGGTGAACAATATGACAAAGTTCATGAATTATTAAATAGTGAATTACTTCTATAGGAGCCATTATAATGCGCCAATCATAAGAAACTCTCTTATTTGAGTTACAACTTCCCCATTTACTTTTATACTCTCCGAACAAAAGATTGCTAGTAGTAACCCCTATTAATTTTTCATAATAACTATTTGTTTTAATTAAATATTTTTTTGATTCTACTATATACCAATTTCTTAGAATAGTTTTTACTTTAGACTTATTATTAATATTATCTGTTGAAAGAACAATATTATTTAACTTTATTTCGACATTAGTGACAGAACTTTCTTTCAATTGTAAAAGGTAATCTTTTCCAAAAAACATTAACTTTTCACCATTTACAAACCTTTTATGTATTAGAGGTTTATTTAATTTTTCTGAAGTTAATTTTTTATTTATCCAACTTATTTTACTTAAAATTAACTTATCTATTTCTTTCTCTGAAATAAATTTTGGAACAGAAATTATTAATTCTTGATTTTTAACTAAAAAAGATACTGTCCTAATTCTATTAGTTCTTTTTATTATAATGTTAAAATTATATTTCATAAGATAAATTATATATTAATTTAAATAGCATTAATTTAAATTTTAGCTTCCCATTCTGGCATTATTTTTATTATAGACTTTGTCAACTTAGTTATTTCTTCATTAGATATAGTAAATGATGGCATTATGTATATTACATCTAAAAAAG
>Ga0213868_10005601_pt1 | contig 11243 bp, 7 predicted proteins | sample PICome_9_FD_160087 | JGI IMG/M metagenome (GOLD analysis project Ga0213868, IMG submission 160087) | Coastal seawater microbial communities near Pivers Island, North Carolina, United States - PICO127 | ecosystem: Environmental > Aquatic > Marine > Coastal | place: USA: North Carolina | collected...
CAATTTGAACTCATTGAATAATGATTTAGATCCAGCAATACGAGCAGAAGCTACCATGCTACAAAGCATAGACCATCCGTATATTGTGAAGCTGATAGATGTATTTGTTCATCCAGGTAAAGCTGTATACTTGGTGATGGAGCTACTCAATGGAGGTGATTTGTTTGATAGAATCGTTGAAAAAGGGAGGTACACAGAAACAGAAAGTAGGCAAGTTATGAGGCGTATTATGGCTGCAGTCTACTATCTGCATCAGGAAAGAGACATTGTTCATCGTGACTTGAAACCCGAAAACATCTTGCTTGCGTCAAGAACAAACGATATAATCGTAAAAATCACAGACTTTGGCCTTGCTAAAAGTATTACCGATGATGGTTTGAAAACATTTTGTGGAACTCCTCAATATTTTGCACCTGAGGTATTGCGTCGGCGACATACTGTCGCAGGACATGGACGATATGGAAAAGAAGCCGATATGTGGAGCATGGGAGTTATTCTGTATATACTTCTATCAGGGATGCCACCATTCGATGCGTCAATTGGTACGGATGAAATTGAAAATATTAAAATCTCGTTCACTGGATCGAGATGGCAAGGTATTAGTGATAGCGCGAAGGATTTGATTTTAAAATTACTCAGTAAAGATCCTGCAACAAGAATTAGTGTGGTAAATGCTTGTTCCCATCCTTGGATATTGACTCCCGATGGTGACACTCATTTGCATCCTTTAGAAGACCCCAATATTCCTCGAACGCCGGTAAAATCAATTCGTAGTAATGAAATGGATAAATGCACCGAAGTTGATACAAAAGATGGCAAGCTTATCGCCTCTGCGTTACATGTCTCTCCGACTCCACCTAAAATATCTCATGCAGCATTGATCGACGGGAACACAAAGCAAACAAAATTATCAAGTTGGCTTGCAAATAAGTAGCTCAGTATATTTATTAAAAAAATATATACAAGCAAAAAGTTAGCTTATCTGAATTCTTTTTTATACGAAGTTTTCTGTTCACAACTTATCAATGGACATTTTTGCCCCAATCGCTCCCAAAATGAGCCCTGCCAACATTGAAAATGTAGTGAAGTATGTTTCATTTTTCATAGCCGCTGATGCCATCGCACCCTTATCTTTAACAATCTTGTTAAACATCATAGCGGGGAAGACATAAATCAAAGCGTTAGCCAACGTGGCACCTCCAAACGACATAATGAAACCTAAATCCTTAAGGTTAATCGCAGCATATGTAAGTAGACTGAGCAACGCAAAAGTAATGTTGTTCAAAGTAGCATTGGTCTGCTTTTCTTTCGGAACTTTCAAGAGACTAAGAGTCCCATCTCGGCAACCAACGAAAACCAAGGGATACGTAAAGATCAAAGAGAACGCAACTGCAATCTTTGCTATACCAACCAAGGCGTCTTTGTTGGAGTAATTACTGAGCACAAATCCTGCAGATGATTCTCCGAAAGTCGCAAAGCCAAAACCTGCAGCCAGACTGAAAAAAGCAATGGATGTTCCGAAAGAAACAGATACCAATTTGTTAAACCTTTCGATAGTGTTATTCTCAAGTTCATTGTAAAACTTTGGCGCATTAAAATGCGCCATAAATGAAGTTCCAAGCATGCAAGCCAAAATGATTGCATTAGAGGAGAAAACCTTTGATCCAAATATAGGTAACTTGGCTACATCTTGAATGTACTTCCCAGTAGCTCCGTAACTTCCGTCAAGACAACGTAGTCCCATGGTAGCAACAGTCAACGCCATTCCGAAGATTCCCAATAAGGAGAAAGGAGCAAGTGCAGCCAAATTCTTTAGAAGACAAAGGGGAAGAATTACGGTTAAAGTAAGCCCAATCAGTGTTTGAGGGCGAGAAGCTTGGATACCAGCTGCTGTCAAAAGACCTTGAAACGTCTCTCCAAGAACCATGCTGTATGCAAGACAAGCAAGAAAGGTCTTGCCAGTACAGGCCATGGCAGGAATCCAAGCAGAACTTGAACCAATACTTTTTTCCCATGCATCAGAGTAAGATGATGCACCAGTTAGAGCACAAACTCTGCCGATGAGACTAAAATTGTATCCAGAAAGAGCACCCATCAGAATAATGAGTGAAACAGCAGGGACCAAAGCCTTCTTTGAATTTCCAAATGCAGCAATTCCTGAAACAGAGGGGGTGAGAGAGTTCAATTTTAAAAAGAAAACGCGTGAAAAAAGGCCCCAAGGATCGAAGCGTACCTGAAGGAAGAGATAGAACCCCGACACCCACAATACCCTTGACAAGGTTAAAGATAGACTTTGACATTGTAGATTGGCCACCAGCAGCGCCTCCTTGAATTTCAGTGATAGCTTGACGAGACAATGAGGTGATTGAGTTCTTAGATGTAATAGATGCCTCATCACGGACTGTTCTTAAAGAAGACCTGGGAGTGAAGGCAACATCAGCTTGTACATGGCTAGATGTTAGAAGCGTAAACGTCACGAGAATGATGAACTTGCGAAACATATCAACCGCCGACACTAAATTTCAGTTTGAATGCAGTCTGTTGGTTGAAACTAAATAGTTAGAACTTTAGATAGGCCGGATTGGGCAATAAATACCACTAGTATTAATTGAACCTACAATTTGCGGTTGGTATTTCTTGTGTGGATTTTTGGTGTCAGCTGTCATACACAGTCAATTTATCCGCGATGGTTTGATTATTCATTCACTGACTGACTGACTCATTTATCTAAAAAAGTTGGGAGGGAAGCGGGCTGTACATCGTGCGTTCGGGGCTAGGTAGCAGAAAATGATGTTCATTGTGCGTGGCAAAAAAAATTGCCACCTCATGAACGGTGTCAAGGATTTTCTTCAATGTTGTTCCTCAGCCAGCACTCATAAATACAATTTCCACCATTATCTTTGTCAACTACATATACATTACTTACATTTTGTACCATAGCAGCTATAATCAACAAAATGACGATGACAACCGAATATATATATAACCATGCTACCGAAAAACTGCAGAATTTTCATATTGACGAGCCATGTTTTGAGTTTTCTGCAGTAGGCTTTCCAAGTGGTCCCGGTAGTTACCAAAGCCAAAAAAGCACGCCATCGAGCTATAACACAACTGCATCAACCACGTCCTCAAATCTGAGTGGATGGGGTAGCGCGATATCAAGAAAGTCCTATGCCTGTCTGAAGACCTTAGATGAAACCGAGACTAGAAAGATGCTAGCAGGCAATCCACCGAAACAACTTTCCAGCAGACAGGTACCTCCAACTGTCTCTGGACAAGCATGGGGATACTTTGCTGATACCATCGAAAACCCATGAATATGTGCTGCTTTCAGTTCTAGTTTCATACTTATGTCTACGCTATGCCATGACGAAAATGAACGCACTTACTAAAGCCAACTCACCGGCTTTGCTTCTGACTCTTTGCTGGAGCCACCACAACCAGCATTTTGACAATATACTGAACATATCAATACCTACTCACCAAGATAATTTTTGAATCTGATGACAAACTTACGTTTGTGAACGTAAATGAACTATAAATTTTGCATATATACACAACATCGGTTTTATTTTGTCACATATAATTTTAGTTCTTATTTGATATTACAACAACATCTCAATCAATGCTCATGGACTGACTCAGCGGGAAGTCTAACTATAATGGTTGAATTAATTAAGATCAGTTACAATTGATGATTTAGACAAGGTCGTGTGCAATTGCATTCTTAGTTTCGTCAACGGAGATATCTAAGAGTAGTTCAACGTTTTTGATGGTCGACATTGTTTAGGCCATTTTCGCCTTACGTGTTCCAATCCCTTTCATGACGGACATTGACTCATCTTACAAGATAAGAACTCTGAGCTGGACAATGTATAGCCCTATTGAACTTTGAAAAAATATTGTTGCAATTCATCTCTCGGCTCCGTAGGCTCTCGCTGCGCTCGGCGCGCGGCTCAAAACTCAAAATCGGTTGATTACTTTTTCTCTGATCACATGTAAATAAAATATGCCATAGTTCGTAAGATTATGTGGAGAAACGAAACTAGTATAGAATTATCATGGTTGTTAGATAAGTTACCACGCTACAAACGTATAATAGACTGTTCAGTCAAGGATATCAGCAACACTCATCGAAAAGGTGATGTTCCAAGGAACGGAACAATCTTACTGTTAGTTATTCACGCCCAAAAAACTGATGCTGATTGTTCTGTTTTTGAAACATTTGTTATGAAACAAGTCCCCCCTTCAGGATTGATTGCAAGTGCTCGGTTGGGGTTGGCGCGTGAGGCTATATTCTACGATCAACTTGCTTGGAGTCTTAGGACAACTGATGGCTTCATTCCCTTTATCGCATATTCACACGGTAATATGAAAGATGGTTCAAAAGTGATTTTGATGGAAGATTTATCGGACGACTATGTTGATTCAGGGGTTCTCTTTGGTCCAGGAAATCCAAATAACTGGAACAGAGATCTAGAAAAACTAATTGCAACGTCATATCCTAGGAACGTCCCCACCAGTTACGAAGTAGCAAACGAAACTTTTTTGGCAATGGCGAAAGTTCATGCCGCCTACTGGAGAGATAAAGAGCTGTTGCAAGAAGAGTACAGTTGGTTAAGAGGGTCTTCTTGGGTGAATGGTAAAGACAAAGATTCATGGCAAGCATCTCAGGGTATGATACAATCAATGTGGGAAAAATATTCTAGCCTCGAGAAAGAAGCGACCGTAGATGGAAGCATACGGTGGGATTCACTTGTAAGAACAATTACAGAAAAGGCTATGAAAGGCATCAGTTGGGAGAATCAACTGAAGCGATTGAACAGAGATTCTCACTTTAGCTTAGTTCATGGAGACTTTTGGCCAGGTAATGTTATGATATCGAAAGATAACATTGAAGACAATGAGGAATGTAGTTCAAGAAAGTTGAAGATACTTGATTGGGAAATGGTTGGTGAGTCGTTGTTGTACATTGTATCCATCCGCAATTATTTATCTAATCAATCGTCATTTTGAAGGACTTGGTAGTGGACCGCAAGAACTAGGACAATACATAATTTCGAATATGGAAACAAGTGATAGAAGAAAGTATGAACTACAGCTCATTCGTAACTACTATGATAGACTAATCCAACTAGGAGTAAAGGATTTTACTTGGAAAAGCTGCTGGAATGAGTACAAAATTGGTGGTCTTGAAAGATGGATCTGGTTTTTAGTATATTTCTGCGCTCAAAATAATCCTGAAATGATCAAATGGGCTCAGTATTTTCATAATCAGATCAAAGACTTTGCGCATGATCATGGTATACAACCAGAAGATGTCACTCAGCCAAGGCCATGAAAGAAGCCGGATCGACGTTCGAAAGAAGATAAATATATTACTAAAGCGGTCTTTTTGTTGATTGATATACATTTACACTTATTCTGTGCTATTTACTACGATCTAAGTACGATGTATTTATATACTAACATGGTCGTATCGGCCAAAAGAAGGCAATATTTCGGAAAAAGGAACAAGCATCAAGCATTTAGTCGAAGTAGACACATACTGAGATATCGTAATATACAAGAAGCACCAATCATGAGCGAGGATGAGATACATTTACAATCAAAAGATGTAGACGAAAATGGGAAAGAAGTTTGGAAGAAAGTCGGCAGTCTTCAATCAACGGGTACCACAACATCTGAATCTGCCTTCAAAAAAGATCTTTCAATAGGAATTAAGTCGATGTTGTCACCAAACGCTCGTATTAAAGCACATCGTCGAGCAAATTATTTATATCGCCATTCATCAGATAAAGTTGATACAAACCTTCTGATTTTATTTCACGGAGCTGGCGATTCTCATGTACCATATCACGATTTAGCAAAGAAAATGAACCTGCCTCAGACTGCGACTTTAAGTATTCATTCTTCTGCCTTTGGAGAAGGATTTGTGAAGCTTCCGTTTGATTTAGGTTACACTTGGTTTAATCAAATGAATTACAGTAATGGTGAAAAATTATCATCAAAAGACCATGAGCTCACTTTATCTCTACAGAATGCCGTTGTCAAAATAAATCTTCTCATCGACACCCTGATCAATGATGGATGGTTAGCAGAGCGAATTTTTCTCTTTGGTTTCAGCGCTGGGGCATGCTTAGTGATGCACATTTGCGAACATCGTCTAAAACATGATGAATTAGCACTCGGAGGTGCTATATGTGTTGCAGGAGGACTTATTCAGTATGATGATGTAGTCAACCAAACAGATCATGTACAGAAACAGAAAGACTGCACAAAACTTCTTGTTTTCGGAGGGACTCATGATGAGACTTTCGACGTAGGAGCTGCTGAGACTTCAGTACGTGAATACAATAAATGTGCAGGATTTTCTGCCGCGGAACTGGTGATACGAAAAGGCAAGAAACATGAGATGATTTCCGGTGAGTCTGATGTACGAGAAGTGATGCGTTTTCTTGGCCAGAAATTAGTCCGACGGACAATTCAAATGGAAGGATATTGCGAAATAAAGTGACGCTCTTTAGGTTCGATGACACAGTTCCATTTTAAAACTCTGTTTAGCTAAATTTATTACGAATATCATCTGTTAAATCCCACATATTCACGCAAGCATCAGCTCCAACGGATACTAAAATGTATCCATCTGAATGATTGATGAATCGGAGACCTGTCACACCTCCTCTATGTGCAAATGCATATTCAATCCGGGTAGTTTTCTTTTTGAGACACCATACAAAGATTGAGTCATCATTGCTGCCACTGACAAGAAAATTATCATCTTGGGACCATGCCAAAGCATTGATTCTCTGTTTATGAAAACACCATCTGGATTTACCAACGATTGTTTCGTAGTTGCAATCAATGTTCCAGACTACTACATCTCTCACATCAGCAGATGCAAGCATTTTGCCATCATTTGATAAAGCCAGTGAATAAATTGGCTGTTGATGAACCCCTGACATTTGGTGAATTTCAGTCAGACAATTTCCATCGATGGCATAAACATGAATGATGTTATCACGCCCTCCAACGTAAAGTTTGGCATCATCACTAGATACACAAATAGAAGCCGCCTCATAAGACAAATCCATTTCAGAGATAATTTGGTTGCCTTTTACGAGGAGAATTCCATTGACAGTCATAATAGCAGCAATTCTGTTTCCTGTAGCGATAGCATTCGGTTGAGCTTGAAGGTCTGCCGCAGACACCATCATAGAAGACTCCGTGAATCTAAGTTTGTCGTCCCAACCTATGCTCAAAAGTTTTCCATCTATAATAGACACACCGGTAATAGCTCCAGTATGTACTTTGTTCATCAAGGTTTCATCAAATCCATTATCCATATTGTGATCTCCTTGAATATTGATTGCTTTTCCTGTCGATATATCCCACTGAACAATGACTCCGTCACTATCACCAGTATACATCACACTACTTTCCTCGTGAATGCTCATACAACTGATGGGAGCTTGATGCCCAGTCAAAAATTCAACCTCATCATCAAGTACGGCGATATGACCATTTAAGCCTACAGCTACAGGAATGTCCCCATGAACATATGCACAACCCATCATCATCCCTCCTAGAGGAACTTTGGTTATCATATTGGCCCCATGATCTGCAGCTATCAATGTAGCAACATTCCATGATCGAATTATATCAAAGGTTTCAACTGAAATAATCTTAACAGTCCCATCCGCTGAACAGGTCAATATCTGAGTCCCATCATCATTCCATGCACAAGAGTAGATACTCGCATCATGAACATTTTCCATCTTCTTCACAAGTGCTAAGGTCTTACCATCATAAAATACAATACTTTTATCTGTTCCAACACTGGCAACTAACGATCCTTGTTTATTGTATCTTACACAATGAATGGCACCTCTTGTATGACAAGATTCCGCAGGAACACCATCGACAACGGACACTCTACTAAAAGGTGGCCCAGCATTCAAATGGAGTGTAAAATCCTCGGCTCCCCCCGTTACAATACGCATAGGTCTATTTGGCTTGAATGCACAACTTGACGCTTTATTTCTAGCATGCTGTCCTAAATCACCCACTTTCACACCAGTATCCCATTGAATGACCTTGGCACAAACGCTACTAGAATCAGTATTACTCCCTTCTCCTACAATCACAAGACGCTTGGAGTCCATATCCCATGAAATATCACGAATGGGACCTGTCATTGCGGACGAAAGGTCCAATTTACACAAATGTTCTTCATTGTCGTAACTCCAAACTCGGAGCCTACCTCTCACATCAGCAGATGCAACATAACACCCCGATGGAGAGAATTTTGCCACAGTGACTTGAGCCGTATGACCTCTGTAAACGAAGGATTTGACTTTCTTGGAATTATCTAGTTCTCGAACTACCACAAGTCTTCCGGAAGGATAGACCAATAGTGGACGATCGGAGTTGATCCGTCCACCGGTCCCATCGAGTGAAATGGGAAGGCCTCTTTCAGGTTTTGGAAGAGGAGGAGTTTGAAAGATGAGGTGATGAGATGGAGGAATACAAGAGTTACTTGCGTCTACTGAAAGAGTTGTCATGTTTTTGTTTTGGGAGAGGAAATGGATCAGCAAATCAGCAAGCAGAGAGATCAGAGAGATTATCTTCTATCTACGTAGACGTAGATACTCGTTACTCGTAGTGTTCGTAGCATTCAAATTTTAACGGATCTGAACCCAGTTCATCAGATACGAAACAATTTAGTTTATTTTCCGCTTTTCATAAAACACATACGATTCAACACACCACACGGAAAAAAGAGACGGTAGAAATAGCCTCTCTTTTCTCAAAGGCACAGTGACCAGAAATGTGAGGAACAGATTTGAAATCCAGCGAAGTCATAACACGAGTGTATTTTACACACCAAAGGTCTCTTTTCCTCAAATCATCACAGGATTGAAATCTCTTTGATAATATTATTTGGATTGCAGTCATCTATCTCTAGTAGTGATCCACAGTTTTTTTATATATGGAACGATAAAAAACTGTTCCCGAACCATTTTGCTGTTATACTCACAAAAAACGTGTCGTTATCATGCCTCGATCATCACGTGATTATTACCCAAAGGCATCCGCACCACCCGCTCGCAACACAAATGCTACACAAAGCATCGCCAGTCAAGAAGAGTCCGATGCTGAATATGCCCGTCGTCTCCAAGCGGAAGAAGAAGAATACATTAGGAAATCCTCCATTCGTGTTTCAAGGCCTCCTCCTACACAAACACCCATTCATACGGAAGTCTTAGACGACCACGAGTTGGCGTTAAGATTAGATCAGGAAATGCGGGATCAAGATGTGGCCTTAGCTTTGCAGACACAGGAAGCTATGAGGTCAAAACACAGACAAGATTTGCCACAAAGTGCTCGTTCTGAGGGCACTCCAGCCGTACCTACAGATAAGCCATCAGGGTGCACCAGGAGGAGACTTGGCACCGCTATATTTATACTTATGATGTTTGCAGGAGCCTCTATATTAGTGTATATGTTTGGGGGGAATATCTGGGGTAAGTTGGGTGGGAGTTCTTCAAGTTTGCCTCCTTTCTACACTTATGAAGAGGAAGGAGCTTTGGGTGAATTCAATGCATGGAATAATAAAGGTAAAGGTTTAAAGTTGACAGTTCAGAATGGGTGCTCCAGTGATTGGGATGCATACTTTACACAGGCCATAGCGGACTGGAATTTATCGGACTCATTGGAATTGACTACAACGAAACTTGATTCCCAGGATTTGGAGTGTACTGCAAAACGAGGAAAGATGATTGTTTGCAATAATTATTATGGTAAAACTGGTTGGACTGGATTGAATGAAGTGTACTTTGAAGGGTCAAAAATTGCTGCGTCTGTGGCCAAAATGAACGAGAGTTATTTGGACGGTGCGGGTTCTAGTGAAAGGCAGTACGTTATGTGCCACGAGGTAAGTACTTCTTCCACGCGAATACAATTTATTCTATATCTATTTTAGATGTAAATATGCTTACCCTACAATGTTGTCGTCTTAAAGTGTGGCCATGGATTTGGTCTTCCTCACCGGGATGAACGGATAAATAATCCTGACCTTGGATCCTGTCTTGATTACACCACCAACTTTGCAGTCAATAAGCAGCCTGATGAGGTTGATTACCAGAATTTGCGAAATGTCTATGGAATCTTGTCTCCTAGGGATCGTGGATTAAGGGGTTTTGATGCACATGAAGGACCAGAGCTACAAATCGATTCAGGTTGGAATTACAAACACGGGCGACTTCTTCACCAAAGTGAACATCACGCTGTATATGAAAATGATCTTGGTGGTGGAATTCGTGTTGTCACGCGGCTACTATTAGCACAGGAGCAGTGAATATGTTTCTTTGTATTTGTGTCTCTACCTTACTTTTGTTTTACAACACTCAAACGAAAATATAGTTACGAAAATAAAGTCACGACGTAGTAACATATAAGCATTGTGTATATACATACGTAGTAACATATAAGCATTGTGTATATACATTTCTGTACAAATCAGCTGGGTTGTTCTTCCTCAAAGCGGGTGTATTCATTCAAGATATCCGGGTTCGACAGAAGCGGCTTTGTTGCTTTGAATGATGTTATCAAATGATTTTCAGTTACTGCGGGAATTTCATCCCTCCCAGAATCCAACATCTCACGCATAGCCATCATAGCAGCTTCTCTACAAGCGCCTACAATTTCAGCACCTGTCATTAATCCAGAGATATCATCTTTTGCGAGTCTACTAATATCTATGCTACCATCTAAACTACTCTTGCCCCAGTATTTAGATTGCGCTGTTAAAATCTGCGTACGAGCTTCTTCATCTGGGTGTGGAACATAGATGACACGATCAAATCGACCTGGACGAAGGAGTGCTGCATCTAATGTTGATGGGCGATTTGTTGCACCAAGAACTAGAACTCCATCACTTATAGATCCATCGATTCCATCCATCTCATTCAAAAACGTACTTAGTACTCGTGCTGGTATGAAAATATTGTTGGTAAAAACATATTGATGCACAATATCAATTGAGGTCAATTTAAAAGGCTTACCTTCAGCGTTAGTCCCTCTGTCCATCCCACTACTATTGGATCCAGAACCAGAAACAATTGAATCTATCTCATCAAAAAATAAAATACAAGGAGATGCTGATCGAGCAAGAGAAAATGCGCGACGAATGACCGCTTCTGCTTCTCCTACATAGGAAGAAGAGTACACTTCAGCAG
>Ga0213868_10005604_pt1 | contig 11242 bp, 15 predicted proteins | sample PICome_9_FD_160087 | JGI IMG/M metagenome (GOLD analysis project Ga0213868, IMG submission 160087) | Coastal seawater microbial communities near Pivers Island, North Carolina, United States - PICO127 | ecosystem: Environmental > Aquatic > Marine > Coastal | place: USA: North Carolina...
TTGCTAACCTAACTAAAGCTATTTTAGGAATTGGTTTAAATAAGAAAATTGAAGAGTTTGAAAAAGCAGATATCCAAGTAAAAACAATTCGACTAAAAGAAAACAACCTACCTAAAGAAGATATCTCATTTCCAACATTTGAATACCAAGAACTTATAGATACACCTTGGGAAGATTCAGATTTCAAGAATATATTAGAAAGCAAATTTTTCTTCGTGTTTTATCAATTTGAACAAGAAAAATTAATCTTAAGAAAAGTAAAGTTTTGGAATATGCCCTACGCTGATGTTCTGGAAGCAAAAAATGTTTGGAAAAAAACGGTAGAGACAGTTTCGAATGGAAAAATAGTAAAAGAAGTAACTGAAAAAGGTATAAGAAAAACTTATTTCCCAAAGAAGACAGAAAACAAAGTCAGTCACGTTAGACCACACGCACAAAATCGAGATGACACTTATTTATTACCGGTTGAAGATAAGTTTACAGGATTGACTGAATATACAAAACATTGTTTTTGGTTAAACGGAAGTTATGTGAAAGATGAAATATTTATTAAATAGCCAACGCTTAATACACAATACCGTTACATACTGCAACTTCTAGGGGTCATATGGACTACTCGTAAAAACTTTCCTTTATCACAACACTCCCATTAACGATTTTAATAGGCCCTACAAGGCCCAAAACATGTTCTAGCAAGTATACAGGGCTTTCTTTTAAACGCTCTTTAAACTCCTGCCTAAGGGCTGTTAGGTACAAAGCCTGCCTGTGTACTCCAACAATACCACAAGCAGCTTCTTTGTTATAGGTATCTACGAGCTTTTGTAGCGTGTAGGTTTCAAAACTTGTTTTATAATCTGCAATAATTTTTGCATCCCCTTCTCTGTTTATTAAAATATATTCCATTGTTTTTTTATTTTCTTATTAATTTATTTTTTAGTGCAATTATTACAAAAACCAAAGCCCGATACTACCTGGTTTTGTGGGCACAACGCTCCACAGGTATCGCAATACCAAATTTTTGGTTTTGTATATTGGACGTTACTTAACCCCTCTTGTGAGGGCTTAAAAAATCTCGGTTTAAATGCATCCATTGAAATTGGTATGAATTTAGAAGACCCACCGGGTTTTCTCCAATAACTCAAAAAATCTTTGTCATACTGCTGTTTAAGTGCCAGTAGTTCTGTACTGGTAATTTGATGTATATCTCTCATGCTAGTAAGTTTTTTCTGAGACCAGCTCAATTTTAAAATTATCAAGTTTAGAGGGTTTGCCATTATCACCAAATGGAGACCTAGCATAAATCTGGCCTGCACATGTGTGTATAATAGCTGCTCTGGTATACATGCTAGCTGGGAACCCGTGCTGATCGAAAGTCACTTTAAAGACGAGTTCACCGCTTATAGAAACGCTCATTCTTCCTCGTCATGAAGATTGGCATACCTATCTGCCATCATTTGGCGATACAACGTGAGGCTCTTGGTATCAAAAAGATTGGAAATTGATTCTTCCTTGAAGAATTTGACTTGAATTTGCTTTGTTTTTTTCATTGTTTTACAATTTAAATTAAACTTAAATTGCAACAAGAAGAGATGTGGTATGCTCGTTATTTTGGAGAGATCCCGCATTCTAAACCACCGTGCTACGAGAGAGTCGGTTGGTACGTATAATTACGTTCCTGATGCTTTACAAATATACGAAAATTAAGTATCTTACATGAAATAACAGAATCAATAATAATGACAGCAAACCCAGAAAAATCAAGTTTTTTTAAAAAATATTTCACTTATGATAATGAATATATCTCAGGAACCACATATTTCAACAGATTAATACTATGGATATTTTTATCTGTATTCTTATTGTTACCTGGTTTATATTGGATTGGTATAATTGCATTTAAAAGAGGTAAGTCCTTAGGTTGGAATAATTTGACATGCTACATTACATCAATTCTACTAGCCCTGAGCCCAATAATATTAATTTCTATTCCTATACATTTTGTGTTATGGTTTTCAAGTGGTAAAGAAAAAAATTAGAATTTTAGATAAAAAAGTGGAAAGTAAATACCGCATCATAAATGAGTATTAATTCTAAAATAATCATAAATAGCAAAACATTTAAACACATACATATGAAATATTTGACACTACTTTGTGTGATAACCTTAACTCTTAATTGTTCTGCACAGATTATAAAATCAAAGGACGGAGTTTCTTTAGGAAAAAGGAGCGATTTTATAGCCTCCTGCACCAAAGGTGCCAAACAAGAATTAATGAAATTTAACGGAATAGAAATTGAAAGTTATAAATATTGCTCATGTGTTAGTGATAATTTAATACCAACAATAAATAGTTGGGAAATGGAAAAAGCAGTAAAAGAAAATAAAATTATTGATTTATTTCTTGAAGACGAAAATCTAGAAATATTAATGAGTTGCCTTGAGGGAAATTTTGAAATAGATGATGATTACAAATTTGAAGACATAGACAATACAGGATTTCAAAGAAAAGTAAGTATTAAAAATTGTGTGAAAGAAGTAATGAATACTCTAGAGAATGATACTATTTGGACAAAAGAATTAGCAGAACAATATTGTGATTGTGCAATAGATAAATTATACTCTAAGGGATACACCTACCAGGACATACTTGAGATTGAAGATGAGAATAGTGAATCATTCAATGAAATTGCAATGCCTTGTATTTCTTTGGTTTTGGACGATAATCCTGAATTTAAATCCTCAAATACCTATAATACAGACGATATAGAAGGAGACAAATACCGTAGCTTCATTCCACTGGTAGACTATCTTGGGCAAGGATATAAAATTAAGATATCAATATCTGGGGTTAGCAAATATTATTTGTTTGATACCGGTGCAAGTGATTTAATAATAGATAGAGACACAGAGAGAGAACTTTTATTAAATGGTGTTTTAAAAAGGGAAGACTATTTAGGAAAGACACAATACACAACGGCAAACAACCAAATAATGGAAGCTCAAATGGTTAAGGTTGATAATATTACTATTGGTGACTACACCCTGAGCAACGTTGTTATATCTATAGTAAATGAGGGATCTTTGCTATGTGGTAAAAGTTTTTTAGATAAATTTTATAAATGGGAAATCGATAAACAAAATAACGTTTTAGTGCTGTATAAATAATTTAAGAATATGACACCTGTTCTCTCATGAAAAAAATACTTCTACTACTCTTACTTATTTTATGTAGTGCTAATTGTTTGGCACAGAGCCGATATGTTTCACAATCAACAAAAAAGATTGTGTACGCTAGAGATGGCGGTATGTGCCAGTGCTGTGGTAGTTATTCTAGTTTGGAGTACGATCACATATCACCGTTTTCTTGCGGAGGTAGCAGTGAAGTGTCAAACATTCAATTACTCTGCAGGACTTGTAATAGAAGTAAATCAAATAGCTGCTATTGTAAAGTGCATAATAATAAAGTGGGGGTTAATTGTTGTAAAGGAAGTACCACAAAGCAATCTAAAACAACCGCCAAGCAATGTTCTGGCACGACTAAAAAAGGAGCTAGATGCAGAAACAGAACAAAGCATTCTAGCGGACGTTGTCATCACCACCGATAACACATAAGTAAGAGTTATGAGTAAAAGCTTATTATTTGCAATAGACATACATACACAAGAGGTAATTGTTTCTGGTTCTTCTAAAGGAAGTAATAAAATCAACTTTATTGAGCGTATTGTGCAAAGTGATAATGTTATGCTTTACAACGCTGTACAAACATTAACAAGCATTTCTAAATCATCTAATTTTGATATGGATATATTTGTGTATATGGATAAGGTTTGCCAGATGATGTATCGTAAACATAAGGAGAATAAATGACGGGAGCTAAACTATGGCTTCTTAGTTGAGATTATATTCATGATAAGAGTATTTATTTTGCAGTTGCTCTTAAACCCTCAAAATTAGCTTCATTAAAATAGGTAAGCCCTCCCCCTACTTGTTTAACCACTTAGTATATTTGTTTTTTAAAGATACTAAAGAGAATATTATAATATGTGAAATCAAAAGTTTTTCATTTTATTTTTTTAAATAAAATGGATATATTTAAGCAAGTCTGAATAACCTGAAAAAAGACTCAAAAGAGGGGTAAGTTACAATTCATAAAATTAAAAAACTATAACTTAAATTATTATACAATGAAAAAAATCATATCCATACTTATTATTCTAATTTCATTAAACACGTATGCTCAAGATAAAGAGCAAGAAATTAAAGAATTACAATTTAATTATTTATCATTTTTAAAATCTGAAGGTTATGTCGGAAGCATTGACCAGGATGGTGATATTAAATTTAAATATGAGGGTAAAACCTATTGGATATGGCCTTCAAAATCAAATTATTTTAGTATGTCTTATTACATGAATAATAAAGAAGAAGGTTGCTCAAATAAAATTAAGGCAATAGTAAAGGCCGCAAATGGTACTTTAAAAGCAACTTCGGTTTCAATTTTAGGAGAAAATTGCTCTTTGATAAAAATAAATACTGAGACTCTATTAGCAAATCCAAATGACTACAAACTACTTTTTAATAGATGTATAAGACTCATTAGATTACAAGTAGACCGATGGCGTGAAGAGTATGCGAAGTACCAATAATATGTCTTGGTCTTATTAAAAAACTATCGTTTAATTTTTAAGATAAATCATCAATAAATCATAGAAAATTGTATGAAATTCCTATAGAGAATTCCTCATCGAGGATTACTACCTAGATTTCTTTCTTTTACCCTTTTGAGTAATACTCACAACCCTTGTGTTTGGTCCAGATTTAATTTGGAAAGAGCCAATTCGGTCTTTTCGCCTTTTATTTTTATCACAACTTACTCTTATATAATCTTTATGTTCAATTATAGTACACCAATTTGGCAATTTACTTATATTATATGAGTTCAAGTTTGTTTCAATAGTAATAATATTTGTACTTGTATCTGAGGGAAAGATTAAAGAATTTGGAGTTATACTTAATCTAGGTTCTGTGAATTTATCACACTTTTTAATTTGATTTTTGGCAAATAAATCACTGGGGTTGGCTGAGAGAATTTCTTGATATATTTTTTTTGCGCCTGTATAATTTTCCAAATCAAATTCATCATTAGCTATTTTGAGTTTTTTTAAAAACCAATCAAGTACTTTTAATTTAATATCAATTTTTAATTGATCTTTAATATCAGCGTTTCTAAAAAGCTCTTTGTATTTGCTTTGGGCACAAACATAATCTCCCTTATCTAAGCAAGAGATAGCCTCTTTAAAGTCGTTTTGGCCATATATAAACGATGAAAACAATAATCCAACTATTAATATATATTTTTTCATTTTAATTGTTTAATAATGTTTGAATATTAGCATCAACATTCCTGTATTTTTTATCAATAATTTTAAATAAAATTTCAGATATGTAAGGGTAATTAGAGTAGGTTAACCCATATAATTTTATATAGCTAGAAATTTCAGCAACAATATTATTGTATTTTATCATTTCGATGGGTCTACCTTTACCATTTACCATTCCTTTGAGGTCTATTGATTTAATTGTATCTATACAATCTGTAAATCCCTGATATGTATCTTGATAGTATTCTAGATTCTCGTTTAATTCTGGGATTAGCTTTGATTGTTGTTTTATTAAAGAAAGTTTTTGTCTAGCTGTTTTCACTTTTGTTTCATTAAAAGGTATATCTAACAGGGCAATTGATGTGAAGTAAACTTCTAAATCATCAAATTTTTGTTTTAACCTCTTGTTTGTTAAAAGTTTAGTAACTAACAAATCCCGATCTCTCCGAAGTGTTTGGATGTTGGAAGAATTGATTAAATCATCAAAATTGTTGTTAGAAAGATAGTTTAGTGAAATTTTATCTAAAAGTTGGTCTTTAACTCTTCTTTCAGCTTCTTGTATTTTATCTATATTCTCACTACTTATTTTTTGTAAATCTGAGCGTATTTTTTCTATTAGTGTTTGTTTTATTTCAATAATAGAGTCGTGCTCATGTTTTTTATTTTTAATATCATCCTTTAATTCAGAGATTTTATTTTTTTGCGATTCAATTTTTCTGTCTTGTTTTATAAGTTTATCATAAAGATCATCTTGAGCAAATGAGCAAACAGTAAATAAAAAAAACAGTACTATTGTTAGTGAAGATGTTTTCATTTAGGATTAGTTATTTCTTAGTGTATAATTTTAATTAAAATATTTGTAGGCAGCAGAGGCTTCATTATCAAGTTTTGCTTTAACAGCATTAATTACAGAAGAGTCGTATTCATAATCGTTATTTTGACAATTATTTTTAAAGGTACTGTAAACTAGAGTTAGTTTGGAATGAATCTCAGTATCATAGTAGTTCCAACCCATTTTTTTGGGTACTTCTTGGTAAGACCCCATATGATAATTAATTTTATAAGAAACATAATCTGTGTATTGTTTGATTAACTGTTTTTTAATTTTACTGAGCTTTGTATGTAGTTGTAAATTATTATTAACGTAGGTATTACCCAGTTGATTGTTCTTATACCTTTCTACTCTAGAAATTTTATTTTTAAGAATGTTAAAAGGAAAAGTATAATCTAAGAGATAAGGATTTGATTTTAATTTAAGCCTTCTTGAACTTGATATAAAATTAGTAACCTCATCGTATTTATTGATAATTGTTTGCAAAGAAGAAAGGTCATTATAAATTCTACTTGGATTGGCGAGAAACTCAGAATTACTTAATTTTTGGCTTTCTTCTCTAATCAAATCAATGTCATTTTGGTCCCACTCAGGTTTTTCAAAAACTGTAAAAGAAGTCTGTATAAACTTATTTGCATACACAGTAAATACATTATTCAAAAGCATATCCGTATTGTCCCAGTTTTCTATAGGTGACTCACCTAGTTTAGTTTGGCACCAAGTGATTCAATTTTTTTTTCAATGTATTCTTTATGATTGGTTTCAAAAACTGGACCATCAACATCATCAAATGGAGGTACATCGTCATCAGACATTAGGTTTTTTGCAATTAATATTACAATTACTAGGGTTAAAAGCGTAAGAAATACTTTAATAATTTTCATTTAGTCTTTATTTATGATGTTTTCAAATTCTTTCAATGTTTTTAATCTTTTTACGTTATTATAATCATCTATTATTGTTCTGAGTCTTTGAGCTGTTTCCCCAGACATAGATATCTTTCCTAAATAGGTTTTTAATTTACTATCCTTAAGAATTTTATCTTTTCTAATTTTATTATAAAGCATCTCATAACTTGCTTGTTGATTGTCAATTGATTTTTTAAAAAATTCCAAATAAAGCTCCGCGGTTTTTTTCAAATCACTTGTTTTAGCTAATTTTTTAAGCTCTTTTTTTGTTATTTGATTCCCTTTTAATTTTTCAATGTCTTGATTCGATGGAGATTTAGGTGGTGTTATAACAGGAGGTTTTTTAACTATAACAGGAGGCTTCTCACCAACACCATCAACCATATCATCTACTACTACTACTTCTAAACCTTCATCAACCTTGTCATCTTCTTTTACTTCTTCTTTTAATTCTTCAACTGGTGGTGGTGGTGGGGATGGTGGGGGTGGCGGAGTGTTGTTTCTTTGCAAGAGTAATAGTATTGTTAGTGCAAATACAACTAATACTCCTAAAATAATAAGATAAATTGTTTTAATTTTTGGTTCTGGTTTGGACTGTATCGGTTTTTGTTCTGAGGTTACAGGAGGTATATAAGCAGTCTTAGAAGAGGTTTTATCTATGCTTATCTCTATGCCAGAGTTTCGTATCGCATGAAGAGGATTGCTCACATCACCCCTTAATTTTTCACTAACAAACAAGATTTGTCTGTACGGGCTGTAATGTTGCATAAATCCTTTATCCCAACTTTTTTGCAAATCTAAAGAATCGGGGTAATAGATAATTGCATCATCTTTATCCCCCGATTTTATAGTACCCGTAGAAAAAGAGTTTTTTCTAATCTTTAGTTGGTATTGTTTATTTATTTCCTGAAGAAAATCCCAAGATTCTACAACCTGTTCTAAATTATTGTTGTCGAGATATAAATCAGAATATTGTTTTGAAATTGTATCTAAAAGAGTAATGATATCTTTGCTTTGTAAATTTTCATTGTGAGGTAAAAACAATGAAAATCCTATAAAACCAGTACGTTTATCTCCAGAGACATCACGTATAATTTTATATTTAGAATATATAATATTGTTATCAAAAGATCTAATGGTATAGGTTTGCTGACCAATGGCAGAGCCTTTTGGACTGTCTGAATTTATATCAAATAAACCAGCAATACTATCGTTTTTTGGAAAGAAAATTTCCCTCCCCCCTTTTGTGCCATGTATTACTATATTCATCTTTTAACTATTAAAAATTTTTCTGAACATACCTTTACTATTTACAGGAACACGCTCTAGCAAGTCTTTTATTATTGATGTTGAAAAATCTCGATTTATCTTACATATTCTTTTAAAATAGACATCCCCAACTGAAAATAATTTAATCTCAAGATCAACAGAGTTTGTTTCACACTGAGATTTGAGTATTTCCATAAAATTACCAAATTTTGATTGTAAAAACATTTGTGCCCTTACTAACTTTTCTTGAGCATCTCCCTCTATCTCGTCAGACTTGGTAATAATAACGTTTACAGCATCGGTATTATTTTTAAAAATACCGTCATTGTCTTTAAAATAAACTTGAGCAGCATTCAAATAGTCATCCTGAGTAAGGTTATTATCTAATGTTCCTTGAGTCTCCTTGTTGTAATCAATAAAAAAGTAATGTATTTTCCTGTTTTTACTTTTTAACAATAATTGTAATAAATCAAATGATTTTTGGGTGTTTTCTTGATCCTCCTCTGTTGTGATTTTGGTATTATTTACAACTTGATAAAAATATTTAAATACTTCACCGCTTAATTCAAAAAAAGATATTTTTCGTTTACCCTTTTCACCACGTTTGTAAAACAAAAAAGGCATGTATTGCGTACGATCAATATTTGTTCGTGCGGGAAGATAACCAATATCTTCTCTGAAAATATTCACCAAATTTGTACGGTATACAGATCCAAACTTAGGAGTGCAATCTGGGGCTTCCATCGTAAAATCTTTTTTAATTGTACTCAATATAGCAGACAAAGCACATGTCTTACCAGAAGAGGGTATTCCCCAGAAAAAGACATCTGTATATCCCTTTGGTATATCACTAGCCTTTTCTGGGGTATCATTAAATTTTAAATCAGGCTCAACATAATTATTAACTACATCAACATCAATACCAAGTTCAAAGCATAATTTCTCAAGGTCTTCGTTGCTTAAATTGTCTTTAACTTCCTCTATGGTAAATTTATTTATATCATCCTTGATTTCGCGAATCATACGATCACCCGCTTCTCTTTTTTTTAGATTGACACTTTCTTCCTCTTCCATTTGTTGAATCTTTTTTTCAACATCTTTTGCATGAATCCCCTCAGGAAAAAGAGATAAATAATCTTTAAAATTATCTAAGTTTTCTGCAGCGCTAAAACATTTATCATCTTCAACTTTTAAAAGTTTTCTTACTGCTGTTTGTTTTGTATGGTCAAAACAACCAGAATTTTTCAATTTAGCAAAAGTAGTTTCTTGAAGTAAAATACCTTTAACAATAACAGCAGGTTCTAATGTATCTAATTTATTAATGTAATCTTGTTCTTTCATAATTTATCGTTATATCGAAATATCATATTGCCCTTGATGAGATTTATTTTTTTTAGATTTTGTACTCCTTCTTGAGGTAAAATAAGATAGAAGCATTAAAAGCCAAGCAATAAAACCAAGACACAGAGAGAGTATTGTAGGTTGGCTAGTGGTTGTAAAAAGTTTTTCTACATCTCCTACAGAGGTGGTCGGTTCAAAACTAGGACCGTATTTATTATAGCCTGGTTCTTGCTTAGACAAATTAATTAGCTTCGATTTTGTATCCTGTATTTTCGTATCAAGGTTTTTTATAACCTCAAAGGTTCCAATAGGTTTTTGCTTCCAACTGGAGATAATACCCCTAGAATTACTTACATAAATAGAATCCTTTTTCATGATGCTATTAAAATTATCTGGAAATAAATCTCTTTGAAATTCATTAAGAAAACTTCGTATCTGCGATTGGTTGGAACTATTTTTATTGGGGTTAAAGCCCAAGGCGTAATATGGTATGGTATCACCACCTAACTCATAGTTTAAAACTGCACTTTTTAATGCACTCTCATAATTTTCCTTGCGTCTTTCGTAATTATCTTGATATAATTTATAAAGACGATCAACTTGATTTAGGTTTGTTGTTAATTTAGTTTGTATTTCATCCTTTTTATCAATGACCACAAAATAGTGAGAAAAAACAAAATAAGTAAAAACTATAGTGAAACCCGTAAATAATATTACCATTAATATTTCCCATACTTTCCGGATTTTAAAGTTTTTATTAGTCCGCTTGAGCCTTATTGCGCCCATTGAGGTACCAACCATCAATAATGAAATTATAACAGCTATGCCAATACTTAAGTTGGTATCTCCATAGGTGTAGAAATTAGCGCCAAGAAAGCACATAAAACCGAAAACAATTCCTATTAAGAGAGAAATTAAGTCGGCTAATGAAAAATTTGATTGTGTCATATTATATTAATTATTTTTTATTTCTTTTAATTCTCTATTGATTTTTTCTAATAAACGCTCAGCTGCATTTTTTTCTCTTAGAAGTTCATCTTTCCTGTTTCTTACTCTATCAGAGTTGTCATTATCGTTTCCAATTGTAAAAGTAGTAATGAATTTAACAGTTTTATTTTCTTTACTAATTACCCCATCATATGTTTCTACTTGACCATTTTATTAAATTTTAATGCTGTATGGTGTTTGATTAATATTTGGTTCATGTTTGGCATAATAAATTAAACCTACTTTGTAAGTACCGTTTGGCGCTCCATTGATTGGCCAATAAATGTTTTCAATAGGGTTTTTACTGTCTGGATAGCCTCTATTCATGTCTATATCTAGTTGTCCTCCGCTTGAAACTTTTTTATTTTTAAAATATACAATTTCACCGTTTGGATCTTCACAGTAAAGATCTAAATCATTGTAGTTGTTCCAACTTAAAAGTATTTGTACATCACCACTTTTAGGTGTTGGTATACAATCTTCTGCAGTAGGTGAGTTTACTTTTTGTAAGGCCTTGTCTATT
>Ga0213868_10005605_pt1 | contig 11240 bp, 5 predicted proteins | sample PICome_9_FD_160087 | JGI IMG/M metagenome (GOLD analysis project Ga0213868, IMG submission 160087) | Coastal seawater microbial communities near Pivers Island, North Carolina, United States - PICO127 | ecosystem: Environmental > Aquatic > Marine > Coastal | place: USA: North Carolina | collected...
ACCTGCTTCATCTATATCTAGTTCACCATCCATAAGTTTTCTAAATAACTCTTTCCAAACATAGGCTCTTTGATTCCATGTTTGTTTACTTGCCCATTGATGAGCTTTATTTTTTGCAAATATCTTAAGGGATGGAGATAACTGCTTCAATGTTTCTATTAATTTATCCCACTTTGTTTCATTATCATCTAGTATAATACCAGAGTGTACAGTTTCTTTTAAGCCTGCTACTTTAGTAACTATAGGCAACACTTTAGCGTATTGCATTTCTAAAGCTGTAATACAATAAGTCTCTTCATAAGATGTTAAGTAACACCAATAATCAGATTCTAACATTGCTCTATGTAAAACCACTTGATCTACAGGGCCGTGGAATGTAACCCCTATGTTTTCTAATATTTCTTTATGTTGATTAATCCACTCCATTTGTGAATATTCATTAGAATATGCTGGCCAATAAACATTTAATGTAGCATCATATAATAGGTCTTTTATTCTAGGCCAGTTTTTTAATAGGTCTATTAAATCTCTATCAATTGCGGATGACCATATAAATGAGTTAATCTTTTTCTTAGGATGTCCTACAAATGTAGACTTGTCAATACCATTACCAATCTTAGCCTGATTTTCTTTTAACCATCTATAATTATCTTGATGTTTCCAAGCATGCCAATGTGTTAAAGTAACGGTTGCATCTAGATAACCAGAATCATAATTCATGATTTCCTGTACTAGATCGTTTGCTATTTCTTTGCCATTCCACCAGTGATGTACTTCTGTATTATGTGCCCAAAATATCTTCTTAGCATTATACTCTTTAAATTCTAAAGCAAAGTGAGCGTAAGAAGTTCCTATAATAATATCGAAAGAATCCCAGTGTTTATCGTGTATATGTTTAAGATTACAATATTCAACACCTCTTATATTACCTGAATTTTTAACCATTCCAGATACTACAACTTCATAACCAAAAGTAACTAGTTCTTCTGCTATTTTAATTACTGCTATTTCTGAACCTGCAATTCCTGAAGTTGTGTTACCATCCCATTCGTTCTTTTGGTAACCTGTATAAATAAGTATTTTCATATATTACCTATAATGTTCTCCACCAACCCAAAGTACTAAAGATTTTCTAGTACCATTTGTAACTGGACTTACCCTATGCATCATATAACTTGGAAATAAAACTCCTACACCAGCTCCTCTTTCACAAGTTCTAGTGTGACTAAACAAACCATCACCACTACTTCCAGTACAGAGTTGTAGTTCACCGCCTTCATATTCATTACTATCAGATAATTGAATAGTAATAGATACTTTTCTTTTAGATGGTAATTCACCTGGACCAATATCTTGATGCCAGTCATAATGTCCGTGTTCGGAAGCGTAGTATTCTGTATATTGAATACATTCTAATGCTGTCTTTAAATCAAAATGCCATAAAGCATTATTTGCTTCTACAGACAAATTCATCATTCTTTCATATAACCAATCCCAGTCAACATTTTCTCTTGGAATCCATTTAATCATTGAAGATCTGGTATTACCACCATCTTCATCTCCTATTACAGACGCTCTTTCTGCTTCTGGTAGTTCACTCGCAAGAGCTATAACTTTACCAACTTCTTGTCTGCTTAGTCCTTCCTTAAACCAATAATATTGTTGAGGGTTGTTTTCTTTTGTATCGTAAAGATATTTTGTCATGGAAAATAATGTTTAACAGTTATACAACTAATGTTCTGTTTGTTTATTTATCCACCTTAATTTTATACGTCTAATATCATTGGATATTAACTCACCTTTGATATTCCATTCAGATAGCCTAAAAGAACATTCCTCAGCAGCTCCAAATAATCCCCACCATGCTTTCTCGCTTATGGTATTAGATATTACATCTTTAGTGACCATATCCTTAGAAGCCACTGAAATGGCTATATCCCTTGCCATCTCAGGATTACATTCATTGCCTATTGCTATTAGATTATCTAGTTTAAATTCATAAGTACCATATAAAGCATCACCTGTATAGATTTGTGCATAGTGGTCTTCATAAATTAAGAATTGTCTAAACTCATATTCTGGAATAGAATTGAAATCACCAGACTTAACTCCAGCGATATATTTACTTTGATTAGATACTAGTCCCTGTAAATGGAAAAACTTACCCTCATCAAAGAAAGTAAGTGAATCCATTGGGTTTAATTCAACTTCAGTTAAGAAAGCTGAAATTATTTTATCTTCTCTTTTAGAAAGTATAAGTAATGACATTAAAGTCCTGCTTGAGTCTCAGCGATTGCAGCTCTTGCTTCAAGTTCTTTCATCGCTTCAATTAATAGTGCATTTAAGTGTTGATAATTAATAGTGTAATAACCATCTTCTCCTTCATCTGTAGGAAGATGTTCAAGTCTTTCTACTAGGTTAGGTTCAATAGCTGCTAACTCTTGTGCAATTAAACCAATTCTTCTAGGTTTTTGTTCACCTTCTTCAACTCTATCATAACCAAATCTATCAGCAGTTTCATTTGAATAGAAATAATAAGACTCCATTTGTTTTACTTTTGCTAGAGCGTTTGCAATAATACCTTGTACATTTTTAAGCCTTTCATCCGAACGTTTCATCAGCTCCTCATCTTTATCATCTTGACCAGAACCCGAACTACCGCCTGGAGGTCCTGTTGGACCATAATCACCTCTTTGACCTTTTTGACCTTTTGAACCGAAAGGACCACTACCACCTGACGAACCAGAACTACCTATAGGACCTGTTGGTGCTTTATTAGCATTAGCACCTTTTGGACCAGTTGGACCTCTGTCACCCTGTGGACCTTGATTACCATCTCGACCTCGTGGGCCTTGAGCACCAGTTGCACCTTTTGGACCTTGAGGACCAGTACTTCCATGTGAACCTTGACCACCTTGAGAGCCTGTAGCACCATGGGCACCAGTATTACCTTTTGGACCTTGTGGACCTTGAGGACCTTGACCACCACCAGAACCAGAACTACCTCGTGAGCCTTGAGCACCAGTTGGACCTTTTGGACCGCCAGGACCAGTTGCACCTTTTTGACCTTGTGGGCCTGTACCTCCTTGTGGACCGCCAGGACCAGTTGCACCTTTTTGACCTTGTGGGCCTGTACCTCCTTGAGCACCAGTTGCACCTTTTGCACCTTGACCACCAGTACCACCTTGTGGGCCAGTTGCTCCTTTAGGACCTTGAGCACCAGTACCACCTTTTGGACCAGTTGCACCAGTTGGACCTTTTGGACCAGTACCACCTTGAGCACCAATTGCACCTTGTGGACCGCCAGGACCAGTTGCACCTTGAGCACCTTGAGCACCTCCTGGACCTTGAGCACCTTGAGCACCAGTTGCACCTTTTGGACCTTGTTGACCAATACCACCACCAGAACCAGAACCACCTTGTGGGCCTGTTGGACCTTGTGGACCTGTAGTACCTTTAGGACCTTGGCCACCTTGAGCACCAGTATCACCCTTTGGACCTTGAGGTCCTGTTGAACCATCAGTACCATCTGGACCTTGTGGGCCAGTTGCACCTTGAGCACCTTGAGCACCAGTATCACCTTGAGGACCTTGAGCACCTTGTGCTCCAGTTCCACCTGTAGAACCAGTATTACCTTTTTCACCGCCTCCACCTTGAGTACCTACATTAGTAAATGCGCCAGTTAAATAACCATTAATAATATCTGGAGTATCAGAAGTAACCTCTTCCATTCTTGGATATGCGAATACTAATTCTGTACCAGTACTATTAGCATAATAATGATATGTTCTATGTCTAAGTGATGTGGTTGTAGTTTTCATTACTGCATCACCACCTAGGTTACAACCATTAGTGTTAAATACTTTACCACCAGACATTGTATATACACCCGTCTGTGAATCTCTACCAACATTCGTACTACCAGAAGGGAATACGTGACCTACCACTAAATACCATACATCTTTTGTGTAACCACTAACACCACGACATTCAAAATAAGGATTACTCTCATCTGTTGAACCATCTTGATCCATAACAACAGCACCACCTCCATTTGTTCCTAAATAGAAAGTACCATTTGCTTGGTCTGAAATTCTTTTCATCCAGACACTAATTCTATACTTTTTGGTATGGTCTACACTATGGAATGAAGTATTCCATCCACCATCACCATTATTACCCTCACCATTTGGCATGGTCTTCCATAAATGAGCACTTTCACCATAAGGACCTTGGTCTTCGATTATTAAGTTTTCATCTGTAGAACCATTACGTGAGAAACCAGTAGCTGAAACATTACCTACGCCCCATGTTGAATAATCTAATATATTCTCATTATTAATACCTAAATAACCTTTTTCACCCTTTGCACCAGTTAGACCAGTACCACCTTGTGGACCAGTATTACCTTTAGAACCTGTTGCTCCCTTAGCACCAGTTGCTCCTTTAGAACCTGTTGCTCCTTTAGCACCTGTTGCTCCTTTAGCACCTGTTGCGCCACCACCACCTTGAGCACCTTGATCTCCTTGTGGGCCTACTGCACCTGAGCCACCTTGATTACCTCCAGGACCTGTATCACCTTGGGCACCTTGTCTACCTTTTAAACCTTGTTCTCCTTGGTTACCTAATCTACCCTTTGGACCTTGTGGACCAGTTAAACCTTTTTCACCTTTAGGACCAACGTCAGCAGTACCTCTTTCATTACCGCTAGGACCTTGTGGACCCTGATCACCTTGAGCACCTTGTGGACCTCTTGGCCCATCAACACCTATTATACCTTTTGGACCTTGACCACCAGTTGCACCTATATCACCCTTCTGACCTTTTGGACCAGTTGGGCCTGGAGTACCTTTGTACCCTTTTAAACCAGTATCACCTTGTGGACCTTGAGCACCGCCAGGACCTTGTGGACCTCCAAGACCTTGTTCACCAGTAGCACCTTTTTCACCTTGTCCACCTGTAGAACCTGTATTACCTTTTGAACCTCTTGGACCTTGTTCACCTAATGCACCTTTTTGACCTTTTGCACCAATATCATTTATACCAGCATCACCAGTATCACCTTTATCACCTTGTGGACCTGTTGGACCAGTAACCTCATTACCTCTTGGACCTTGTTCACCAGTAGCACCTTTAGGGCCAGTACCTCCTTGTTCACCAGTTCCACCTATAGAACCTGTTGCTCCTTTAGGACCTTGAGCACCTCCACCACCTTGTGGACCTTCAGCACCAGAAGCACCATTATTACCATTATTACCGGTATTACCTTGTAAACCATCAGCACCTTGAGCACCTTGAGCTCCTCCGGCACCTTTATTACCTTGAGCTCCTACATCACCACCAGCACCTTGAGCACCTTTTTGGCCACCAGGACCAGTATTACCTTTTGCACCTTGTGGACCTGTTTCACCCTTTCTACCATTATTAGCAGTTGCACCAGTATCACCTTTATCACCTTGAACACCTACAAAGCCAGTACCACCTTGAGCACCTTTTTGGCCATCAGGACCAGTAGCACCTTGGCCACCTTGTGAACCTATACCACCACCAGAACCAGAACTACCTTTAGGACCTTGTAAACCATCTGCTCCAGTTATACCTTTAGGACCTTGTAAACCAGTTATACCTTTTGCACCTTGGTCACCGGTACCACCTTGCGGGCCAGTTGCTCCATCTAAACCTGATGCACCTTGTTCTCCTTTTTGACCTTGTGGACCTTGAGCACCTTGTGGACCTTCAGCACCTTGAGCACCTATGCCACCTGGAGAACCTGTACCACCACCAGAACCAGAACCACCTTTAGGACCTTGTGGACCATCTTCGCCTGCAATACCTATAAAACCTTCAGCACCTTGAGCACCAGTTGCTCCTTTAGCACCTGTATTACCAACAGCTCCTTGTGCACCTCCAGCTCCTTGTGGACCTGTATCACCTGTATTACCTTTTGGGCCTTGTAAACCTTGAGGACCAGTACCACCACCAGAACCAGAACCACCTTTTGATCCCTGAGCACCTTGAGCACCTTGAGCTCCACCGTCACCAGTTGCACCAGTTGCACCGACATCACCGTCAAGACCTGTTATACCTTGAGGACCAGTACCACCACCAGAACCAGAACCACCTTTTGGTCCCTGAGCACCTTGGTCACCTTGGCCACCTGGAGAACCAACTAGACCTTGATCTCCTCTTTCACCTTCAAGACCATCTAATCCTATTATACCTTTTGCACCATCTAGACCAGTATTACCTTTTGCACCTTGTGCGCCTTTAGCACCAGTTGCACCTTTTGCACCGTTACCTCCAGAACCACCTGTAGCACCTTTTGCACCTTGGCCACCACCAGAACCAGAACCACCTTGGTTACCGCCTCCGCCTGGAGAACCATCAACACCTTTTTGACCTAATCCACCATTTTCACCACCATCGCCTTTATTACCTTTAGCACCTTTTGCACCTTTAGATCCAGGATCTCCATAAGAGCCTGTTTCACCAGTTGCACCTTTAGCACCATCGCTAGGTTCATTAATGTTTGTCCAAGAATTTGTGCTTGAATCCCACGCTAAATACTGACCGTTTTGCGGGTTTGATATTGTGAATAATTCAAACTGTTTAAGTTTTAGTTTCGACATATTATTCTCCGCTGTTTAATTGAGTTTCAATATTAGTTAACTTAGTATCTAATTCTTTAATTGCCTCAATAAGTACAGCAGGAAGTTTAGAATAGTCAACTCCATAATAACCAGGTTGGTAATATAATTCGTGAACTATTTCCGGGAATACTGCTTGTACTTCCTGTGCAATAACACCAATTTGTGGAGCTGTACTATCAAAACCTAATGAATTAGCTAACTCATTATTATTCCAGACAACACCTCTTAATGTTTTAATCTTTTCTAATGTATTTCCTACAGGAGCATCAATAGTCTTTAATCTACTATCTGAGAAGCCAGAAGGACCTTGTGGACCTGTTGGACCTCTTTCACCTTTTTGACCTTTAACACCTTGTGGACCAGTTGAACCTTGTGCACCTGGAGGTCCAGTTGCACCTTTTGCACCAGTACTACTTGTACCTTGAGCACCTTGTGGACCTGCTGGACCTTGTGGACCTTGTGGACCTATAACACCTTGTGGACCTTGTGGACCTGTAGCACCTTTTTGACCTTGAGGACCAGTTCCACCATTATTACCTGCTGGACCTTGTGCACCAGCAGGGCCAGTATTACCTTTAGCACCTGTTGCACCTTGTGAACCAGTACCACCCTGTGGACCAGTAGTACCTTTTGTACCAGCAAGACCTTGTGGACCTATATTACCTTTTGCACCAGTACCGCCTTGAGCACCAGTTGCTCCTTTAGGACCAGTACCACCTTGAGGACCTTGACCACCTTGAGCACCAGTTGCTCCTTTAGGACCTGTTGGACCGCCAGGACCGGTTGCACCTTTTTGACCTTGAGGACCGGTTGCACCTCCACCACCTTGAGCACCTTGTGCACCTTGTGGACCTTGAGCACCGCCAGGACCTTGTGGACCTGTATTACCTTTTGGACCAGTTGGACCAGTTGGACCTGTATTACCTTTTGGACCAGTTGGACCTTGTGGACCAGTTGCACCTTTAGGACCTTGACCACCTTGTGGACCAGTTGCACCCTTAGCACCACCGCCACCTTGAGCTCCAGCACCACCTTGAGGACCTTGTGAACCTTTTGGACCAGTAGGACCAGAACCACCTTGAGCACCTTGAGCACCTTGAGCACCGCCAGGACCAGTTGCACCTTTTTGACCTTGTGGACCAGTTGCACCATTCGAACCGTTACTACCAGCTAGACCTTGTGGACCAGTTGCACCTTTAGGGCCTTGAGGACCAGTATCACCTTTAGGACCAGTTGAACCTTGTGGACCAGTTGCACCTGTTGCACCAGTTGCACCTTGAGAACCTTTAGCACCTTGTGGACCAGTTGAACCTAATTCACCTTTTTGACCTTTAGAACCTTGTGGACCTGTTGGACCTTGAGCACCAGTATCTCCTTGAGCTCCACCGGGACCTTGAGCACCAACATCTCCTTGAGCTCCACCGGGACCTTGAGCACCACCAGGACCTTGTGGACCAGTAGCACCTTTTGCACCTTGAGCACCAGTACCACCTTGTGGACCAGTTGCACCTTTAGGACCAGTTGAACCTTGTGGACCATTATTACCTTTAGCACCTGTATTACCTTGTTGACCTATATCACCGGTGATACCAATGTCACCTTGTGGACCAGTTGCACCAGTATCACCTTGAGGACCTTGTGAACCTCTATCACCTATTGCACCAGCATCACCAACCGGACCAGTTGCTCCTTTTATACCTTGTGGACCTGTTGGACCATCACCACCTTGAACACCTTGGCCTCCTTGACCACCAGTTGCACCTTTTTGACCTTTTTCACCTTGTGGACCAATACCACCACCAGAACCAGAACTACCTTGTGGGCCTGTTGGACCTTGTGGACCTATATTACCTTTTGGACCTTCTGGACCTTGTGGACCAGTTGCACCCTTTTGACCTTTTGAGCCTTGACCACCAGTTGCACCGCCTTCACCTTGGTCACCTTGTGGACCAACTTCACCCTTTTGACCTTTTGCACCATCTGATGCTAATCCATTTGGACCAGTTGCACCTTTTTGTCCTTTTGCACCTTGTGGACCTGTAATTGAATCACCTTGTGGACCTTCTGGACCAGTTGCACCTTTTGCACCTCCAGGACCAGTTGGACCAGTGTTACCTTTAGCACCTTGATCTCCTTGATCTCCTTGACCACCTGTATTACCTTTAGGGCCTTGAGCACCGGTTGCACCTTTTGCACCATCATTACCATCTATACCATCAGGGCCTTGGTCACCTTGAGGACCAGTTGTACCCTTTTGACCTTTTTCACCGCCTCCACCTTGAGAGCCAGTATTACCTTTTTCACCAGTTGCTCCTTTAGGGCCTTGAGCACCAGTATCACCTTGTGGACCTTGAGCACCTTGAGCTCCATCAGAACCATCTATACCATTTGCTCCAGTTGCACCCTTTTGACCTTTTGCACCGCCAGGGCCTTGAGCACCAGTTGCACCTTTTGCACCTTGTGGACCAGTACCACCTTGTGGACCAGTTGCACCTTTTGCACCATCTACACCAGCATCACCAGTTGGACCTTGTGGGCCTTGAGCACCAGTATCACCTTGAGGACCTTGAGCACCAGTATCACCTTGAGGACCAGTTGGACCTTGTGGTCCTAAGTTACCTTTATCACCTTGTGGACCTTGAGCTCCTAAATCACCTTTATCACCTTGTGGGCCAGTTGGACCTTGTGGTCCAGTATTACCTTTATCACCTTGAGGACCTTGTGGGCCTAATTCACCCTTTTGACCTTTACTACCTCCTGGACCAGTAGCACCAGTATCACCTTGAGGGCCAGTATCACCTTGAGGGCCAGTTGCACCTTTTGCACCACCAGGACCAGTATCACCTTGTGGACCAGTTGCACCTTTTGCACCTCCAGGACCTTGAGCACCTTGAAGACCGTCAATACCAACTAAACCTTGAGGTCCAGTTACACCTTTTGCACCTGCATCTCCAGTTTGACCTTTATCACCCTGTCCACCAGTTGCACCCTTATCACCTTGAGGGCCAGTTGCACCTTTTGCACCTTGTTGGCCAGTACCACCTTGTGGACCTAAGGTACCTTTAGCACCTTCATCTCCTTGTGGACCAGTATCACCTTTTGTACCTTGAGTACCTTGATCTCCTTGTAAACCAATACCTCCTTGAGCTCCTTTAGGACCTTGATCTCCTTGAATTCCCTGTGGACCTTGTCCACCTATTTCACCTTTTTGACCTTTAGCACCATCAGCACCAGAATCACCATCTGTTCCGTCAGTACCATCAGCACCTTGAATACCTTGGGGACCTAATGAACCTTTAATACCTTTTTCACCAGTATCACCCTTTGTACCTTTTTCACCTTGTGGTCCTAAATTACCCTTTTCACCTGGGGCACCCTTTTCACCTTCATCTCCTTGTAAACCACCTCCACCTTGAGAACCAGTTACACCTTTTTCACCCTTTTGTCCTTTTGCACCATCCGCCCCATCAAGCGGTGCTGCAGTATTTTTCCATAACCCGGAAGCTGAGTCATAGTATAAATAATCACCGTTTGATGCACTGGTGATTAATATTTCTTGGATCTGTTTTAATTTTAGTCTAGACATTAAATACAGTTTGTATTTTTATTATATGTTACGCGTTAAAGTATATATCAGTTTTTATTCGGTCTTGGTTCTATTTATAGTAAAATTTAAAAGTTAATAATCCCAAATTCCGTGGTAATGACACCTAAGATAGAAACCATCATTTATTAACATGCCATCACCTTCTTTTCTAATACCTCTTGCAAATATAGTATCTTCAGATATACCACCTGCTTTAGGATCTGATTGATGATCTTTCCAAACAGTTTTACAATCCCATCTATGAACAGTAGCCCATGTTGTAGATTGTACATGTTTATTAGGTTCATTCATAGAGTATTTTTGCCATTTACTCTTAAGACCTTCAACTTTAAATGATTCTCCTCTAGGGCCAAATGTATGTGGACCTTCTTTATTCTCTAACCATTTATTCATAGCGATATTTTCAATCCAATGAGTCATTGCGCCCCATTTAAAATCTTTATCTGGATTTTGTTTTGATGTAGCATTCCAATTAGCTTTGATTATTCTAGAAGCGTTAGGCATTAAGAAATCATCTGAATCTAAATATGCATGTAGAAAACCTTCGGCTATAGTTCTGGCAACCTGTCTAGGTAAACCTCTATAATATTGCATATTTGTATCTCCTATATTCTCATACATTTTAGGAGTGTCTTTATCAACAAAACAATATTTTATTGAAGGTTCCTTTTTAAAATGTTTGTAATAAAGCTTATGTGTTATTTCACAACCGTCTGAAGCTATTACTAATTGTGTTCTAGGATCTTTTTCATTTATTGCTAAAAAAGATTTTACAGCTCTAATAAATTTCTTATCTGCATTTTCTCTACTACCTTCGTATTCTCCAAGGTATGATTGCATTATCCACGTAATATCGTATTTAAACATAATTATAGATTTTTTGTTGCTTCAGTAGTTCCAAAGACTCTATTATCCCATCCGATATGTCTTACATATCCATCTTCATCATTCTTTGATAAAGACACTACCATGAAGCCCAGTTT
>Ga0213868_10005608_pt1 | contig 11235 bp, 11 predicted proteins | sample PICome_9_FD_160087 | JGI IMG/M metagenome (GOLD analysis project Ga0213868, IMG submission 160087) | Coastal seawater microbial communities near Pivers Island, North Carolina, United States - PICO127 | ecosystem: Environmental > Aquatic > Marine > Coastal | place: USA: North Carolina...
GTACGCCGGTCCGGGTGTTAAACACCGTGTTCTTTCGCCCCGTCAGGTTGCGGTAGATGTGCTGGTAGTGAAAAACCTCCAGATCCAGCCTTGAAACGTCGTAACTGAGATTTAATCTAAAATCGATGTTGCCACCCGACGTGTCACCAAAGTCGGATTCTTCAGATGCATAGCCTGCACCTAACTGAGCGGTGAAATATTTGTTGGGCTCATCCCAGATGTCATAGCCGATAGCCGGGTTGAGTGAGGTGCGGAGGTCAAGCTGCGCGATCGGATCACGTTCGACGGTCGCATCCAAAGCCGCGTACCAGTCGTTCTTCCAGATGTAGTTGTAGCCGACTCGAAACCTATCTTGCTCTCTGATGGAATCGCCATCCTGCTCTTCCCGCACCATCGATAGATCTGATACATAGCGGAGGTTGCCGCGCAGGAATCGCGAATTACCTTGCAAGGTAATCGACTGGCTGTCTGTATTTCCCCTTGAGAAAGATGAGGTCAAATCGAGCTTTGTCGTCCAGTTAAAGTCCTTAAATTCAACAGCCTGTTTCAGTTCCGAGAGCTCAACATTGGTCGTCATGACACTGGAGATCAGCGTTAGCTGACCAGGCTCTTCACCTTCATCAAAGCGAAAAGCGCCACGGGTACCGTCGAACAATTCGACATCCATGGTTCGATCAGTTTCAACCTTTAGGATGTGTTCAAACTTGACCTCGTATTCACCACCATATTCCGGGTCGATGGTGATTTCCTCATCCATCACGCGGACAATTTCGCCAGTGATGCGGTCACCATTTTGCAAATAGATCACATCTGCTGATGCAGACATAGGCAACAACAGCAGACACAAGAGACGTGGCAACTGCGCCACCAGGAATTTATTCGCCGCAGGCCAGACAACCACGTTCGTGCAATTCATCCAAGCCATTCGTGACGATGGAACCCCACTGCTGCATTTCACGTTTCACCTCAAAATAGTTGGTTACCGGATTGCTCTCTATGGCCATGCCTGGCTCGACATCGCGACGATCGGCTATGCGGGCCAGTAGTTCGTGACTGCGCGCATCCCGCAATTCAATCACCAGCGTTGCACTGCCGAGGTCAGAGAGATAAATCTCAACGCGACCAATTGACTCAGGCGGCACTCGCGAGACCACATCTGCGAGACCGATTTTCATGAGCAGCACTCCCTCACCCGCCTGATCAGTCAGGGTGAAATGTTTCATGTCTTTCAGTTCAGCGGACATGACTTCACGTACCCCCTGTCTGAACTTCTCACGCTGCTCTGTGTTGATGTAGAACTCGCTGTCACCTCTACTGTGAATGAACTGTCCCTTGTCTTTCACATGCCGGAACTCGATCCCCAGGCCCTCGACCATGAGCTTGTCGTATCCGCTCAGATCCAACTCTGGATAAACATAGACCTCATCCATAATCGTGTTAGAGACCTTCACGAGTCCCTGAGGGGATGCCGGTGCTCCCGGATCAATCGTTGGTGTTGCAGTACAGGCACCTAGGGCCAGTATCAGAGTTAGGAATAGGGTCCTCATTTTCATATCCTGTTTTTCTGTTTAATCGTTAGCGACGACCCCGGAAGCGCCCACCACCTGAACGTCTTTGGAACTGACGCTGCCCCATGCTGCGAGCACGGGCATCTCTCGACAACTGTGCTCGATAGTCGCGGTTGGTAGTTCTGGCATAGTCACTCTGCCTGGCTAGGTCGCGGGACTCCGCATGACTGCTCTGCCAGCTGCGGTTTTCAGGGTTATATTGCTGCCACTGTTCACCGTCTTTCTTATAAATCTGGCCATTTTTACCAGCGTAGAGATCACCATCGCTGTCTTTACCGATAAAGCCGCGGTTTTCACCATCGCCGCCGGATACCAATTGTCCGCCCTCTGAACCTTTGATTTCAGTTCTGCGTTGACCGTCACTGATTTCACCGTCAATGGTGCCGCTACGGCCATCACCAGTTTCAAACGACCCTGACGCCTCCCAAGAACCATCTTCCTGGCGATCCCGCTCCACATAGGAACTACCGCCGTTTGAGGTGCCGCGATCGGTCGTGGACCAGCCGTCATCCACGTCAAACTCTCGCTCAACATGCATGGAGTCACCACCGCGGTCGATGTCACGTTCCATCGCGAAACGGTCGGTGTCGTCGTTGAAGTAGCGCTCTGTTTCCGTATACGTCCCGGTGCGTGGATTGTAGGTTTCGCCGTAACTAGCCCACTCATCACTATCCCAAGCGGTTTCGACCCAGCCACGCCGACCGGTGGTCGGATTGTAGGCTTCGTTATAACTGTACCCACCATAAGGACCGTACCAGACGGATCTTGTCGCATAGCTGCCAGTGGCGGGGTTATAGAAGCTGCCGTAACCGTAAGAGTAAAACTGCGGATACCAGTAGAGATAAGGAGCGTAATACCAGCCGGTGCCATAAACAGGGACACCATGCGAGATATAAATACTGGTCTCATAGGCCGATGTTGAACTATAGGTCACCGACGATGGTGTGATTGAAGCCACACGTACCTGTGTCGTGGAATAAGCAGGCGATTCCGGTGGAATATTGTAAATGGCGTCTGGTACTCGAAAGGCAAGTACCCACTCACCCTCAGCATCGTCGGTGTGGTACCAAGCACCTTCGAAACAGAGGTAGTAGTTCTGATGATAACGAAGCACATCAAAAGGGGTATTGATGGCACGTTCAATACCCGTCGTACCAATCGTTTCGAACTGGGGTTCACCATCAAACGTCACCTCAGCCTTTAACTGGCTTTTATTCGGCAGAGTTTTCTCAACCGGCATAGTGGCTTCGAGAATCGCCATGCGGGCCTGCAATGTACCCGCGACTGAGGCCAGCACATAACTCATGCCATGATCAGTCGGAATACTGGCAAAGTTATCCGGCAGCTCCGGCTGGAAGCGCCAGTCACCGGATATCGGATCGGCTGTCTCGAACCAGCGACCTGCTGCCAGGTAGTACCAGGTGTCTTCCAATCGAAAAAGAGGGCTGTTGGTGTTCGAAACAAACTGGAGGCCTTCCGTTGCAGGAATTTCTTCCAGCTTTATCTCACCGTCGACCACAATCAGCTCGCTGGGCTTCGTAACAGTGAGGATATCGGCGCCATCAGCCACCATTGACTGCTCGATTACCCGCATGGCAACGTGTTGCCCCCTGGAGCCCAGCTTCTCGATTCCCTCAGGTGCATTGGCGGCAAACTTCCAGGGCCCTTCAAGTTTGGCTGATTCAAACCACGCTGCTTTGTTGAGCAGAAAGTACTCGCCCGTCTCGGCTTTAACGACTGGCCAATTGGCATTAGCAATGATCTTAAGGCCAGTATCCTCCAGTGCCTGTTCCACCGGGTCACCATTCACAAACAGCAACAGGGTTGGCTTGGTTTTTAGGTAAATAGTCGGAGGCTCGGTGCTTAAACCCTCCACCTCTTTAACCTCAAGGACATCGTGAGCAAGAGAGGCCAGAAAAATATCGAGCGGCAGCTGGTGCGTTTCTTCCCTTATCGACTGCTGAAGGCGATTAACATACGCATCGCCTTCCTGATCAGCGATTGTCAGTTCCTCAACCGTTAACCCTGAAAGCATTACCAGTCTGGCATCCATATCAACGACGGTACTGCCAGATAATCGCGCAGTCGCCAGCAACTCTTCACCCTCGGCGGGCACGTACTCCAGAGCAACGAAGAGCTCAGCCTGCTTGTAGTCCTGCCAGGAAATGACCTGTGGGGAATGAATAGTTAGCACACCGTCATCAAGGGCACGCACTTCGGGATAGGTCCATTCGCCAGAGATTCCTGCTGCTGAAAGACTCCAGCAGCCCAACATCAGCAGGAAAGAGAGCAGGTGCTTCATCAGTTACTTAACCGAGTAGCCTCGTGCTTCGAGGCAGATACTCATGGCCTTTTTGAAGTTGCCCTGATTCTGCGCGTAAGCCTGCTGGTTGGCAGAATTCTGTGCATCCGCAGCCTGTTGATTCGCCTGCCTTGAAGCAGATCGCGCTCGCATCACGCCAGTCGCGGCACCAACCTGCGCACCTTTTGACGCCTCGTCATCAACAATTTCGCCAATCACCGCACCACGAGCTGCGCCTCGAAGAGCCCCCCTCAAACCACTGCCGGCCTTCGCATGAGGCGCCGCTTCGACCTTTTGAGGTGTATTGGAATTCATCGGATCGTAACTAGTTTCGTTCTTGGCCCAGTCGTAACACTGGTAATCATCCTGTCCCCGTTCGGACTCCGTCTTACCTTCAGGCGGATAGACAAAAAGACCAACGGAGTCAGCCAGCGAACTTGCTGAAGCCTGAAATGGCAGCAACAACATGAGTGAAAGAATTGGTAAACGCATAAAAACATTCCTGTCGTGACGTTAGTTTAGAAATAATGGTGATAGCCGATCTGTGAACCGATAATCCCCATGTCAAATTGCAGTTCTTTTTCATCTTCGAGATCAAGGTTCAGATGACACCAGTCAACCAAGACTCTGCTTTTCGTTAAATCGGCAATCGGCATACATCACGACGCTTTAGGAACGATCCGTGTCGACAGTCGCTCCATCTCCACTGACAGCCAGCATCCATTTATCGGTCAAATCGTTTTTGTGCTGCAAACCAACCATGTCATCCACGGCACTAGAATCGATGTTGCTGTCCCGCTCGATGCCATTCCGTTCGAGCTCAAAATCCAGCTCCTTTCAAGAGCACGGACGCCCAGAATTTCCTGGAATAAGCTGTGGCCTAGATTCAATAACGTGGCGCTTCATGGCGGCACACTGACCCAACAGTGCCCTACGACTCTCGTGTCAGATCAGATAAGCGAGATCAGATCACTTGGCTTCTGCACGAGCCGCTTCAACTCTGGCGCTATAGTTGACATGAAAACGTTCAAGGGCTCGTTTAATATCACCTCGAAGGGCCTGCCAGGATTTCTCTTCACTGCCCTTGGTTTTACCTTCGATCTCGATAATCCGAACGGCGATAAGTTCACCTGTGGAGCCATCGACAAGCTCTACTTCGAGGTTCGCCTCTTTGAGCTCGATCTTTTTGGCGAATTTCTCCAAGTCTTTGTACCCTAGATTAGAAGTCGCGGCATGCATCAAGGCACCGGCTGGCGTGAAACCGAGCAAACTTCGCTTCTTTTTCATAATGATCTCGGTAATGGCTAGATTCATCACCAAAGTGCCTTTACCAACACTGTCAGCGTCCTTGAGCAAGTCCCCAAACTGGGCCCTCGCAAGAACCATCACCCGATCAGCCATCATAGCCTTCTGATTGGGCTGAGCTCCCTTGTACTTGTTTTTGTCCGACAGGATGATCACGGGTTGCGGAACATAGAGGCTCTCGTAGTCAAGCACGTTGGCCGTTTCGCTGGTCCACTCAAGAATGGATTTATCCGTTTTGCTCCTCGATAACTCCGGCAGGTTCTCGATAAAGCTGGACTCGTACTTTGCTGCAGACGAGACGAGCGGAAATGTCAAAAGGAAAAGTATCGCTGCAATTTTTTTCATGGCTATTGTCCCCCACTAGGTAAAATTATATTCATTGTTAATAGAACACCCCAGCTCTCAGGCCCCGCCAACGGACTATCAGCCCAGTATCGGATGCCTCCGCCCAAACTGACTGGCAACTTGCCAAAACGAAACAACTTGCTAGCTGACAATTTTACTGGGATCGTCCACTCATCGTTTTGGCCGTCAAATGTGGCTTCAGCATTCAGGCTGAAAGAGACTGCGTTAGCAGTTCGATAACTGATAAATGGTTGGACTAAGGATGTTTCGATTGGGGTATCCCCATCTACATCCCGAATCGAGTTAACAAGGGCCCCATAGGTCCATGATTTACCTTGCTGCTTAAGCGCAACTGCTGTTAAACCTGCTCCCCACTCACCAGCGCCAGTAAAGTCATTGGAAGATATGGGCAAGACAAATACTGGGCCCGCTCCCCATATCCATCCAGAGTCGCCAACAGTTTTTGGTGAGAAAAAGAAACTTTGGACTGCATCACCCAAACCGCTCTCAGAGCCACTCCCAGGTATTGCGTCTTCCAATGAAACTATTGGAAGAACCGTTCGGGAGATAACGTTCCAATTCTCGCTTATCGAAAACGGGAGGACGGGCTTGATCGTCATCACCGCCCTTTCACCTTTATCATCAACCCCTAAATTCCTATCGAATGAAAAATCCACGGGTATTTGAATTAGGCTTCCTATTGGGTTCGCCAGTTTCCGAACGATAGCTTGCTCTTCGGTCTCGGCAGCTATTGGAAACGAAATAAATGTACAAAGACTCAAAATTAAAACAGAAGCCGATCTCATAGTTTTAGCCTTTTAAAAAAATTGGTGTGTTCCAGTTCGAAAGACGCTTGCGCACAGCAATAAAACACCCCACCGTTCAGTAAGGGATTGCTGACAAGCCGATGCATGGGTCGTTTTCATACTGCAGTCCAACTCAATACACTTTCTTGAGTCGGGGTACTAAACGATAGCCATCCTTTAAGACGCGCTCGGACGGGCCATAGTGTCGAGCCGTGATGCTGAAGACGCCCGAGTCGTTCTTAATTGGGAGATTGTTGAGGGATTGCTGACCACAGCCCAAGCTCACTGTATACGTTCCATCCGCGTTTGCTTTCGCATGGTAAGAATTAACATTTGCGGTATCACTGAACATAAAGCCGGCTTTGTTGTAGACGGTGATTGACCAAAAATGTTTATTCTGGGGATCTTCGAAGGTGAGTTGGTAACAACCAGTCGCCGGGAAGCTAGGTGACGTCTCGTAGATATTGTCCCTTGCCAATGCGCCTCCCCAACCGATAGCAGCAGCAACCTGATTCTTTTCAGGCCTGTACAACCCTCTCGTTTCATCGGTGGGTGACGAGAAAAGTGAAGTAGACAGCGCAATGGGACCTTCTCTTTTAACCAAGCCCACGATGTCCGCTTTAAGTTGGTTTTCTACTTGATAGAAAGACGCTTGTTCATATTGCTCTGTATAAAACGGCTTATCACTGCCCGCAGTAATAACGATATCTCGTTGATACTTTCTCACCTGCTCAGGTGAAAAGTTTGAATCAAGACGAATTAACACAATCAGGTGGCTGCCAGTGTGAGTCGCCAATTCATACGTACCCGGACCATATGACATGGGTTGTGGACGATGGTCCTCGGTCACCGGCTGCATCGACATATAAGAACCCTCGGGAACGCCCGGCAATGTAATCACCGCGCCCTCTGAGACATTTACAACTGCCTTCGAGTAGTAGGCATCTCGATTCATCCGAACAACTGTCTGGTTATCGGTAGGTGTTAATGTCGGCATGTGAAGAAATTTATTCACTCCAACCAAACTTTGCGCTTCTAGTATTTGACGGGCAGTCTCCGCACGCGGGTAAAGAGCTTTCGTTACTGAAGTGCCGTTTGCCGCGAAAAATTGCTCAATATTGTCTGTCAATTTGGCACCCGCGGCGCCCCACGAGAAGGACGAAAAAGTGCATAGTCCAGTGATCATAAAAACGCGGGCATATTCGCCTGCAGACTTCAAAACGTGCTTCATAATTGCGACCTTGTTTTGGGGTGATGCATCCTGAGACCTTTTGGACTGGGCGCTTTGGAATTTGATATATATGAGGGATGATTCACCGAAACACTCAAAGTTGTGTGTAAGTCAGCGTTAGTCGAGCAAACTCGCCATCCAATCCGTCGTCATTGCGATCTACGGTCTCGCCATAACTCAGCTTGACTCCTAGCGATTTAGAAAACTGAACGTTCACTGTCGCCCCCATGTTTAAGGAACGCTGCTTATTGTCGTTACTCTGACCATCAGTTTCAGTTTCCCCACCGTAAGAGTAGATACCATCGATAGATGCCCAAATGCCTGGATTGAAATTGTGGGTTAGGTGGGCTTCCAACTTATAAAGAGCACTTTGGCTGACCGTACCGGCATTAAACGGATCATCGTTGTCGCCGAAGAAAGTGACACTGGGCAACAGGTCAAATGTCGTTAAGCGAGGATCTAGAAAGCTTTCGCCGAAACCAAACGTTATTGGCGTCCCCAATTGCATTGAATAACGGTTTGCGCCCAAGTTAGCGGACTTGTTTTCATCGTATTCACCAGTGGGAAGCGTAAATCGAGCTAGACCGCCAACAGCAAAACCAGGTTTGTAAGATGCATAGTTCTCTGCAGTCAGTGGAGGCAGATTATATAACCCCGCAGAGACTAATATCTGTGTGTCCCCCAAACCGTCTGACTTAGTCTGATTCCGAAAATTAGGTGCATTGGGCAGAGTGACGGTTGACGTTAACTCCCCGGTCGGCTGCACAACCGTAAATGACACGTATCGATCACTGATTGACATCGTACGGCTGTACTGTGCGACCACTAAATCTACATCCAGCTCTAGCTCGGGGTTTACAATGCCAGTGCCGAGCATTGAGTTGCCATCCGCGCGCATGCCAAAAACTGTGAATACATTGGTATTTATCGGCGGTGGGAAGTAGGCACGCGGACCATCACCAATATCCGCAAACGTTGCCTGGCTGTGCAGAATCAGTGCGCTAAACGTAGTCACAAATGCGCTTTTGGACACGTTGTACTTGGTTAGAAAATTCCAGACCATGAATAGCACTCTCCTCTCGATCAATGACCACGTAACACGACGAGCACGCGAGCCCCTCAGTTCCACTTGGGGCATCGCGACCTCTTTATTCCTGAGTTGACGCGAGATCACAGACCTTCAGGTCGTTAAGGGCCCGTTCGATAAACGGAACCGACGCCTCATGATCAATCTATGTGCGCGCCTTAGACGTTTCGCCGAAGGGGCACTACGCCCCACCACTCATTCCACGACGATAGCAACTTGGCCCAATTCGCATTGCACTCAGCTGTGCAATTACCTTGATTTTTTAGAGGAAGGAAGTAGTAGGCCGGCGCGCCGAGCAAGCTCAACCTTGGAGAAGATTGCGATTCAATACCGTTATTTTGCGGTAGCCCAGCGAAATCGCTTCAGCTTGCTCGAGCTTTCTTAGGATTGGGCCGACAGCATTGCGAGAGAGATTAGCAAGCTCAGCGATTTCATCTTGTGTCACAAAAATCTCTTCGGGGTCGCCCGGAAATTCACATCCAGGCAGCCAGCGTTCGCCCAATAAGCGCCGGACGGTAGCCCTCGTCCGGGCCTCAATGTCTCTGTTGGCGTTGTCGGCGTGCAAGAGGCTGAAGAAATGTATATATATCGACGACAGAGACACCAGTCGTAATCGTAAATCCGGGAATTCGGCTTCCAAGTCTTGCAGAGCTTCCCTGCGAACGTGAGCGGTTGTAACGTCATTTCGTGCCACCGGTGAGACGACTCTTGTGTTTTCTTTTGAGTGGACGCGTCCACCGTCAGTCCAAAGGCCAGGCCCTGCAATGTGATAAAGCACCGGAGGGTTTTCAGTAGGCGCCGAATAGACTCCAACCGACCCAGAAATAAGTCCATCGAGCCCATCCATTTCATCGCCTGCGAAAAAGATGCTTTGGCCCGTTTGGTACTCCCTTATCCGAGCGACCTCTAATAGAGCGTTGGAAAAATCGGTTGACTGAGTTGTGAGCCACCCACGATTTAAAAGAATTTTTTTTTGCAGTAGAGAAAGCTGGCGTGTTTTCATCGATCGACTTTACACTTGATAGAGCACGGAAAAACGTGTTGTTCGGTGAAATTGAAGGCTGGTCATGTGGTTATCATATCAGTCGATCCCAAATCCCTTGAAAAAGGCTAGCCCCTGCACTACTGCGGCGGGAAGTCCTCGAGAATCGCCTCTACCACATCGTTGATGACCGGCGTGGGATTACGGCGGTCTGCGGAAGAGATGGTCTTCACAGCCCAGCCGTGCCATACCGGCTCTCTTGATTCGACGTCGAAAATGTCGATGGCCAGGGTACCTTCGGTGTAGTTACGCACATCCACTTCGGTGTGGTACGCAGCGCCCCAGGTCCAGACGGCGGTGCCGCGGTATTGGGTTGGGTAGCTGGTCACCCGCAGCTCATCCCGCGCACCCATGCTGAACGACACCGCAAAATCGGCATTCATTCGATTGTCCACAAATTCATAGCCCTTGGCGGCTAATGCGTCCTCTACTGCACGCATGACTCGCCCTTCAAACAACGAGCTGATCTGGGCTTTCTGTGCCGTGAGCAGGGGCGTGTCGGAGATGAACGCAAAGGACTTATAGCTGGAGAAGTCGGTAACGGCGTTGAAGTCGGATTCCACGGTCAGGGATGTGCATGCGCAAAGTGCGAGGGCCGCAGTGGCGGCACAAGCGAGTTTGATTAGCCTATGAGCAGTTTGGATTGCGGTTTTCACCCAATTTACGATTTGCATAAGCACCTCATTAACCTCTGTTCGCTGGGAGGAAGCACTGCCTCTTGACCAGTTTATGTAAACGCAGTCGATGTTTCACAGATGGCGCACTTTTGCCGCCTCTTCAGCTTCCACGGTAACAACTTGACTAAATGTAAATTGCACATCGATGTGCATTTACGTCAAATTGCACATCGATGTGCATTTACGTTAAGTCGTCAAGGGGAATTTTATAGTAAGTGACACCGCTTATTTTCTATATGTGGACACAGGAGCCGACGTTCTCGAAATTTATGCTGAGATTGGCTCATTACAAAAAATAGCCTTCGAATTAGGTCGGGAAGATGCTCTTTTGCGCCATCACAAGACAGGCGGGTCATTACGCTCCCCGTCTCGACGATGAAAAATAGCATGTCGCACAAGTTACTTTTGATCCGTTTAGCAAGGGAGATGGTGAAAAGGAACATAGAGATCGGGAAAGAGCTGAAGGCGAAGTACCATTGGCTTGATGAAATCGACCATGTGTTTGTGCAGCAAGGACCACACACTTCGTTGATTGGTAAACCTCTAACTCAGGTGACCCATCTTTCGTGGCGCAAAGCCTTGAAAAAGGCAGGACTACCGGCAGGTATCCGCTTTCACGATTGCCGACACAGGTTTGCTACTTTGCACAAACGCGCCCGTACGGACGACAGATTGATCATGCATTTGGGGGGCTGGGAGAGTTCCAAATCAATGGAGCGATACTCACACATCACAACGCCGGACGCTGAGAGAGCAGCACACAACCTTTCCAATATATGGAAGGGTTGAGGTCAACTGTTCTAAACCCGATAGGGGTCAACCCCTGTAAGTCATTGATTTGGTAGGACCAGGCGGATTCGAACCGCCGACCT
>Ga0213868_10005610_pt1 | contig 11233 bp, 9 predicted proteins | sample PICome_9_FD_160087 | JGI IMG/M metagenome (GOLD analysis project Ga0213868, IMG submission 160087) | Coastal seawater microbial communities near Pivers Island, North Carolina, United States - PICO127 | ecosystem: Environmental > Aquatic > Marine > Coastal | place: USA: North Carolina | collected...
AGGAGACTGGATATGGTTCCAGCTTAAAGATAGGCTATTACACAATAAAGCTGATGAGTTCTTATTTTCCCCTAAAGGTAATCGCCTTTGGATTTTAAACAAGGGAATGGAAGGTAAAATTATCGGCGCACAATCCAGAAGAATGAAAGGCTATGGGTCAAGGTATTTGACTTATGACCTACCTAAACTCTATGAAGAGTGGAATAAACCACTTGAGTTACCACAAGAGGAATTAAATAAACTTGCAAAGGCTTCAACACTATTTGGAATTATGCAGGTTAATTTCCAACAGCCAGTAACTCTATTTGAAGGACCACTCGACGCAAAGTTTATGCATAACTCATTAGCACTTGCAACTGCCGGCAGGTCTACAGAAGAATTTGATGAGATGGCAACTGTTCGTTATATGTTTGATAATGATAAAACAGGTAAAAAGAAAATGGCAGAGAAATTAAAGAAGGGCAGACCTGTGTTTATGTGGTCTAAATTTCTAGATGATTTTAAGCTAGATACATATAATATCAAGGATCTAAATGATTTAGTGAAAGTATGTTACCAGCAAAAATCATCAGCATGGAAACAAATTGAAAAGTATTTCACATCAAGCGAATTAGATCTATGGTACGTATAGAAGAAATGGAAGATAATTTAGAAGACTTTTTTAAGGACTCCGAAAGATTTAAGGGCAATAAACTCCTAATGGGGTTTGATGTTGAAGAGTTTAACGTAGAGAGCAAAGACTTTGTTGTGGAAGAACCTAAACTTAAGAAGGGCCAAAAGGCCGCTAAGTTTGTAAGGTCAAATCCAAACAAAAAGTCATTGTTCTAATATAACTAATATGAGTAAAGAAAAGATTCAAGCACTAGACCAAAAGTTGAGTGCTCAAAGACAACAGTGGTCAGATACAATTAGAGCCTTAGCGAAAGGCCTTAAGAAAGTAGATGGAATGGAAGAAGTGATAGCTAATGTATTATCATCAAGACAGACCTGCGTAGACCAAATTGCATACCTAAACGTAAAGATAAAAGAACAGAAGATGGCAGTCTCTGCTAGATACAGAGAGGCCTATATTCGTTACTATAATTACGACTATAAATTAGGTGAAAAAGTTAAAGAGAAGTTTCTAGAAAATGATATGGCAGATGAGAATATGGTTTTATCTCATTTAGAAAACCAATTAGAATTTTTTAGAGATTCAGTAAAGACCCTAGATAATATGGGCTTTGCAATAAGAAACAGACTGTCTTTAAACGGACTATAAAATGGAACTGAGTTTAACAGATAATAAGCAGTTTCTGCGTATTGATGAGGCGAGTGAACTAGAAATAGAACAACTCAATATCACATTTAATCGTAGAATTGAAAACTGGCGCTTTCACCCTCTGGTGAAGAAAGGGCTATGGGATGGCTATATCTCCTATATTAAGGATGATAAGTGGATTCCATCTGGTCTTTGGAAAGAGGTAGTAGATCTGTGTAAACAATATAAGTTCGAGTTAAAGATGAATGGTGTGACCTCTATGTTTGACCCTAGTGTGAAACAAGAAGAGTTTACACAATGGGCACTAGACTACTTTGATGGCCATGAGATTACACCTAGAGATTACCAAATTGACGCAGCATATAATATCCTAAAATTTAGAAGGTGTTTAAGTGAGTTAGCTACCTCGGCAGGTAAAACTCTAATCACCTATATGGTCATTGCGTATATGTTAGAGAAGGGTAAATCCGGAAGGGTATTACTTATTGTCCCAAACGTTTCCCTCGTCGTACAGGCCTCTGAGGACTTTATGGACTATAACTGGCGTAATGCAACTAACATTAAAGTACAACAGATTTATTCTGGACAGAAGATTAGACCAGGACGTAATATGGTCATCGGTACCTATCAATCACTAGTCAAGAAAGACAAGGAGTATTTCCAACAGTTTGATGCTGTTATTATCGATGAAACACATAAGGCTAAATCCACTTCTATTAAAACTATTCTACAAAAATGTACTGCAGCAAACTATCGATTTGGGCTCTCGGGGACAATTCCGAAAGCAAAGACGTTAGATAGACTAACCTTAATGGCCCACACTGGACCAGTAATTACAGAGGTTAATGCAAATTTTCTTCAAGAGGAGGGACACATTGCTGGTTGTAATGTGAAAGTAATAAAAATGGATTATGCACCACAGAGCACAAAGAATGCTTTTTATGAGATGTCACAAAACAGGTATGAAAGCAAAGACGTCTATCGATTCGAAAGTAACTATGTCATCAATTCGACAGGCAGGTTGGCTTTCATTTGTAACATTATTTCCAGAGTACGTGGGAATAGCCTTGTTCTTTTCCACCGAATCGAACACGGCAAAAGAATTTATGAGAAACTGCGCCAAGATAGTGACAAACCCGTCTATTATGTGGACGGTAATACCGACAAGGACATCAGAGAAGAATACAAGAAAAAGATGGAAGCAGGTGCGCAAGTTGTCATTGTTGCCTCTTATGGTACGTTCTCAACAGGGATCTCGATTAAGAAAATACATAACATCTTCTTTACCGAATCGTTTAAATCGGAAGTCATAATTAGACAATCAATCGGTAGAGGTCTAAGAAAACACCATACAAAATCAGAAGTAAATATTATTGATTTTGTAGATGACTTATCATCACCAGACTGGGATAACTATCTCATTCGACATGCAAAAGCGCGTCAAAAGATCTACAAGGAACAGAAGTTCCCGTTTGATATAAAAAATGTGACTTTTGACGGTGATATATAATACAATGATAAAGTATTAAAAATAAATTTAATAAAAAATGGGTTCATTAAAACTACAATCTTTTGAAGACTTTGCTACAGCATCAAAAGCTGCTGCAGAAGCAAAAGTCCAAGAGGAACAAAAAGCAGCTCGTACAGAGTCCGCTTACAAATTCGAAACATTATTATCTGAGTTCGGCGTTACATCTGTAAAAGATCTAAACGAAGAAGACAGAAACAAATTTTTTGCTAAGCTAGGTGCTTCTGAAGTATCTGAGTCTTTAGCGATTATAGAGGAAGGTACCAGATCACAAATTGGTATTATTTCTAAAAGAGGAAAAATAGAGTCAGTGTATATGCACTACGATGGTTATCCAGACCACATGTTACCTACAATTAAAAAGGGTTACATGAACTCCGGAACAGTTAAGTTTTTACTTAAGAAAGGGGGTGGTTCAGGTTTGGAAGCAGATCCAAGTAAGATTAATTTTTACGGAGACAAAACAACTCTAAAGGGTGACGCTAAAAAAGTCGACGATTTCATTTCTGATGCTAGCGATAAGGGCGGTGCAGAATTCATTTACCTATTTGATGAAAGAGATGGTAAGTGGTATATGGCAGATGTATATGGAGATAAAGAACTAGTTCCAGCCTTTGAATCACTAACTATTAATGAGGCATTTAAACCAAGTAAAGGTAATGCAAGAGACGCTAAGAAAGTTTCGAAGTTTTTGAACACATTCTTCACGAAGCATTCTGCAATTGCAAACTCTGATAGCTTTTTAGGTGCTTGCAGATACCTATTATCTGAGGCCCTAACTGATGCTAACTTCCACTCATATAGAGATCCAGTAAGTAAAGCACTTGGCGGTAAGATTATTACTATTATGGTAGATATTGAAAACCTAGGTGGTATGTCAATTCCAGTTGGTAAGAAAGCAATTATGAACCTATTAGACGAACATTACTCTGGTCTAGCTAATGCAGCTGGATGGTCAGGTATTGGTATCGTTGAAGGTATGGCATTATTCTTAGACGGATTTGGTTACTCTCAACCGGCACAAAAAATCGTAGATGCATTCGAATTAATCTGGGCTAACGAGTCTGTGATGAATGAAGGTAATGCATTCTTAGCTGCAAGAGCGAAAGCAATTGAAGAAGATACTGAAGAATTTGAATTTAACGGTAAGACTTACCCAGTTATTAAAGAGGAAGTTGAAGTTGAAGAAGGAAATGAATTCGGAGCTGCAAGAGCTAAAGCCATTGCTAACGATGAAGATGAATTTGAGGTTGACGGTGAAACGTACCCAGTAACTAAAGTTGACAAAGAAGATAAAGAAAACGCTGAAGACTTTGTTGAAGAAGCTGAAGAAGAAGTTGAAGAAGGTAATGCCTTCGGTGCTGCAAGAGCAGAAGCAATTGCAAAAGGCGAAAAGACTTTTAAAGTTGGCGATGAAGAGTACGACGTAGAAGACGTTGATGCTGATGACAAAGAGAACGCAGAAGAATTTGTAGAAGAAGCTGAAGAGGTTTCTGAAGCAGAAGTAAAATCAGATGAAGACTTTAAAGAGTACGCATTTTCAGTTTTACAACAAGCATTCGGTGACAAATTTGACGAAGAAAAAGCTCAAGAAGTTGTAGACGGTTTATTAACTAAACACGACGGTGACTATGGTGCAGCAGTTGGTGCATTACAATCATCATTAGGATAAAAATAATCTAAAACTTCTTATGAAGAAACTATTTACATTTAAAGAATTCTTAAACGAAAAGGTCCAGGCAAATAACTTGGACGCTTTCGTATTTGAAGGTGGTGCCGCTGGTCACATGATGCATCCATTCGATGACCATTCATTAACATTTGCTGATTTTAAAACTATCGTGAACTCTGCATTACAGGGAGGTCTAGATTTTGAAGAGGCTGCAACTGAAAAGACAGATGGTCAGAATGTATTTGCAACTGTAAAGGATGGTAAAGCAATGTTCGCTAGAAATAAGGGACAATTAGCTAATCCATTAGACCTAAATGGTATTATTAAGATGTTCACTGGCCACGCTTCAAAGCTGGTTGAAGAAACATTCATCTTTGCTGCTAAAGATCTAGCAGAGGCGCTCCCAAAGCTTAAGGATCAGTCTGTATTTGATAACGGCAAGAATTTCTTAAACATGGAGCTCATTTACTCTAAAAACCCTAATGTAATCTATTATGATAGAGATGTTATTCAATTTCATGGTATTAAAGATACAGATGGTGAAGGTAATATCATAGGAGAACAGAATATCGCAGGTGAAATAGTTAAAGCACTAAAAGAGCTTAAGGCTGATGTGCAAAAGACCTTTACAATAATTCCCCCTCAAATCCTAAAGATAGGAAAAGACATTAACTTTGATGAGAGAGTCGGCTATTATGAAAAGGCGATAAATAAACTAAGAGATACTTATAGTCTATCAGATCAAGATGAGGTTAAAATGTATCACGAGGCTTGGTGGAGAAACCAAATCGAAGAGAACTTTGCAGATTTAGATCCGGCATTAAAAGAGGGTCTTTTATTAAGATGGGCTTACCTAGACAAAAAGACTCTAAATATGAGAGAGTTAAAGAAGGCGGTAACTCCAGAACAAGCAAAGGCTGTTAAAGATTTTGATGGTCAAAGAAATAAGAAGTATAAAGAAAACATTCTACCATTTGAAAACCTATTCTTAGAATTAGGTGCAGATGTTTTAAAGAACACTTCTAATTTTGTCGCTGCTAATCCAGATGCTGAGAAAGCTAGATTACATAAGCAGATCAGAACGGAAGCCGAAAAGATTAAAAAGAATGGAGATCTAACACAGATCACTAAGGTGGAAAAAGAATTAAAGAGACTAGAAGGTATCGGCGGTATCGAGTCGATTATCCCAACCGAAGGCCTAGTCTTTAAATATAATGGTAAAACATTCAAGTTAACCGGAACATTTGCAGCTATCAACCAGTTAATGGGTATTATTAAATACGGTAGATAATAAAAAATTATGGCATTACAGAATTTAAAAACATATTTCGAAGGGGCTAACATTGTAGAAGTAGATTCTCTATTAAACAACAAATGTCTTATTCTTGAAAAGATCGAAGCGTCATCATTTCATGTAAAGAGAGAAGGTAGTGATTTTTTATACTATAAATCCGGATCTAAACAAAAAATGGATTTAGTAGATCGTACGATTGTTAGATACTATGAGAATGCAATTCGCCACTTTAAATCTGTTTCTGAAGAAAATGTAAAGGATATGCCATTTGATTGGAAGTTTGGTTTTGACTATTTAGCAGATAATAAAACAATTAATGTTGAATATGATATACTACCTAAGTCTAATTTAATGCTAACGCATATTCAAGTAATGCAACCATCTAACCCTAATAAAGTTAAAAAGGTAATTAGAGATACTAAAGTCTTAGAAAAATGGGCAGAAAAATTAGGTGTTGCTGCTCCTCCAGTTTTATTTGAAGGTGTTTTAGGCTCAGGCCAAAAGGATTCATTAAAAAAATTATTATCTATGTCTGTTAATGAATTTGAGCAGACCTTTGAAGATAAAGATAAACCTTCTTTTACCAGAACAATATACGGTATATTCAATGAGAATAAAAAGCAATCTGCTTTAATGAATGACCTATCAAAAGATGTTGCAGGTTTTGTAATTAGCTTTCATGATGGAAAGGAATTAAAATCATTTAAACTAGAGAAATTTAATAAACCAGAGGTTGAAGATAGAAAACCATCTGACATGTACCAGATAACTATTTTAGATATTGTTGAACATTTAACCAACTATGATTTTAATGGAATTAAATTAGAATCAGAAACTACAGATAGAAGATATTTAGAATTAATGTCAGCAGTATTTAATAACTACATTGAAAGTAATGCTACTAAATATATTGGTGCTAAATTTGATTCTGCTGATTTTTCAGAATCTCCAATGTTTGAATTAAACCATAAGTTTATTCAAAACGAAAAGACATTAACTCTAGTACAAGATAAGATTTTATCTGAATTATTTAAAATTACTTTAGGCTCTTTTAGAAAAAAGAGAAATAGAGAGACTGATATTATCAATAAAGATTTAATGAATCAAATAAATGAAATCATTGAAAAAATTGAAGGCCTGATAATGGCTAAGCCAAATGAAGGTGATGTCATGAACTTTAATCAATACTTATTAAATCAAAAAATTAAAAGTCAAGTAAGTCCTATTACTGAAGCGCTAAAGGTAGATCACCCAGAGCAAGGTAAGAAACTAGTTAATATGTTTGTTGGTAGATTCCAACCATTTACATTAGGCCATGCTAAAGTAGTTGAAACCATCTATAAGCAAAATGGTTATCCTGTAGTAATCTTATTAGTTAAGGCTAAGAACAAGAAAAAAGAGGATGCATTCAAGAGACCTTATGATGAGGCTACTCAAGTTGCAATGATTAACTCTTTAAAATCTAAATATCCAATTGAAGAAGTTTTCGTAATTCCAACAGGTGGTATTGACACTATGTTTAATGCAATGAGACCAAAATACGAACCAGTTCTTTGGGGAACAGGAAGTGATAGAATGAGAACTTATGGATTCCAAGTAAATAAACAAGAATATAGAGATGACCTAGGTGTTAGAGATGATTTTGGTTTATTTGAAATCCCTAGAACAGGTAAGAATATTTCAGCAACGCAAGTAAGAAACGCGATGCTTGATGGAGATGAAAAACTATTTAAGAAGTTAACTCCAAAGCCATTACACGGTATGTATGGTGAGTTAAAATCTAAACTAGAAGACTCAATGGGCATAATGGCAGAGTCTGTAGAATTAGAATTTCAAACCTTTAATGATTTTATCAAGAATATATAAACAAACATAGCATAATAATATGAATAATATTAAAAAATTCGAAGACTTTACAAAAACTGATTACAAAGCAGTAGATGAGTCTATTCAATTCGGATCTTATTACTATAATAGTAGAACTGAATTTGGAGAACATAGTGATGATTTACCAGCAAAAGGTGAAACTAAATACTTAGTATTCGCACATAATCAAGTAGATTTTTATGGTCAACGAATTAGATTAGAAGCAGGTCATACTTTAGGATCCGCAGGTACAAAACAATATATTGGTATCTTTGATGATGAGGCTTCTGCAACAGAAGCATATAAGACTGCTATGAAAAAACCAGATGGTGTATTACTTTCATTCTCAATGGGAACACTTTACGCAAAGTCTAAGTTCTCATTTCAATATGAAGAAACACAAGGTAAACTAGCAAAAATTAAAGCATAATCATGATAACATTCGAAGACTTTTTATCAGAGGGTAAGAAAATACAAATTAAAAGAAAGTATACTGAGAATTATCCTGCTAAAACAGTAGGTAAAACTGCTAACGTAAGAAATGCAGTGATACAGGCTATTAAAGATGGTGTGGTTACAAGAGAAGAGTTTAATAAAATTCTTTCCGAGTTATCTACAAGTTCTAGCCAATGGGCTTCTAGAAATAGAAAGTACTTTAATGTTTCTGAAGAGGGTATTAAACTTTCAAAGTGGGGTCGTAGAATTCTAGCTGAACTAGATGAAACTCCTAAAGCTGCTGAGGTATTCGAGGCCACAGTAGTAATGGATGCAATAGATCCAAAATCAAAAACACTTAAAAAACTTTTAAAGAAATATAAAGTTAAAATGAAAGTTTTAACAATGAATGGACCTGGTGGTAATTGGCCAGAAGTTGAGCTAACAGGAACAAGAGAAGATTTACAAGCAATATTAGCAGATCCTAACGGATGGGACGATCCAGAACTTGGAGAATATATTGAAGAGGCTAGTGCTGAAAAACTAGAAGAAAAGATTAAAATCACTAAAGATGAATGGCCTTATATTGAATTTAAAGATGGTGGTAAAAAGCACAAAGTAGAATTTGATTACGAAGATATTATTGATGACCACGGTAACGAGGGGCAAGATCAATACTGGATCGGTAAAGATGAAGATGGTCAAGAATGGACGATAGATGTTTATGCTGATTATAGAGGCGAAGTACAAGATGTATTATATGATACACTTGTTAAAGAATCTGTAGTTAATGAAGCTAAATTTGTAAAAGAATTTGATAAAGCAGTTCTAGATGCTGAAACAGAAAAAGATGTTTTAAAAGTATATCCTAAAGCTGAATTTTATTTAGGTAAACTTTCACACTTCTTTGGAGAACTAGAACCAAACTTATTCTTTAAAGCTTATTATGCAGATTGGTATAAAAAAGATACTGGTAAATCAATTAAAGGTGATTTTAAAATTACTTCAATTTACTCAGAAAAAGGTAGTAAATATGTAAACTTATATTTAGAAGAATCTGCAGTTACTGAAAACTATGAAGTTATCTATAGTGACGGTGTAAGTGCTATGAAAAAGTTTAGAAGCGAGAAACAAGCTCTTGACTTCATGAAGCAAACCATTGCTTCTAACAAGAAATTAAGAGATATTGCAGTTTACAAACCAGGTATGCATTCAACTACTCAAACTGAATTAGTTGTTAAATTCTGGGGAGACGGCTCTTACCTAGATAACGTATCCAAAAGAGATAAAGATTTAGCTGCTAAAAAACTAGAAGAAAATACAAATATGAAAAACGAAATAAACTTGTTTGAGTCATTTAGCGACTTCGTTGGAGCTAACTTTCTTAACGAAGCAATCAAATCCTCTATATTAAGAACAGTTCTATCGAACGGTAGAGAGGGTAAAGAAAGTAAGAAAAATCTTTCTAATTTAGCTAAAGGTTTTTACAACCTATCTAAAGTAGCTCTTGATAAAATCGAAGATGAAGATTTTATTATTAGCAACGATGTATCAAAGATATTTAAAAACTACGGCGGTTCAAGCCACGTACTTTTCTTTATCTCAGATAACGAGAAAGAAAATCCATACTATGACCATAACAACGGATCATGGAATGACTATAAAATGGTTCCTGGTGGAGGTATTGTATTAGCAGCTATGTCTGGTGACAGACAATTCTATGCTAATGAATGGTCAAGATGGTCAGGTGGTAGATCTTGGTCTAAAGAGAAAAAAGGTTCTGAGGGTCAAATCGGTATCAACCACAAATACAGGGGTTGGGGTGCATCAGGTCTTAACAACGGTAAGAGAATTGCAGAGATGTCCGATAGAGTTATTGTTATTAACCTAGAATTAATTAGACAAAAGTATTCTACTGACCAATTAAGAAGTGCAAGAGCAGAAGCTAAAGCCGGTGCAACAGCATTCAAATCTGATAAAGACTTTAAAGAGGCTAACCAAAATAGATACCACAAGATCTTAGCTAATAAAGCTGCAAGCTTACCACTAGATAAAATGGTAGCAGATGCAATCGATAAACTGGCTAAGCAAATCTCAGATGGTTTAGCAAAAGGTGAGAAGACTAGATACCAAGAAATCAAAATTGGTGAAAACGCAAAAGGTAAAGAAGTAAAAGCAAAAGATGCATCTCAACACATGTCAAATATTTTAGATGACTATTCTAGATATGTAGATTACATTAGACAAGCAGAAGAATCTGAAGCTAGATATGGCGAAAAAGAATCTTACTACGAAAGAGAATCTAAGAACTACGCGAAACAAATTAAAGAAAGAATAAACAAGATCGAGAAGTTCGATTACGCTTGGTAATAAAACTAATATAAGATATGAAAACAATTCCAACATTCGAACAATTCCTAAACGAGAAGTCATATAGAATGACTGGTATCTACGCGGCTAAAGGTCTTGTAGGTAAAGTAATGCAAGCGTTTAAACAAGAAATTAAAACAGTAAAATACGAAGGTATTAATGTAGTAACTCAAGAAGAAGTTAATAAAGAGTGGGCTAAGTTTGAAGATAAAGCTAAGAAGATCATTTTAGATCAAGTAGAAAAAGGAGCAGGTGACATGGATGGTATCTTATTTGTTACTGCCAATCTTTTTAATGGATTCGCTATAGATGAGGTTAATGGTTTAAATGATATAGACCCGGACAACACATTATATCTTTCATACGAAGTAGTAATTAACGTAGGCTTTATGGATGATGTTAACGGTAAAAAATTCGCTAGAAAAATAGATAAGACTGGAATGATGAATTCTCCATTAGCATCTAAAAGTGAAGTTATTTACGGTGAATATGATGAATCAGTTGGTAACAACAATCTTGAAATTAGAGATAACGAAGTTATTCAAATAGACGGAAAATAATATGCCATCTGTAAGTAAGTCACAACAAAGATTAATGGGAATGGCATACGCTGTTAAATCCGGTGATATGGAAATCTCAGACATCGACCCAGCTTATAGAGACAAAGTAAAATCATTATCAGACGGAATGACAAAGAAAGACTTAAAGAAATACGCTTCTACAAAACATGATAAACTACCAGAGACGGTAGATGAAGCATTTATTGGACCATTTGTATTCAATGATAAAATGTCAGATGAAGAATTA
>Ga0213868_10005611_pt1 | contig 11233 bp, 10 predicted proteins | sample PICome_9_FD_160087 | JGI IMG/M metagenome (GOLD analysis project Ga0213868, IMG submission 160087) | Coastal seawater microbial communities near Pivers Island, North Carolina, United States - PICO127 | ecosystem: Environmental > Aquatic > Marine > Coastal | place: USA: North Carolina...
TCAACAAAAAAAACAAAAATACCAAGTACAAACTACTTACTTACTTAGACACAACGGAGGACACAAACGGAAACAATTTGGACGGGGTATAGGATTTACGAGAGAGTAGCTTCTACATCATCTTACCAAACTATTAGATTCGATCCATCGATCTTTTAGATAAACATGTGGCTTTCCAAACGAAATAATGGCATGTTCTTACGTCACAGTCGTCGTATCTATGTGTCAACAACGAAGCGATCCATTGTGTTATTAGTAATACAACTGCTGCTGTCAATCAATCATTTTAATGCTTTGACTTTCTCGGATGCATTTTCATTTTCTCCAAAGAAGAAGAATTTGCATGTGTCTTCCATTCCAAAACCTATCCATCGATATTCTACCCATCATTATCCACGTCGACTGGCACCAAAACAATCCTTTTCATTATACGACCATTCACCATCATCATCTTCTTCATCATCCGGAGAAGAAACATCGTCTCAGAATCATCATCAACAACCAAAGATTCAAACGAAAAAGATTAGTTTTTGGAAGAGAATATTTGGAAAATCAACTCCCAAAGAAGAGTATCTGAAACAAAAAGAAAATGATGCAACGGCGAATCAAACAGTCGTTTCCTCTGCTCCTTCCAATGAAACGTTACAGGAAACAAATTCCACTGAAGTAAATCTTCCTATTTCAAACATTACTGCTGCGAAAGATGATAATAATAGTACAGACCCTTTGATACAAACGAAAAAGCTACACCAGGAACAAGAGGAAACAGAGAAAGAATCTCCGATTACATTTGAAGATTATGCAGATAGCCTCTTCCAGAAGTTTGATAAGGATAAGAGTGGGTTTATAGATAAAGAAGAATTTCGTGACGTTGCAAAGAAAATAAGTATCAGTGACAAGGATGGAGGAAACACCATCCTGGATGCTTTATCTGTAGGACAAAACGAGGGGAAGGAAGAGGAGCTATCTCAAGGGAAAGAAGATGAAATCATGTTACATAACAAAACTCAAATATCCAAAGTGACTGTAAATCATGAAAAATTGTCTACATCAGATTCTTCGTCGTTTAAGAAAAAGGTCAAGAGTTTGTTACGGTTTGTGACACTTGCAGTGATGGTGACTGTGATTGCACCATTTATGAAATTGGCAGAAGATGAATATGGTGATATTGTGGGTGTTTCCTTTAAGCCACCCACTCAAATTGGTAATGTCCCATTGCGTTATCCATCCATGCTCATAGATGATGAGCCTGATGACATACGGAGTGATACTGAGGATCGAGATGTCGACCTACCTCCATCCATGAATGGAGAAGATGAGTCATCGTCCTTGGAAGATGTGGAGGAACAAAGGGATTTACCACCGTTGCCTAATAACTCTGTGCCCAAGAAAGGTGTGATATCCTTACCTCCAACTTCAGCCTTGTTATCGGAGTCGTCGGAAAGTTCATCACAAGCGTCTCACAAAGTATATCGCACCAGTGCCATGGGATATGTTGCTGAAGCGGTCGAAAAAGTTGGACCCGCTGTGATTCGTATAGATACAGAAACGGACATCGAGCGTTCTGTTCAGGTAGGGAAGCGATTAGATTCATCCAAAGAATCTGTTGATGGTGAAAGTCCAGAGGAAGATTTAGATAGTATTCCTGATCGAATGAAATTCATTCAACAAGGACAAGGAAGTGGTTTCATTTTTTGCAAGGAAGGTTTAGTGTTGACAAACGCGCATGTTGTACAAGGGGCTTCTAGAGTAACTGTGACATTAACAGATGGTAGAAGATTTAGAGCAGAAGTTAAAGGTGCCGATGAAATTGTAGATATTGCCGTCCTTAAAATTTTGGATGAAAATGGTCACAAGGCTTTTGGAAATGGAGGTTCTACCAAGTCTCCGTTACCAGTTGCTGAGTTTGGTGATAGTGATAATATTCAAGTTGGGCAATTTGTTATTGCGGTTGGAAGTAAGTAATGGTTGTCGTTTGATATGAATATTTTCGCTGGATGATGACACTAACTTTGAACTTGATGATAGGTCCTGGTGGTCTTGACAATACCGTTACTATGGGAATAGTGAGTGGTTTGAAGCGTTCGTCTGAAGCTGTTGGTCTCATGCACAAAAAAGTGGAATTCATACAGACTGACGCCGCTATAAACCCGGGAAATTCTGGAGGTCCCTTAGTTGACGTTGAAACAGGTACAATTATCGGTATCAACACGTGTATTCGAGCAAACATGGAGGGAACCAGTTTTGCTGTACCTATAAATAAGGCCAAAGAAATAGCTCAAGACTTGGCGGATGGAAAGCATATCAATCATGGATACATAGGGGTTTCCATGGCAAGTCTCACTCCTGATCTCGCTATACAAAACAATGCTGATCCCAACTCTCCAAATGGTTTCATTCCTGAAATTCACGGAGTTGTCATTACTCGAGTATATTCTAAAACGCCAGCCGAGATGGGTGGGTTGCGTCGATTGGATGTGGTTGTTGAAATTTCAGGCCAGCGCGTCACAAGAGCAGACGACGCCCAGAGAATTATTGACTCTGCAAAGGTTGGAGATCCACTTACAATCAAAATTGTTAGAAATGGAAAAGAAGTAACCCATGTGATAACTCCAGAAGACTTGGGTTACAAGCTGCAAAAAATGAAAGAAGATCGTCGTAAAGAAAAGGAAGATGCATTGAAAAGGTTGAAAAAGCAGCTGTCAGACGGTTACAATTCCCAAGTTGAGCATCACCTCCGTGGTTTACAGCAATAAAACTATTATTTAAAAAAAAAACCAATTTTCTGGTCTACAATGGATTGTTCGCTTTTTTGATATGTACTCTTTCTTCATATTTTTATTCTGAATGATTTATCTTCGTGATTTCGATTCAAACAAACATATGTTTCAATATGCGCTTCATTTCATATAATCTGTAGAAGTTTGGCAACACCAGAGACACTGTCATTGGTCGAAGGTGTTCATGGTTCGGATTTTTAGTGGGATCACCTTTTCGAATACACCTTCAACAGACCGGCAACACGCGACACGTCTGTCGTCTGTGCCCCTTTTATTTTTCATTTGGTTTTCGGTTTTCTTTCAAAGGCAAACATAGATACTTTATTTGCCTGCGCTGATAAATGACACATTAGCGTCATATTTGTCTTTTCACGTATAAGCAAATACAAACGAGAAAAAGAGGAATTTACGCGGCTACAATACATTTCACTTTCATCGAATTGAGCTCGCTCACCTCCTTCGCTATCTTTATCGATTTTTTGAAGCATGAAAGTCCCCATATCGTTAGAAGACTGCCCTAACTGTGTAATACTTTATCTCATCAGTTTATTTGACAAAACACTCGGCCTGTTGAATATTCAGTGGCGCGAGTTTCTTCCTCCGAAGGCACAGGATATTTTCAATACAGAAACTCCCTCTAGTTTTTATGCGAGTTTGGGGAACCCACCTACATTGCCTTCTTACGTTGACTTTGTGCATCAAAATGGTAAAATTATCAATAGAGATTCCATGTTCAATATGTTTCAGTATGCGTTCAAGACTTCGTCTACGGCATTAGGAGACTTAACATCCAACGACGCATTATTGACGCTATTTCTCTTGGTTATCATGTTGCGTCAACTGAAGTCCTTTTTCATTCCCAAATTCTGTAGTGTTGGAAGAAATCTAGGAAGAACTACACATGGCGTGGATTGGGAACTTCAAAATGAGGAGAGGATCACCAAATTTGGTGAATACATCTATCGTCTTATATATCATTCTTCCATGTCCATTTTTGGCCTACTGTACTTTCACGATGCACCATGGTGGAACTGGGACTCGGAACAAAGTGGCACACGACATATTTTTTTGGATCACCCGCATCATGAAATTTCGATTGGGATGACTTGGTACTACCTTTTTCAAGCTGCTTATAACCTTGATGCTGTGTTACATTTACTGGAGCTAAGTTTTGTTATTTCTCTTCACAGCCCCATAAAGAATGGTAGGCTTCAAAATCCAGTCAACATAAAATGGAGCGAAAAAGTACGTGGAGATTTTCGCGAAATGTTTATTCACCATGTGATTACCAATCTACTCATTTTTGGTTCATCATGGTTTCGATTTACTCGAGTTGGGTCGATGGTATTCTTGGTACATGACATAAGCGATGTACCCGTTGACCTATCAAAGCTTGCAAACTTTTTAAAATGGAAAACTGGTACGATTATATGCTTTGTGAGTATGGTTTTAATGTGGATCGCGACGAGACTGTATGTTTTGCCATTTTACATCTATAGAGGCGTCTTGAAGTACAGTAATTTGCTTGTTTCCGAAAACGGAAATATGGATGTGAGATTCTATATCATGTATCGCCCATTTTTCTACTGGCTGTTTGCTGGCTTGATCGCATTGCATTTTTTTTGGTTTTACGTCTTCATACGAATCGCAATGGATTTGGTGAGCAAATCAGAGTTAAATGACTATTCTGAACACAAAAATGGAGAGGAGCTTAGTTCCAATGGATTAAATGGACATACTCACGAGAATGGAAAGAAAAATAATTAGGATTATAGTTTTACATAATTAGTAACTAATTTGAGTACTTTATTTCAAAGTCATCTGATATCTGATACAAATTGATTTTGTGAGAAGATATCAAGCTAAAATATCTTCTAAAAAATGAGATGGGAATCTGTTTCCCGCGAAAAGCTCGACCTTCGCCAGAGCCACAAAAAATCTTCGTATTTTTGTGCATGTTGTCATCAAGTGTAACAAGCAAATTCATTTACCTTTCATTGCTACTACAATCAAAAAGTTAGACAGTGAACACTTGTAAAACCAATGTCGGAATCAAACTTCTTCACGCTCTTCGAGGCAGCTGCAGGATATGCTTTGGTTGAAGTTGTTTCCTTGGAGGAGATCAATCCTGGTGCGGAGTCAAATCAAAGTGGATTGACAGACCTTAAGCTGTTTTCTCGTGCAATAAAGCTCAAGGCATTTCAGCCTTTTTCCTCCGCTGAAGATGCGTTGGAGAACGCAAACGCAATTAGTGAGCATGCCATGACGGATTCCTTGAAGGCATTTCTCGAAATGAACCTTCCCAAGGTTTCTTCTAAGAAATCATCCAAGTTCACTCTGGGGGTCATTGATTCTGGACTTGGAAATGCCATCTCAGAGGGCATTCCTGGGATATCAGTCCGATCCGATGACACCGTCCGTGAAATCTGCCGTGGAGTAAGACTGCATCTTGTCAATCTCATCAAAGGATTGGAAAGTGGAGGTGCAGAGCAGGCACAGCTTGGTCTGGGTCATTCCTACTCAAGAGGAAAAGTCAAATTTAACCCTGCAAGGTCTGATAATATGATTATTCAAAGCATTGCCCTTCTTGATCAGATGGATAAAGATTTGAATACATTCGCGATGAGGGTGCGAGAATGGTATAGTTGGCATTTTCCAGAACTAAAACAGCTTGTCAAGGACAACTACATGTTTGCGAGATGTGCGGCGTACATTCAAGACAAGACAAGTCTTTTCCCTCGTAATGACGAGAAAGAAGATGATGACGATGACGAGGATATGAACGAAAACAAGTTACCCGGATTGATTGAAATTGTTGGTGATGAAGAACTTGCCAATGCCATAGTTGCAGCTGCCAAGACATCAATGGGTATGGATTGTTCAGCTGTGGACATGGTAAACATCATCAACTTCACGCAGAGAATGGTTAAATTAGCAGAGTTCAGGAAACAACTCGCTCTTTACTTGACAGATAAGATGGCGATTGTTGCTCCAAATCTGAGTGCCTTGATTGGAGACACAGTTGCTGCTAGACTAATCAGCAAGGTAAGCATATTTGCACGGAAGATGTTGTGCGCTTCATCTATATTTTCAACAATTTCGTAATCAAATTTCTCATTTTGAATCTTTCGACAGGCTGGATCACTCACTAATCTCGCAAAAGCGCCCGCATCGACCGTTCAAATCCTTGGAGCAGAAAAAGCTCTATTTCGTGCCCTTAAAACCAAAGGAAATACTCCAAAATATGGTCTGATCTACCATTCAACATTTATCGGACGTGCTGCAGCTAAAAATAAAGGGCGAATCAGTCGATATTTGGCTAATAAGTGTTCGATTGCGACCAGGATTGATTCCTTCAGTGACGAACCAACGAATGTATACGGCGAAAAGTTGAGAGAGCAAGTGGAGGAAAGACTCAAGTTTTACGAAACAGGAGCTGCACCCAGAAAGAATCTAGACGTCATGGAACAGATTCGTAAGTCAATCGAAAGTGAAAAGAAAGCTGATATTGATGATGATGATGTGGATATGGAGACCCCAAAAAAGAAAAAGGAGAAAAAAGAAAAGAAATCCGAAAAGAAGAAGCGAAAACTCGAGTCAGACGATGAAGAAGAAGCAGCAGCAGCTACGCCTTCTACTGATAAGAAAGAAAAGAAGGAGAAGAAATCGGAAAAGAAATCATCCAAGAAAAAGAAAAAATCGTCTAAGGATTAATACGAAACGTCATTGGGAATGGGCACAAGCACCATACTGATTTATTCCAATAAATTTGCATTCAATATAAATTATCATGTCATGTAAATTCTTTCGGTTTTTCTGCTCATAGTCGAACCATGTATTTTCGTCTACCGCTGGTATCAACTGACCAAATCCTGAGTCACGTTGCCTTGTGACAAGTGAGTATTCCAAAATTTGAATTAGACTTTCAAGACGTATTGAAGTCATGGTTGAATCTATATACAACCTGATTGAAAAGCCACAACAAGATGTGCCTAAGCAACCCATGTATCGTTCCAAGTACGACCCAAAAGCGCCTCTCACCGGTTCCACCCTTGGATTACATGGGACAACAGTCACAGTTGGAAAGGGCATCAATGATCTAAAAAGGGTAAGTGAAAGAACTAAACATGCCTACTACCAATCACTCATTTCTTTCTCACAGATTTTATATTTGAATCAACTATTTCATACACGAAAGACATGCGTCGTCACGAGCACTTTTGGTCCAACTCCAGAAAAGCCAGACCCGTCAAAATTCCTTCGTAAAGGTTCTAGAATAGCTTCACAACCTCCGCCTAGTAATAAAAGATTCAAGAGAAAAGTATCTGAAGAGAAACCACCTGTTCCATCCCGTGATGATAAACCAGTTATGGGACTTCGGACATGTAAGAATTTCATCGTCGCAAATGCTACTGAAGCAATTTGTATGGAACCAAGAAACGTCGACCAAACACAGGCGTCATTCATAGAAAAAGAAGATTACGGGCAAGTTCCAAAATACTTATTTAGAGTCAAGGATGAAATCGAAAGAGAAAAGGAAATCATACAGAATTGTGTAAGAGAAAATGCAAGGAGAGAAGGAGAACTTGTGGATGAACCTATGTATGAAGTATTAGATGAGAATGAGAGACATGAATTGATAAATGCCCTTAAAGCGAAATGGGACCATGTGAATAGCAAGTATCAAAAGATTTGTCATCGTGTTATGCTTGATTCTCTCGGAGAATTGAGAAGAAAGGAATCACAAGAAGCGGAACTGCAACAACTCGAGGATGATATTGAGCGGTTAAGCCGTCCAGGACCAATCTACATAAAGAAAGAATGAAATAGTAGAATTATTGACAATTACATGTAAATTAAAATGAAAGTTTTGATGATGTAAAGTCAGAGATGTCACTTTTCACTAATTTTCCGTGTCAGATGTTGTGACTGTATGACCCATTTCCACCAGTTGACACTACTTGTGATGCCGTTTGAAAGAGAATTAATCGAATCCTCATATAAAGCATGGCGTCGTTACATTCTTTTAGGACTGTATAAAACAACGGGACTCTGCCATATTGGTGAGCGAATTCAAATGAAGAAGTGGTTTCTGATTTGGAAAGAGATGTATCGAAATAGTTCTCACGAGCAACGACTCGCGATCCAAGAACGATCGCTTCGACGATGGGTGATCTTTAGCATCTCAAGCAGAAATCGATTACATACTCTAAACAAATATATGAATGCGTGGCAAGTTCACACCAAAAATGAAAAACATGTCGATCAGATTATAAGGAATATCCTCAGGGAAAGAAGATTACTGAAACTGTATTTTTGTATTAGACAATGGCAGATGGCACGGAAAATATCCAATGACAACTGTAGGAAGTTCGAAACCTTGCTACATGATTATATCTTACAAAGGAGCACATTACGCCTCCCTAATATTTTGGCAAAGACTCCATTCGTTATCGTATCAAAACATTGGAAAATGGTAAGATTATCAAATCTTATTTCCTTTTGAGATGTTCTCTTTCGTTTTAACCTTATTATCGTATATACATATTTACAATAGTGGAGAAGAATTGCATTTGAGAAGACAGGTACTTCATCGGTCACAAATATATCATCGATGCTGTCCATACCATCACAATCAGAAACACAGAGTATTGCAGCGACTACATCATCATCGACAAGTTCATATGAACGTATTTTGACGAAAGACGATATAACAACAGTTAGCACTACTACTACTCCAAAACAGAATGAAGTTCCAATTGAAAACAATATCACCAAACTCCTTCAAAGAAAGAAAGAATCGTTTTCCCAGTCTATGAAATCTGTAAATGATATGACAAAATTATTGAAAAAAGCTCAATACGACGTAGATGTATTCGTTCGATCTATTCAGATGTGCACAAAAGAAATTGAAAACCATTGTTGCACATGCGGAGGGATTCATGTTTTCTCTGACCACGAGCCTACAAAAATGCTCAGTTGCAAGAGATTGAAAGCGAAGAATAGATCACTCATGTATCTCAAAAAAGCCAAGCGAGAGGCCTCTGAGAGGATGATGGACTATAAAGCTGGAGTGAAACAGTGCGAGAGAGAGAAGGAAGAGACAAGGAGGTCTTTGAGTTTGCTTTTGAAAGAAAGCCTATTCAACGACAACTGAATATTTTGTACAAAATGGCAGCATTTTGAGTTCTTTGTTGCAACCGACATCTATCTCCGATCTGTCAGGGATAACGGATAACAAAACGAACAACGCGAAACAGCGCGTAGAAGCACCTATTTACTATTGCTGTTGCTTCCCTAGAGAGTCCCAATATCTAGAGTTCACCACGTTTACCATCACATGTCAAGAACCAAACGGAGTGATGCATTAGATAAATATTCATCGAAGGGGGGAAAATCAAGGAAAAAGTCTGATGTAAAAATTATCGATGACGACGACGATATCCCTTATGAACCCGAAATTGATGAAGCGGTGGATGAAGGACCAATTGTTGTGACTGAAAATTATATAACTCTTGGAACTTGCGATGATAATGTAAACGATCGAAATGGTGGGGACTTCCATGAACAAAAACAAAAGAAAAAAGACTCCAAACGACGAAGGAAAAGATATGACAGCGACGATTCATTATCCCAACGCGATTTGAAAAGAGACAGAAAGAGATTTGATAGTGATGACGAAGATCAGAGACAAGCATCACGAAAGACTAGCAGAAGGCGATATGATAGTGACGATGATGACATCCGTCTTGATAGATCCAAGTCACACCAAAAAGCAAGAAAACGATACGATAGTGATGATGATATGGATCATAGATCTCGAAAACAACACGGTGCTGAAAATGAACGTGAAGAATCTTTTCAAGGAAGAGAAAGAGATGGAGATGGGGCTAAAATGAGCTCTGGTCATAGTGCGGGATTACAAAGCGTTGCGCAATTTCGGATAACAGAAAATAAGATTCAAGGTCAAAAACGACAAGATACAAAGGAACTGACTCCCGGTAGCACAGTATATCGGGATAAAGATGGTAAAGTGTTAACTGTGAGCGACTCAGCACAAAATCCAAAAAATAATATTGAGAATGACGGAACATGGAATGTTGGTACGAAACAGAGACAAGATGCTCTCGATCGAGCAGCAGAGATGCAAAGCATTAGTCAGTCGACATTTTCTCGTTCTGCTAGTGATACTGATAGGTTCATGCGCCATGTTGCAAGAGAAGGTGATCCGATGGCAAGCCATGCAAGTAAATCTGACCGAGGTGGTAAGAAAATCTACAAAGGTCCGCCACCCAAACCTAATAGGTTTAATATAAGACCTGGATACAGATGGGATGGAGTAGATCGCGGCAACGGTTTTGAAGATAAGGTTCTAGCTAAGATATATGGAAAAGGAAATAGAGACGAGGAACACTACAAGTATAGTTGTGCTGATATGTAATTATGTTTAATGCCTAAGAATAGCCAAAGAAAGTAGCCATTCTAATTCTTGTGTAAAAAAAATCACCGCCTTCGAAGTATCACCATCCTTTTCAAATATAGCATACATTTATTGTCTCTTTACCTCGAATCTTTTGATCATGCAGTTCTTGACGATCGCTCAAATGTTTATTTCATATCTCTTAAACGGTTCCCAGATCTGGAAGAATGAAGTGGAACACTTCCATCTTGGCCTTCAAAGGTGTAGAACTGAGAGGCGTTGATCCATCATCTCCCAATTGAACAAAATTGTATTCGCCCTCCATTCTTGCAACAACAGGAGTCTTGTCAAGCATAGGCTTTACACTCAAAGGAGCTGTAGAAGTGTACTCAAAGCTCTCACCAGGCTTCAAAACCGGTTGGCGTCCAGTAACACCTGGTCCTTGTACTACATCCTTTGTCTCACTCCCAATAGTTTGAATTTCAAATCTACGAGAAACTAATTGGATATTTTGTTTAGGTGATTCGTTCGTGATACGAACATTGTAAGCAAAACAATGCTTGTCAAGTTTAGCATCCGATCGTTCCGGGCGATACACAGAAGAAACTTGGACTCTAACATTGTCGGATACCACATTGGAAGCATCCGAAACCTTGATTGAAATGTTTCCAGAAGCCATATCCGAATCACCTGGTAGAGTGGACGCAGGAGATGCAGAGGGTTTGGAAGCAGCAGGAGGAGAAACAGATGCAGGTCTATTAGATGCTGCTTTTGTCGCACTTTTCGCAACAGATTTGGCATCCTCTTCATCTTCATCGTCATCCTCATCGTCCTCATATGATACAACTGGCTTAACACGTTGTTCTTCAGGGAAAACGAAATGGAACATTCCTAATGAAGCACTAGAATTTCCTCCTTCCTTCAGTTGATCTTCAGTTGCAGTCTCTTGTCCAGGAGCTAGTGTAACATACTTGTATTCACCCTTCATTCTGGCGGCAATAGTTGTAGTAGCAATAGGGCGGACGCTCAAAGG
>Ga0213868_10005613_pt1 | contig 11231 bp, 9 predicted proteins | sample PICome_9_FD_160087 | JGI IMG/M metagenome (GOLD analysis project Ga0213868, IMG submission 160087) | Coastal seawater microbial communities near Pivers Island, North Carolina, United States - PICO127 | ecosystem: Environmental > Aquatic > Marine > Coastal | place: USA: North Carolina | collected...
TTTGTTTGCCACCACTAACTGATGAAGCAGACGTTACTTTGGCTAAGCGCCAACGACTGCTATTTTGCCACCACTAACTGATGAAGCAGACGTTACTTTGGCTAAGCGCCAACGACTGCTATGCGGACAAACCAGCCGTAAGGTTGTCTGCAGTGAATGTCCGCAATGCGGTTTATTCAGCGGCACTCAATGAGGCAGGCACTCGAAACTCGCGTGCGATTTCTGAGACCAGTGCCTTGACTGGAGCGGACCTGCTTTTGGGATTAACCCGTGCAACGAATGTAATGCTAGGCGGCAATGGAAACAGGTTTTCGATCACATCCATGTCGTCCGTCACATGCATTCCGTTCAACAAGGCAATACCAAGCCCTGAACGAACACCCGATTGAATGCCTGCGGCACTTGGGCACTCAAGGACTTTCTCAAAGGATTGTCCTTCTTGCAGCACCTCCGAAAAACCCCACTTCCGGTAAAAGCAATTGGTATCGAATGACAGAAACGGAATTGGTCGAGCGAGGTCTAGTTCATAGTCTTTCGATTTGACCCAATGAAGGGTGTCATCAAAGAGAGCCTGATCTTGGGGCTCTATGTCTGTTGTGAACACCTGCATCATCGCAAGATCAAGCTCATCTGCTTGCAGCCAGGCTTGAACATTCAGGCTTTGGCTGGTCCGCGTTCGCACACTTACAGAAGGGTACAACCGCGTAAACCGACCAAGGATTCCAGCGATGTCGCTGGTCGTAGCATCTTCGGTCATGCCCAGACGAATAGCTCCATTCAAGTTTTTCTTTCCCAAATCTGAAAGCGCTTCGTCGTGCAGATTGACAATACGCAAGGCATAATCATGAAGGCGTTTTCCGGCATCCGTGAACAGTGGTCCTCCGGATTGCCGTGCTAAGAGGGTGCAATCCAACGCACTTTCTAACCGTTTGATTTTGTGGCTAACGGCTGACTGCGACACACCCAACTGTCTCGCCGCATTGGTAACACCGCCACTGGTGCCAATGGCGCACAACGCACGCATTGCATCGATTTCCAGCCGTTCAGCCAAGGTTGCTCCTCACATGACAAGTTAGCATCAAAATATGACAATCATTCATTTGTGTTATATCTTAGCTTTGGTTATCCATCTTGCAAAGCCAAATTTGCGAGGACACCACATGACCGACACTAGCTATCAAAACGCTATAACGCGCGACCATCGCAAGCTCACTTCTCTATTCGAAGTCATCGGCTCCATTCTGGCCATGGTCTATGCGATGTCGATTGCGATGAACATTGGAGCGGAGATGCTTGGGTTTTCCTTGCTTTTGGTGTCGTCGGCGCTGTTTGCAGGATGGGCGATTTTAGACCGGCGTTGGACGTTCCTATTGCTCCAGGTGTTCTATGCAACGTCAGCAATTATTGGGTTGATCCGTTGGGCCTGAACACAATTCAGCGAAATCGCCCATACCAACAAGAAGGAGAGAAACTATGAAACTGACGGACTTCAAGGTTCTAGCATTCGACGTTTATGGCACGCTGATCGACTGGGAAAGCGGCATGGTCACAGCTCTCAAACCATTGACGGACAAGGTCAGTCAAAACCTGACGCGCGACGATATTCTTGAAGCGCACGCCTATCATGAATCCACGACGCAGCGCTGGACACCCAACAAAAAGTACTTTGATCTTCTTGCAGTGGTTTACCGTCGTCTGGCTGAAGAATGGGGTGTCGAAGTGACTTGGGAAGAATGCCAAGCATACGGCCTGTCCGTGCGCCAATGGCCTGCGTTTGACGACAGCCGTGAAGCACTCGCCTACCTCAAACAACACTACAAACTGGTCGTCCTGACCAATACCGACAATACGAGTTTTTCAGGCTCGAATGCTCGGCTAGATGTCCACTTTGATGGTGTCTACACCGCTGAAGACGTTGGCAGCTACAAACCATCTGATCGAAACTTTGACTACATGCTGGAAACGCTTGCGCGGCAAGGCATCTCCAAGAAGGACATTCTTCATACAGCAGAAAGCATGTTCCACGATCATGGCCCTGCCAATAAACACGGGCTCGCTAATTGCTGGATCTATCGTCGTCACGAAAAAGAAGGGTTCGGGGCAACAATGAACCCCGGAGAGATGCCCAGCTATGACTTCTGCTTCAACAGTATGGCTGAGCTGGCTGCAGTACATAAGGCGGAGCTGTCGGGCGCGTAAACTGCGCAGCAGTCATTCGCGGCGGTGCAGAATATCGGAAGGTTGGGCTCAAAGAAGCCCTTCGCTGCAATTTGAATGAATGACTGCTCTAGCCCAATATCTAACGTACAGACATGGAGCCAAGGGCCGTTGGCATAGAACCACGCACCGTCGACCTATTACTGGCGTTGCCTGAGCTCAGTTGGGGTTGGATGGTTTGTCTAAGTCAATGGACTGGTAGCAGGGGTTACTGCGCCTGATCCCTACGGCTAAGCTGCAGGACCACGGACCGGGGCCCCCTATCATAAGGCCTCGCGTCTCGGACCACGGGCCTTTAGTATTAACGTTGTAAATTCATTCGGGGGCGGTTTTGTTTACTGCCATTAACTGAAGAAGCAGACATTGCCCTATCCAAGCACTAACGGCTGCTATGCAGGACAAAGCTGCCCTCCAACTCATTATAACGAATGTCGGCTTTGAGGAATGCTCGTTCGCAACTATCCAGTCAATGTATGGGTATTTTTTAATGCGTGAGTGCGCGTGTCAAACTGGTCTGGTTGATCGGTTTAGCTATAAACTTTGGGCCAACAAGCACGATCTCTTTGGCGGATAATTTTCCTGACATAAGGATCAACGCAGTTTGAGGTGCGGATTTCTGAACCAAATCAAGCAACGCAAGGCCATCAATTTTACCACCAAGTTCGAAGTCTGTAAGCAACACGTCAAATGTTGTTACACCTAGCGTTTTCAGTGCCTGTTCGCCTGATGAACATACCGTTACAACGTATCCCAACGTGTTCAGAAAATTGGCTGCTATTTTCGATGCTTTTGGATCGTCTTCAACGAGTAAAACCGATTTGGTGGCAGGTACATTTGTCAATTTATTCGCGGCCTCGGCAATAGGCAGTGTCAACTCAATCCGCGTGCCTTGCCCCTGTTCGCTCTCAATAGTGATGTCCCCACCAGTTTGCCTGATAAAGCCGTAAACAATCGACAATCCAAGCCCAGTTCCGCCTTCGGCAGCGCGTGTCGTAAAGAAGGGCTCGATCGCGCGTGTCAGAACGTCAGGCGACATGCCCTCACCGTTATCTTCAATAATAATCAACGCACGGTCTGATCCAATTTGTTCCAAACGAACCGTGATCGTGCCCGATACTGCGATAGCGTTGTTTGCATTTAAGAGCAGATTAAAAAGCGCAGATTCCAATTGTCCCGGATCAACCAATACATTTAAAGTCGTCTTAGAAAGCGACACATCCAAAGTGACCTCTGACTTGAGACTAATTTCCACAAGGTCGGTCATTCCTGCAACCAGTGCATTCAAATCGACCAATTCTGGAGTAAGGCTTTGCTTGCGTGCGAACGCCAAAAGTCGATCGGTCATGGACGTTCCAAAGTCGACGGCATTGCCAATTGCGCGCAGGCTGCTTGCCGCTTTTTCATCCTGCCGAGCTTCAAGCAGATGCGCATGTGTGCGGATCGTGGACAAAACATTGGCAAAGTCGTGGGCCGTGTCACCTGCGACTTTGCCCAGCGTTTCAATGCGGTCAATCCGTTGCAATCTGTCCGACATCTTTCGTCGCTCTGTCACGTCAGCCACAAGCCAAACGCGGCTATCATCAGGTAACTTGCTGGCACGAATTTCAAGCACCTGCCCGTCTTGCGACACCAAATCACATGCTCCCCGATAGTCCGCAGAAATTTGATTGCTTTTCGCCGAAACTGCAAAGTGACTGTTGCGCAACCAATCGATCCAATCGCTGACACTTTGTTGGCGTGGCGGCAGCCTAAGTATTTGCGCAAAGGCTGTATTGTTCGCCGTCAAACGCCCGGTCGCATCCGTCATCGCAATGCCGTCCGAGATATGAATAAAGACTTTCTCAAATAACGCATTGCGTTGATCCAACTGACGGTTCAAGCGGTCCAATCGTAGTGCATTGGCGCGAAAGCTGCGAAAGGATCGAGACAGATCGCCAATCTCATCTTGGCCACCCATTTTGCGCGGCAGCGCGCTCGTGCGGTCACCGTTCGCAAGGCGTACCATTGCCGCAGAAACGCGCGATATGTTGAACGTTACATAACGTGACACATAAATTGCAGCCATCAACGCCAGCACAAGACTGGCCGCGCTGATCACCGCCACAGTAATACGCGTGATCCGGATTGTGCTTGATGATGCGATTCGTTCAGTGGCAAGAAAAGTCTCGGCTTGATTGGCATAATCGCTTGCCAGTTCATTTATCTGATTGGCTTCATGCCGAATGCGGAACAGGGCATTTTGAGCGTCCAAATTGGCCGACAGTTCTTGCCGGCGCAGCTCGAATACTCCGTCCGTTTCCCACACAACGATTTCAAGTTGCGCAAGGAAATTCGTTTGAGTCAGCGTCATTCCTGATGTGTCTAAAGCTTGTTTTTCGCGCAAATAATGCCTTTGCTCTTCCCCAACACCAATCAAATTCCCCGCATATGCCGCGTTCAACGCATCTGCGGTCATGCTTTGCAGCGACCACCAAATCAGGCGCGTGCGATCATCACTATTGTTCGACGTAATTGCAGCAGAGGCCGTCGTGCGTAGCGTACCCAGATTGGCCGTCTGATTACGAATACGCGCCTGCACCGCATCAAGCGTACTAGAGGCCGCAACAAGGTCAGTCACCGCCGCTGTCATGCTATCAAGTATCGGGGATACGGAGGGGCCATCATTGGCGTTATCTGAAAACTGCGCCTGCGGCCAATCGGTGCGGACGCGGTCAAGGACGTCGACCAGTTTGGCACCTTCTTGTTCGATTAAGAAGTTGGACCGCTGATTTAGTAGGTAAGGTGCCGAGGTTGCCAAGTCAGAGGACCGTTTTGACAAGTCCAGCGCTTGTGCTACCTGACTAAGTGTTTCGCGGTGTAAATCTTGAAGCCCCGCATCGACTCGCTGAAGGGCAATCCATGACACAGCGCTCACTGATAAAACGGCGACTGATAATAACCCAAGTGCAGCCCAAAGCCGCCCCCGCACACTGTTCAGGCCACGGATCACCCAACTATCCCAGTTGTATCAGTCACAAAGATGTAGCCTTGGCCCCGCCGCGTTTGAAGGTGAACAGGCTTTGATGGATTGTCCTCGATTTTGCGACGAAGGCGCAAGATCAGCACGTCAATCGTGCGGTCCATATAGCGGGTAAGGTCGCTGCCAATCTCGGACAACAAATCAACGCGCGCGATGACTTCATTGGGGCGGTCGAGGAAAAAGTCCAACAACCGGTATTCTGCATTGGTTAGCGAAATTTCCACGCCGTTTTCGGCACTGACAATGCGCTCGACGCGGTTCACAATAAAGCCACCAAAAGCGATTTGATCAGAGGTGTCTTGCACTGGTGTTTGCGTGCCTTTGCCATAGCGGCGCAAGACCGCACGAATACGCGCAATCAATTCGCGTGGGTTAAATGGCTTTAGAAGATAGTCGTCTGCCCCAACTTCAAGCCCAACGATCTTGTCGGTCTCATCTCCACGACCCGTCAGCATGACAATGGGCAAATCCTGCGAGCGGCGAATATCCATCGCAAGCTCTAGCCCGCTTTCGCCGCGCAACTGCAGATCAATAATCACAAGATCAAGTGATATCGACTTACTGACAACCGCAAAATCGGCGCTGCTTTCCATCGGAACAGGTTCAAACTGGTTTTCGGACAGCAAAGCAACCAGCGCATCGCGCATCCCTGCTTCATCATCTACGATACCAATTCTGGGGCGCGTCATTGTTCTTGTCCTTGCCAACTTACATGACAAGGTAACTGCAAGAGCATGTCCCGTCACAGACTATTTTGTTTCAATTATTACAGCTGCTGCGTTTATTGTAATTCTGTTAACAGCAAAGCACCCGATCTGTAGCATTGTTAATCGCTGCGTTGTGCCGGATTGGCGCGGCACATCGTACGGTGTCTTCGTTGGCCGACACTTGAGGTCTGGCTAAAACCAACACTTCTGGGAGGAAGACATGAGAAAATTTGGAATGGTCTCTGGGGCAATCTTGTTGGCCGCAAGCGCATCAAGCGCGTACGGCGGTGAACTAAGCGTCGTTTGTAGCGCCGAGCAAGATTGGTGCGACCTGATGGTTGCAGCGTTTGAAGCGGAAAACGCCGACACTGACGTGCTGATGGTCCGCAAATCAACGGGTGAAACATTAGCGCAAGTCCGCGCCGAAGCCGGCAATCCGAAGATTGACGTTTGGTGGGGTGGCACTGGTGACCCGCACCTGATCGCCGCCGAAGAAGGCCTGACACAAGCATCTGGCGTCGACACGTCCGAATTGCTTGGCTGGGCGCAGAACATGTCTGAAATTTCAGGCGGTAAAACGGTCGGTATTTACGCAGGTGCTTTGGGCATCGCATATAATTCGGATATTCTGTCTGAACGCAACATTGCACCACCAGCATGCTGGGCTGATCTAGAAGATCCACGTTTTGTGGGCGAAATTCAGGTGGCTAACCCGAATAGTTCTGGCACTGCATACACTGAACTTGCGACATTCGTTCAGCTGTTCGGTGAAGACGAGGCGTTCGTCAAACTTGCAGCAGTTGGCAAAAACGTGAACTCATATACCAAATCGGGCTCAGCCCCATCCAAGGCTGCTGCACGCGGCGAAACAGGTGTCTCGATCGGCTTTATGCACGATATGGTCAAACTGGCTTCTACAGGTTTCCCGCTTGAGATCGTCGCACCGTGCGAAGGCACTGGCTACGAAGTCGGCGCGGTCAGCATCATTGAAGGCGCGCGCAATCTTGACGCGGCCAAAGCATGGGTCGCATTTGCCCTGCGCGCTGATGTGCAATCACGCGCACCAGAGGTTGGTTCATTCCAAGTTCCGTCGAATTCAAATGCGCAGGTCGCACCAGAGTCCCCTGATCTGGCATCGATCAAGCTGATTGATTACGATTTCGCGACTTATGGCTCTAGCGAGACTCGTGCGCGGCTTTTGGCGCGATGGGATTCTGATGTTGGCGATCCCGTCTCTCAGTAACACTCCCTGTCGGCGTTTGGAATAACGCCGACCTTTGGGTGCTCTTGCAGACAAGAGCGCCCACTTTTTTAGTTTTTGGAAATGATATGAAACGGACAGTTTTGTTCTGGCTCGTTGTCGGGCTGATTAGCTTTGCGTTGCTCCCTTGGCACATGACACGCGATGGTGTTTTCTCTTTCGACTGGCTGCGTGATGGTACGCCGTCTACTGGCCTTGCGATGATTTTGCAGGCTGGCAATTGGTGGTTGGCTCCTGTTGGTCTTGCTTTTGTGGCTGCGCTTGCCGTGCATTTTACGGTCAGAAACCCGATTCAGCGTGCACGTATGACAGTAATGATCGCGATCTCAGGACTAGTCTGGGCCGCCCTTCAAGGGCTGGTAATCGTTCAACGTGGTCCGCGTGTCTTTGAAGGATTGTTGACGGGCGACGCGGTTTCAGCAGGTCAATCTGGTTTGGGCCTTGGCGCTGGTATCTGCCTGATTTCACTTTTATTTGCCCTGACTGTTTCAATGTCCCAAACGGGCAAAGGGCGCGGTGATGCATTCATCGTCAGCACAATTGGCCTTATCATAGCGCTCGTCGGCGTGTTCGTTTTCTATCCAGTCATGCACATCCTTGTGCGCGCATTCGAGGTTGATGGCGGCTATAGTTTGACCGAGTTTTTCCCACGTTTCTTTAGTGCCGATATCTGGGGACTTGGATGTCTCGTTAGTCAGTATAATTGCGGAGTTGCGATCAACTCCGTATTCCTTGCGGTTCTGACTGGTGCAGGCACAACCCTGCTTGGCCTCTCGTTCGCTCTCATTTTCACACGCACCGATTTTCGTGCTAAAAAGCTGCTGCGCGTTCTTACTATTATTCCGATTATCACACCGCCGTTTGTGATCGGCTTGGCGCTAATCCTTCTGTTCGGTCGCAACGGGACTGTGACAGCTTTTGCCGCTGATCTGTTTGGAATGGAAAAAACCCGTTGGTTATACGGCTTCTGGGGCGTCTATTTCGCGCAACTATTGTCGTTCACCCCGATCGCGTTCCTTGTCCTTATCGGCGTAGTTCAAGGCGTTAGCCCCTCGATGGAAGAAGCGTCTCAGACGCTCGATGCAGATCGCTGGCAAACTTTCCGCTACGTGTCCTTGCCGCTTATGCGTCCGGGTCTTGCGAATGCGTTTTTGCTAGGGTTCATCGAAAGCCTTGCAGATTTTGGCAACCCACTGGTCTTAGGCAGCGGGTACTCAGTCCTTTCAACCGAGATTTACTTTGCTATCGTCGGTGCAGTCGCTGATCCGGCTAATGCCGCGATCCTCGCGATTTCACTGCTCACCCTGACGCTGTCGGCCTTCTTGTTGCAACGGATGTGGCTCGGTAAAAAGTCGTACGCCACGATCACAGGCAAAGCAGACTCTGGTCAGAACGCAGCGCTAAGCCCGCTTGTGAAAACCATGTGTTACGCAACGGCCCTGCCATGGGCTGCACTGACTGCGGTGGTCTATACGATGATTGTGTTCGGGAGTTTTGTGAAACTCTGGGGTTACGATCATAGCTTTACGTTCGCTCATTACATTCGGGCGTTTGGCATCAACTTTGAAACTGGGCGGTTGACTGGCGTGGCATGGGATAGCTATTTCACCACGCTGACTATTTCGACCATTGCCGCACCACTGACCGCCATTGTCGGGTTAGCCACTGCTTATCTTTTGGTTCGTCAAAAATTCGCGGGCAAAGAACTGTTTGAATTTTCAACAATGCTTAGCTTCGCAATCCCCGGAACAGTCATCGGCGTCAGTTACATCATGGCGTTCAACTTTCCACCGATTGAGCTGACTGGCACAAGTATTATCCTGATCATTGTCTTTGTCTTCCGTAACATGCCAGTCGGCGTGCGCGGCGGTATCGCGGCAATGTCGCAGCTCGATAAAAGTCTTGATGAGGCGTCGATCACATTAGGAGCCAACAGCTTTACGACCCTGCGGCGCGTGATCTTGCCACTGATGGGGCCTGCGATTTTGGCGGCTCTTACCTACAGCTTTGTGCGTGCAATCACGTCTGTTAGCGCTGTGATCTTCCTTGTCAGCGCCAAGCATAACATGGCCACGTCGTTTATCGTGGGACGGGTCGAGAACGGTGAGTTTGGCCTCGCGATCGCCTATTCAACCGTGCTGATCATCACAATGCTCGCCGCTATCCTTTTACTTCAACTTCTGGTCGGATCGCGCCGTTTGCGCCGCACTGACCGCGTTCAATCAGCGGCCTAAAGGCCCAAAAATTCGGAGACAACTATGACTGTTTTAACCCCCGGCTCCGTGCGCTTTGACGGCGTTGAAAAGAAATTCGGTGACGTAACGGCCCTCAAAAGCCTCGATCTGACCATCGACCCTGGAAAACTTGTGACGCTGCTTGGACCAAGCGGTTGCGGTAAAACCACGACCTTGCGGTTGATTGCGGGTCTGGAAATGGCGACATCTGGCAATATCCATATTGGCGGCGAGGACGTGACCCATTTGACCGCGACCTACCGCAAGGTGTCGATGGTGTTTCAGTCTTATGCGCTTTTCCCACACATGACTGTACGCGAGAATGTGGCGTACGGGCTGACCGTGAAATCGATGCCCAAACGCGAGGCTGCGGAAAAGGCAGAACATGGATTGGAATTGGTCGGACTGTCAGGTTTTGGTGACCGTTTGCCAAGCGAGCTGTCAGGCGGCCAACAACAACGTGTAGCTGTTGCACGGGCTATCGTGTTGGAACCAGAGGTGCTTTTGCTTGATGAACCCCTGTCTAACCTTGACGCAAAACTGCGCCGCCACGTGCGCGAAGAAATCCGTCAGATTCAACAGCACCTTGGCCTGACCGCCGTTTACGTGACCCATGATCAAGAAGAGGCGATGGCAGTGTCAGACCGGATCATCGTCATGAAGAACGCAGAAATCGCGCAGGAAGGGTCGCCCAGCGATCTATATGAAGCACCAAATTCGGCCTTCATCGCAGACTTTATCGGTGATGCAAACCTTGCCGTTTGCGATATAAAATTGATCTCGGACGGTACGGCGACGGTTCAGATGAACGATCAAACCTATATGGTTCGCGGTGGTGGGCTTAGTGTCGGCCCTGCACAAATGGTCATGCGGCCGCATCATTTGCTGCTGTCCAAACCGAATACTTCGGGCATTACTGGTCAAGTTACTTACGCCGCATATCTGGGTAAAGAAATCCAGTACACAGTTGAAAGCGAACTTGGATCATTGTTCGTTATCAGTAACGTTGTCGAACAACCCTTTAAGCAGGGAGACACAGTTTCGGTCCAATTAAGTACCGATCTTGCGCGCCTTGTTCCGGCATAGACTGGCATGCGGTATAGCATTTTTCACAGCTCAGGAACGGCATTAGAGATGACATCTGATGCATGGCCTCAACTGATTGCTGATGAGGGTTACGAGGCGGTCATTTTCGATTGTGACGGCACATTGGTTGAAAGTAGTGAGGCGCAATTCCTAGCTTTTCAATCCGCCGTTCAAACCCAAGGGTATGCAATGGAAAGAGCCTGGTACGAATCCCGTACGGGCCTCGACCGTCAATCAATTCTTGCGTCATTTTCTGAAATTGTCTCAGGCACATTCAATATTCCGTTGGCGGTGAATGACAGCATTGCAGCGTTTACTCGCAGTAGTGCAAATGTGACGCCCATTTACGAAACTACCGATCTGGTCAGATTTCTTCGGTCTAGTTTCAAGCTCGCAGTGGTGACCAATTCCGAAGATGAGGTCGTCAATGCATCGCTAAATCAGGTTGGTTTGCGCGACCACTTCGACCACATTATTTCGATCTCAAGCGGTCTACCGCCAAAACCAGCTCCTGATCTCTTTATCGCCGCAGCGAAAGCCATGAAAATTGCGGCTAACAAAACACTGATCTTTGAGGATTCCCATGAGGGTGTCCAAGCTGGAATAAAGGCAGGAATGGATGTTGCTCAGGTCATGCCAAGGCACTTTTCAATTATTTAAATTCACCAGATCCCATAAGATGCAGACCTTCGTTGCGCTGCAGAAAT
>Ga0213868_10005615_pt1 | contig 11231 bp, 10 predicted proteins | sample PICome_9_FD_160087 | JGI IMG/M metagenome (GOLD analysis project Ga0213868, IMG submission 160087) | Coastal seawater microbial communities near Pivers Island, North Carolina, United States - PICO127 | ecosystem: Environmental > Aquatic > Marine > Coastal | place: USA: North Carolina...
CCGGCCCTTGTTCATGCACCATCCCCTTGATAAGGAACAGCACATCCCCCGCCAACCGGCGCGCCTGTCCCAGATCATGGGTGGTCATTATGATGCGCGTGCCCGCCTGTCTTGCTGCCGCAAGCAAGGTTTCGATGTCGCGCATGGACCGACCATCAAGGTTTGCGCAGGGTTCGTCCAAAAACAGCACCCGGGGCTTGCGGATCAGCGCGCGCGCCAGCGCCAGCTTTTGCTTTTCACCGCCCGACAGACGCGGCGCAGGAAAGTCCAGCGCATCGCTCAGCCCGATGCTCTGCGCCCATTCGGCGACCTGTTGGGCAATCTGCGCCTTTTCATATCCCAGCAAAAGCAAAGGATATGCCAGGTTTTGACGGACCGACCGGCGCAGCATGATCGGGCTTTGGAACACATAGGCCTGCGCCTGCCGCGCCTCGGCATCGGACAGGGACCATGTGACACTCCCGCCCGACACCCGCTCCACCCCGTGCAGCACCTTGAGAAATGTCGTCTTGCCGGCCCCGTTCGGCCCCAGAACGACGGTGAAGCCATCTGCCGCAAGGTCCAGGTTCACGGGTCCCAGGACGGTCTTGCCACGCCTGCGCACCACCACATCTTTCAGGCTGGCCGTCATGGGCGGGGTCACCAGGTGCCCTCCCGCTCTGTCCGCGACAGGGCGTGGATGGCAAGGTTCACCACCAGCGCCAGCGCGATAAGGACAAAGCCCAGACCCAACGCCAGCGCAAAATCACCCTTGCCGGTTTCAAGCGCGATCGCCGTGGTCAGCACCCGGGTGGCATGGTCAATGTTGCCGCCCACAATCATGATTGCGCCCACCTCGCCAATGGCGCGGCCAAAACCGGCCAAGGCAGCAGTCATCAAGGTGCGGCGGCCATCCCAGATCAGGGTGAACACCCTTTGGCCTTGGCTGGTGTTAAGCGAAATCAGCAGATCGTGGTATTCAGCCCAGAGTTCCCGCATCGCCTGATGGGTGATGGAAGCAATCAGCGGCGTGATGATGATCACCTGCGCGATGATCATAGCCGTGGGCGTGAAGAGCAAGCCCAGCACCCCGAATGGCCCCGAACGGGACAACAACAGATAGACAATCAGCCCCACCACCACAGGCGGCAGTCCCATCAGCGCATTCAGCGTGGCAATGGCGGCCCGTCGGTAGCGAAATCGGCGGATGGCCAGCCAGGTGCCAAAGGGCAGCGCAATGGCAGAGGCGATGACCAAGGCAGACAGGCTGACCTGCAGCGTGCGCAGCGTAATCTCGACCAGGTCCGCATCAAGCGCAATGATCAGCCGGAATGCCGACTGAATGCCGGCCCAGATCTCGTTCATTGCAAAACGGTCCTAATTCGTCAGGTTCAGTTCAATCGTCCAGGCGTACATCAGGGCCAGCATACCGGTCCTGGCTTGAGAACCCAATCTGCATCAAGATCAGGTTCGATCCAACCGAAATGGCAGCAACCGCCACAAAGGCAACAAGCATGGCTTTCATATTCGCTCTCTCCTTGCGCAGTCGCTGCGCCTAGATTTCTTGATCCATATATCGCGCCCGTTTTCCGGGCAAGATGCCTCATCTATTCGGCGGGTGTGGCGCCTTTGGACGCGGCCTGTTTCTCGGCCATCACTTCGTCGACCCAGATGGAATGGTGCTCGCGGGCCCACTGCTCTTCGACATCACCAGAGCCCATGGCATCATAGGCCCCCTCCATCCCGACGGTTCCGATGTAGATATGCGCCAGAATGATCGCCATCAGCACAAAGCTGACGATCGCATGCCAAAGTTGGGCATATTGCATCTCTTCATGCGGCGCGAGCACTTCGCGCAATTCGCCCAAGCCAAGGGCGCTGGAGATGCCCAAGGCGTTCAACTTGGCAAATGTCGCGGCGAACATGTTGATCTCGAAGGGAAAGAGCAACGACAGGCCAGAGACGGAAATGGATGTGCCCAGCACGATCACGGACCAGAAGATCAGCTTTTGACCGGCATTGAATTTCTTGGCCGGCGGGTGGCCTTTGGAAAAGATGCCCCCGCCCTTGAGCAGCCAGTTGATGTCGCTTTTGTGCGGCAGGTTATGAACGACCCACATGACAAAGATCATCACCAAGGCCAGCATGAAGGCCCATGACACGTTGTTATGGATCCATTTGGAGCCAACAGCGAGAAAGGAAAACGCATCATGGCCAAAGACCGGGATCAGGACCTTGCGGCCAAACAGCGATATCAGCCCGGTGACGCCTAACAAAATGAAAGACCCCGCCAGCAGCCAGTGGCCAAACCGTTCAACCGCCTTGAAGCGGGTGATCTTGTTGCCGGTCTTTTCGCCGTCAATCCTGATCCGCCCGCGCACAAAAAAGAAGAGCGCCAGCAGGGCAATCGTGGCCAACAGCAGATAGCCGCCATAAATCGCAACCGGGCCTTCGCGCAGCTGCAGCCAGTTCATGCCGCCGTCTTGAATGAGGGTGGTCGCCGCCGGACCGTTGTTTGACGCTGAAATATCCGCAGAGCCAAAGCGCAAGGCCCGCCACAGATCAGGGTCAGAGGCACCGCCCAGCGTGCCAAGCTGTTCAGAGATCCCCGCAGCACTGTCCGGGTCCCCCGTCAGGCCGCTGCGAAAGCCATTGTCGACCGGCTCTCCGCGCTGCCGTGCCATGATGTCTTCCAGTGTTTGGGCACCACCAGTGGCACTGCGGTCCGGTGCCGCCGCGTCCTGCGCGTTTGCGGTCGATAAGAATGACAGGGTCAGCATCAAGGCAATCAGGGCACGCAACATGTCGGTTCCTCAAAGGTTGTTTAGGTGAAAAGGGCGACCCTGATGGATCGCCCCTTCTGCTCGTGCGTTCAGACGGGGCGTATCAACCGCCCTTTTGGTCGTAGGCTGTACCCCAGCCCCATGCGCCGGATCCGAAACCGCGTGCAACAACACGTTCGCGGTAGATGCCGGAAACGACGTCGCCGTCGCCTGCCAAAAGCGCCTTGGTCGCACACATTTCAGCACAGATCGGCAGTTTGCCTTCTGCAATGCGGTTGCGGCCATATTTGGCGAAGTCGGCTGAGGAATGGTTGTCCTCTGGGCCACCGGCGCAGAAGGTACATTTGTCCATCTTGCCGCGTGATCCAAAGTTGCCAGCCTGCGGGAACTGCGGCGCGCCGAAGGGGCACGCGTAAAAGCAATAGCCGCAACCAATGCAGAGGTCCTTGGAGTGGAGAACCACGCCTTCCTCGTTTTGGTAAAAGCAGTCTACAGGGCAGACCGCCATACAGGGCGCATCGGAACAATGCATACAGGCGACCGAGATGGATCGCTCGCCGGGTTTGCCGTCATTGATCGTGACGACTTTGCGGCGGTTGATGCCCCATGGAACCTCATGCTCGTTCTTACAGGCTGTAACGCAGGCGTTGCATTCAATGCAGCGTTCGGCGTCGACGAGAAACTTTGCTCTTGCCATTTCTCAGGTCTCCTTATGCTGCCCAGATTTTGCACAGAGTGGCTTTGGTCTCTTGCATCTGGGTTACTGAATCATAGCCATAGGTCTGTGCGGTGTTTGTGCTTTCGCCCAACACATAAGGGTCTGCACCGTCAGGATATTTGTCCCGCAGATCAACGCCTTCCATATGCCCACCAAAGTGGAACGGCATAAAGGCAACGCCTTCGCCGACCCGTTCGGTGACCATGGCCATCACTTTGACCTTGCCGCCTTCCGGGCCTTCGACCCAGACCTGCGCGCCGTCACGGACCCCAAGGTTGTTGGCATCGCGGGTGTTGATCTCGACGAACATGTCTTGCTGCAATTCTGCAAGCCATGGGTTCGAACGGGTCTCATCGCCGCCGCCTTCATATTCGACCAGACGTCCGGACGTCAGGATAATGGGATAATCCTGAGAGAAGTCCTTTTCCTGGATCGATTTGTACAAGGTCGGAACACGCCAGAACTTGCGGTCGTCATAGGTGCCGTATTCAGCCACCAGATCACGGCGGTTGGTATACAGCGGCTCTCTGTGGATAGGCACCGGATCAGGGAAGGTCCAGACAACGGCGCGTGCCTTGGCATTGCCGAATGGTGCGCATTCATGGGCAATCGCGACCCGCTGGATACCACCGGAAAGGTCGGTTTTCCAGTTGGTCTTGGGCCCGGCAACCGCGTCGATCGCGGCACGCTCGTCTGCGGTCAAGTCACCGTCCCAGCCGAGGTCCATCAGCATCTGCATGGTGAATTCGGGATATCCGTCCTGGATTTCCGAATCCTTGCTGTAGACACCTTCGGCCAGCAGGTTGTCGCCGTCCCGTTCCACACCAAAACGGGCGCGGAAGGTCAGACCACCCTCAGAAACACGTTTGGACATGTCATAAAGGTTGGGCGTGCCGGGATGGTTCATCTCGGGCGTGCCCCAGCTTGGCCATGGCAAACCGTAGTAATCGCCATCTGCCGGACCACCGATGGCCTGCAATGTTGTGCGGTCAAAGGTGTGCTGGTTCGCCATGTGCTTCTTGATCCGCTCGGGCGACTGGCCTGTATAGCCAATGGTCCACATCCCACGGTTAAATTCGCGGGTGATGTCCTCGATGTTGGGCTCTCCGCCCTCGTCGATCGCAATGTTGCGGAAGATCTTGTCGTGGAAGCCGAACTTCTCGGCAAATTTTGCCATGATGATATGATCGGGCAGCGATTCAAAAAGTGGCTCGACCACTTTGTCACGCCACTGCAAGGACCGGTTTGACGCGGTCACGGAACCACGCGTTTCAAACTGCGTGCATGCCGGCAGCAGATAGACGCCATCGGTTCTGTCATGCAAGATCGCCGATACCGTTGGATAAGGGTCGACCACGACCAGCATATCCAGCTTTTCCATCGCCGTTTTCATTTCCTTTTGACGGGTCTGCGAGTTCGGCGCATGCCCCCAAAGAACCATCGCGCGGGTATTGTCCGGCTGATCAATGTTTTCCTTGTCTTCCAGAACGCCATCAATCCAACGGCTTACGGTAATGCCATTGAGGTTCATCATCGACGTATCGCCGAATTTGGCGTCCGAGAAACGGCCTTTGAGCCAGTCGAGGTCTTCCTCCCAGACGCGCGCCCAATGTGCCCAGCTGCCTTCAGACAGGCCGTAGTAGCCCGGCAGGGTATCAGCCAAAACGCCAAGGTCCGTTGCGCCCTGCACGTTGTCGTGGCCGCGGAAAATGTTCGTACCGCCGCCAGAAACACCCATGTTGCCAAGTGCGAGCTGCAAGATACAGTAAGCGCGGGTGTTGTTGTTGCCATTGGTGTGCTGCGTGCCACCCATGCACCAGATGACAGTGCCGGGACGGTTGTTGACCAATGTCCGCGCCACGCGGCGCAGCTGCTCACCCGGAGTACCGGTTACACGTTCAACTTCTTCGGGGTTCCACTTGGACACTTCTTCCTGGATCTGGTCCATGCCCCAAACGCGGGTGCGGATGAACTCTTTGTCTTCCCAACCGTTTTCAAAGATGTGCCACAAAATGCCCCAAACCAGCGCCACATCCGAACCGGGACGGAAGCGCACATACTCATCAGCATGGGCCGCTGTGCGGGTAAAGCGTGGGTCACATACGATCAAGGGGGCGTTGTTCTGCTCTTTTGCCTTCAACAGGTGAAGCAAGGATACAGGATGCGCCTCGGCAGGGTTGCCGCCGATGACAAAGATCGCCTTGGAATTGTGGATGTCGTTGTAGCTGTTGGTCATCGCACCATAGCCCCAGGTGTTCGCAACACCGGCAACCGTGGTCGAGTGACAGATACGCGCCTGATGGTCCACGTTGTTCGTGCCCCAATAGGCGGCGAATTTGCGGAACAGATAGGCCTGTTCGTTGTTATGTTTGGCCGATCCCAGCCAATAGACTGAATCAGGTCCGCTTTCTTCGCGGATCTTCATCATGCCATCGCCGATTTCGTCGATCGCCTGCTCCCATGAGATGCGCTTCCACTCACCGCCCTCTTTTTTCATCGGGTACTTCAGGCGGCGTTCACCATGCGCATGTTCACGCACAGCCGCACCTTTGGCGCAATGCGCACCAAGGTTAAAGGGGCTGTCCCAGCCGGGCTCCTGGCCCGTCCAGACACCGTTTGTGACCTCGGCGACAACCGTACAGCCAACAGAACAATGGGTGCAGACCGATTTGATGGTCTCAACTGCGGTATTGGCAGCGGTCTGGGCCGTCGCTTGCGTCACCGAACCACCCGTCGCTGAAATGGCGGCAAGGCCACCGATGGCCAGGCCGCTGCCGCGCAGGAACGCACGGCGATCTACAGATTTCTCCGCGATATCAGACAGGATTCCGGTCCGCTGGGGGCGTCGCGCAACCCCGTTGGTCTTTTTCCTAAGCATTTTTATTCCTCCCTTGCTCGCCTTGGCACTGCCGTTGCTCGCTTGGTTAATTATGAGACCTCAGACTTTCGGGCATCACGCAACCTGTTGTCTGTGGGTGGTGGTAAAATAACGACGTCCTAAAAACGGGCGCTGTCCAGGTAGGCGCGGGTATGCGCGGTGTCCTGCATCTTGCCGGACGAAAGATCTGCGGGGCTTGCCTCGGCAGATGTTGTGCCTGTGGCCAGTGCCACGGCAGCAGCCGGCGCAACCGTGCCGGCAATCTTCAGAAAATCGCGGCGACTTGTTCCGTCTTCGGTTTTCTTGGTCATGGGATGTCTCCCTCCTTGCTTTCGACGGGCATCCCCGCCGGTGGTGCGACAGCTTCAGGCTGCCGTCATTCTGAACGCTTCGCGCTCAATCTCGATAAACGCACGGCCCACGCTGCCAACAGAGGCATAAAGGACCGAGTTCTTTGCCGCCTCGAGGTCGGACAAGAAATGTCCGGCCCATGGCGCGATGTGCCTGTTAAAGAACGTCTTTTGGTCGTCCAATTTCGCAGGCGCGTTGAAACGCCCGACAATCATTCCGCCCATCATCTCCATGAGGGACGCAATATTGTCTTCGGGCTCGTAAACATTGGGCGCGCGGGTCATGCCGCGCATGGCCATGTCACTGCGCAGCGTCGCCAGCGGCTTTTCATTCAGGAAACCTGTCAGATAGTAGCTGGCATAGGGCAGCAGCTCGCCCCGCCCAAGACCCACAAACAGCGCGTTGAATTCGCTTTCGACCTTTTGGGGCTTGGTGACTTTCGCGACCCGCGACAGGCTGCCGATGGCCTGGCCAAGATCGCTGTCATCCCCTGACAGGCCGACGCATTGATCCAGCAACAGTTGGTCAGGTGGGCCGGACAACATCAAGCCAAGGAAGTTGTACAGATCGGCGCGCAGCCGGTCCTCTGAAACAACTGTCATATCTTCGGCAGCAGTCACGCGGCACTCTCCTCAATTCTGAATTTCATGCGGCGCGGGGATGGGGTGCTATCTGCATAGACGTCATCCTGCGGCTCGAAATGCTGTGAAACGGCCAGGTCTTCGTTCGGTTCATCGGCAGAGGTCGACAGGACTTCTTCGGCCTCATCCATGTCATCCGCAATGATCTCTTCCACCTTTGGTGGGTTGTCACGTTCTTGGGCCTGTCGGGCCAATTCTTCGATATGTTTCAACATGCCTTTACCCACCTGATAGGAGGTCTGCATGTTCTCAACGACCATGGCACTGTCGGTATAATCCTCGGCGTAATCCACCAGGGTATCAAGATTGGCCAAGACCGGATTGGACCGCCAAAGCGTGCGCAAGGCTTGGCGGCGGATACGCTCTGGCACTGCCTTGGCCATGAAAACGGAAAAATCGTCACCCATCTTGAGGGTGTTGGGGTCCGGCAATTCCAGCTCCGCCAGAACCTCCGCATCGGTCTTTTCTTCCAAGGCCGCATGTTGCTGAGCAAGCGTTTGTTCTTCCAGCGCTGCAACCGCGGCCTGCTCTTCGGCTTGCACCTTGGCCTTGCGGCGGGCCCAGAAATCCAGCTCACGGCTCAATGGATCGTCTCCTTGGACGAAGGCGCGCGATAAACGTCAGATGCCTGACGGATGCGCGCATCACCAATACCGTCTTCCTTCAGATCAACACGCGCCTTGTCGCGACGGCGTTTCACAAAGGTCTCTTCTTCGTGGTGCAGTTCCACATAGTCGCGGACCCATGCCACCAACCCTTCGGGCATCGGAACCTTCTCGACCAACTCTTCGCCTGAATCGGCGTAATCCTGCGCCTCATAGGGCGATGCAGTGGCAAGCACGAAATCAAGCGGGGCCTCGCCCTGCCCCTCGCGCATGATCACATAGATCGAAGGCACTTTGGCACAAAGACCATGCAGATAGGCCTCTGTATCGGTGCGAAACAATTCCAGCGGCAGCGTTGCTGCATGATATTCGATCGCCTCACCATCGCGCCGCATTTCTTTCCAGGCGGCATCACTGGCACCGGGCAGCACAGCAACCGCTTTCCACACGTGTTTGACCCAGCGCGTTACGCCGGGCACCCTGCGGATCACGATCCCCAAAGGCATAGAAATAGATTTTTGGCTGAGAGTTTTCACTCTGTCTCCGTCTGTGTCCCTTCGTATACTTTGACCCATCAGCGCGCCTTGAGAAAGCAATTTTTTATTGCACGCGGCACCCCACAAGGCATCGCTGCAGTGCAGCATTTGAAATTTCACGCATTTTCGGTCGTTCCGCTGCCTGAAACGCCTCCAGAACGCCTGTTTTTCGCATGCGGGCTTTTTTACGGAAAATACTCTCGCAGGCGCAGCGTGGATCAGCGGTGGTTCACACGGCAAGAAAGACGGTTTACGACCATGTCGAATCACGGCTAGCGTGCCGGACGCGCGGCCGGTGTGCGCGGCACTTGGAGGATATTCGAATGGCGAAAAAACTGGTTCTTTGCGATTGCCTTGGCAGCCAGACGGTTGATGCTGATGCCATCTCGGCAGGGTCCGGGCTAGGCTGTTCCAGGCTCTATACCAGCCTGTGTGTTGATCAGATTGACCTGGCCGCCAAGGAAATTTCCCAAGGCGAAGTGATCATCGCCTGCCAACAGGAACGCCAGCGATTTGAAGAGCTTGCCGCAGAGCTGGAGGTCGAGGCACCCGCCTTTGTCGATCTGCGCGACCGTGCGGGATGGGGCGAAGGCAACGCCACGCCCAAGATGGCCGCACTGGCAGCTGAGGCCGCGATATCCGTTCAGATGGGCCGCTCCATCGACGTGATCTCTGAGGGGACATGCCTGATCATCGGCGGTGCCGCAGCCATCCAGGCCGCATCGGATCTATGCGACACATTGGCCGTCACCGTGCTTTTGCCCGACGCCGAACATCTGCCCGCAGACCGCCGATTTGATTGCGTCGTGGGATATGTCCGCACGGCCAGCGGTGCCTTGGGCGGCTTTTCCGTAAAGATTGACGCCCTGCAGCAGGTGATCCCCGGCGGGCGCGGTGGTTTTGAACTGGGTGCACCCCAGGACGGGGCCCTGTCAGACTGTGACATCATACTGGACCTGAGCGGCGGCACGGCAATGTTTCCTGCCCCTGAAAAACGCGAAGGCTACCTGCGCGCGGACCCCTCGCATCCGCCCTCTGTGGCCAAGGCGGTCTTTTCTGCCGCACAGATGGTCGGCACCTTTGAAAAGCCGCTTTATGTGCGGCTGGAGGAAAGCATCTGCGCCCACAGCCGCGCAGAGAAACCGGCCTGTTCAAACTGCCTGAACGTCTGCCCCACCGGGGCGATCACCTCAGCCGGAGAGCATGTGGCGATTGATCCGATGATCTGCGCGGGCTGCGGGTCCTGTTCTGCGGTCTGTCCGACCGGTGCCATCACCTATGATGCGCCCCCGGTGGATACGGTGTTTCGCCGGCTGACAACGCTGGCCTCGACCTTTCGCAAGGCGGGTGGTGAACATCCGCGCCTCCTGGTCCATGACGCAACCTACGGCCAGGAGATGATCAGCCTCGCGGCCCGGTTTGGCAGGGGTCTGCCGGCAGATGTGATCCCCTTGCAGGTCGACGCCTTGTCCGGCTTTGGCCATGCGGAAATGATGGCGGCACTGGCAGGCGGATTTGGCCAGGTGGATATCCTTGTCTCCCCCCGGGCTGAATTGGACGTCATCGAAGGGCAGACCGCACTGGCCAAAGCCTTGGCCGGCACCGACAATATCCATTTGCTGCAACCGGCTGATCCAGACGCGCTATGCGACACCCTGTATGACCAGGTCGATGCGCCCGTAGTCTGTGAACCGGTCCTGCCCATGGGCACAAGGCGACAGGTCACACGGCTTGCCGCCAAGGCCCTGCAACCGCAGGCCACCATCCTCGATCTGCCAGCGAACGCGCCCTATGGGGCCGTCTTGGTGGATACCGACGCCTGCAGCCTGTGTCTGTCCTGCGTATCGCTGTGCCCCTCTGGCGCGCTGGGGGATAACCCTGACCTGCCGCAGCTGCGCTTTCAGGAGGACGCCTGTGTGCAATGCGGCCTGTGCACCAACATCTGCCCCGAAAAGGCGATCACCCTCAAACCACAGATGAACCTGACCGACGCGGCCTTTACCCAGCGCGTGATGCACGAGGAAGAACCCTTTGCCTGTATCGAATGCGGGTCCCTCTTTGGGGTGAAATCCACAGTCGAAAAGATCACCGAAAAGCTGGCAGGCAAACACGCGATGTTCGCCAATTCGGCGGCGGCAAAGATGATCCAGATGTGCGAAAACTGCCGTATTCAGGCGCAGTATCATTCGACAGACAATCCGTTTCAGGGCGGCGAACGCCCGCGCGTGCGCACCTCGGACGACTATCTGTCAAAGCGCAAGGATCACTGAGATTGGATCGGCGCGCCCAGATCAGCAGGGGGGATGGTGGCGACATAGGCAGTGATGGCGTCAATCTCGTCCAGCGTCACCTCGATCGGGGCGATGGGCGAAGGCAAAGAGCTGCCAAAGGGTTCGGTCACATCAGCGACCTGCGTAAAAGCGGGATGGGGTTTGAGGATAAAGAACGTCTCGAACCGTTGTTGCCAGTCAGGAAAGGTGCGCATCAGCGCAAACGACGGGGTGGAGCCGATGGCCTTCATCCGGTTGCTGTGGTTGACCACGTGACAGCGGCCGCATTTCTGGAGGCCGACCTTTTCGCCAAGAACCGCATCCCCAGTGATCACGGCCACCTGAACCTTGGCCTTCACGTTGATGTCCGCGCTGAACATCGCCGCCCCATTCGGGGCAAAGGCCTCAATCGTGCGTTTGCCGATGTCCGACAGCAACCATGCCTCAAAGGCGTCGATATGGGGCCCATC
>Ga0213868_10005617_pt1 | contig 11227 bp, 9 predicted proteins | sample PICome_9_FD_160087 | JGI IMG/M metagenome (GOLD analysis project Ga0213868, IMG submission 160087) | Coastal seawater microbial communities near Pivers Island, North Carolina, United States - PICO127 | ecosystem: Environmental > Aquatic > Marine > Coastal | place: USA: North Carolina | collected...
TGATTACCGTTGGATTTAGTATGGTTTGCCGCATCTATATTGGCGGCGCAGGTACAGTATCCGGCCTTGTTGGGTTGGTACTTGCATTTACTTTGGCGATTGGGTGGACGCGCCTCGCGGCGCATCGCATTAGGCAACCAGTCTTGAAGGACGCCTGTCTAGGAATTGCTGTCACGCCGTCAATCTTTGCGCTGTTTATGCTTCCTTTTGATCTAGCAACTTCTTTGATTGCGTCTATTTTGCCAACACTATTGATCAGCAATGTGATCGGCCTGATTGCGATTGGCTGGGTTTTTCGCCGCGAGGCACGCTATGTTTCAGAAGCTCGCAAAATGCAGGCTTATGCACGGACAGATCAACTAACAAACCTACTCAACAGGCGCGGAATGGACCGCGAAGTTGACACCACGAAGTTTGATGCATCCCGCGGACATGCTGTGTTCTACTTCGATGTCGACGATTTTAAGGGTATTAACGATACCTTTGGTCATGAAACTGGTGACGCAACACTCGCTATTGTGGCCGCACGCATCAAAGACATTATCCGCAGCGAAACAATCTTTGCACGCCACGGTGGTGATGAATTTTCGCTTTATGTTCCGGGACTTGAAGCGGGAGATATGCAAGCAGTTGCTGACAGGTTTTGTGCGGCAATTTCTGGCGAGAAATTTTGCCATGCAAATAAGGTCTTTGCTGTTTCAATCAGCCTTGGAGGGTATTGGAGCAAACAAAATCTCTCACTCCAGGAAATGATCGGCCTGGCCGATGCCCAGCTCTTACTTGCAAAACGTGCAGGCAAGAACAGAGCTCGGGTCGCATTCGACCGCAACGATGTCATATCCGGTGCAGCATGATTACAAGGTCACAAATTGTCACCGCAGTTCCAGCTATTCGAAATCAAACAGTGGCTGTTTGGTTTTCAGGTGGGGAGTATCCGAAACTCTGTGTATGGGGCTCAGCCCATGCGGTTTTGACGGGTCATTTATTGAACCGATCTGGGTATAGGATAGCGAACTGGTTTCGTGCGGCAACCCACTCTCTGACGGCTCTGCCTGTCTTCTCGAAACTGCGGATTGCCAGATAGATCAGTTTCATTGCAGCTTCGTCGGTTGGAAAGCTCCCGCGTGTTTTGGTGGTTTTGCGTATGACGCGGTTCAGGCCTTCGATGGCGTTGGTGGTATAGATGATTTTGCGCACTTCTGGCGGGAAGGCGAAGAATGGGATCACCTCCTGCCATGCGCGCCGCCAGCTTGGGGCGATTGAGGGATATTTCTGCCCCCATTCGGCTTCAAACTCAGCCAGGGCTTTTTCGGCCTCGTCGTCATCCGTGGCCTGATAAATCCGCTTCAGGTCTTTGGCCACAGCCTTGCGATCCTTCCATCCACAGAAGTTCAGGGAATGGCGCACCAGATGCACGATGCAGGTTTGGACGGTCGTCTCCGGAAACGCTGCGTTGATGGCATCAGGAAAGCCCTTGAGGCCGTCAACAACGGCGATCAGGATGTCTTCGACGCCGCGGTTGCGCAGGTTGTTCATCACCGAGAGCCAGAACTTGGCCCCTTCGTTGTTGGCGATCCAAAGGCCCAGAACCTCCCGTTCACCCTCAGGAGTGACGCCCAGGGCCACGTAAACGGCCTTGTTCTTGACCTGGCGGCTTTCCGCGTCGCGGATTTTGACGCGGAGGGCATCGAGGAAGACGATGGGGTACATCGGTTCCAAGGCACGGTTCTGCCAATCCGAGACCTCCTCCAGAACGGCGTCCGTAACACGGCTGATCAGATCGGCTGACACCTTCAGTCCATAGACTTCTTCAAGGTGGGCGCGGATATCACGGGTCGAGAGCCCCGCCGCATACAGCCCGATGATCTTGTCATCCATCCCGTCGATCCGGGTCTGGCCTTTCCTGATCAGCTCCGGCTCAAAGCTCCCGTCTCGGTCGCGCGGGACATCAATCGGCACCAGCCCATCATTGCCCTTCAGCGTCTTGCGGGTCGTGCCATTACGGCGGTTGCTCTGATCATTTGCAGGCGCGGTCTGAGGCTCGTAGCCTAAATGCTCTGTCAGCTCCGCGCCAAGCATCCGTTCCATGAGGCGGACCTTGAGCTCCTTCATCAGGCCCTTGTCGCCCAGCAAATCGTTTGCGTTCTCAACGCCGCTCAGCAGCTCGTCTAAAACTTCCTTCGTAATCGTCATTGTCTTCATGCTCCTTTGGTTTGGAAGCATGGACCGAATTACTCATACACAGAAGATCGGACACTCTCTTCAGGTGCCAACAACCGCCCCGCCAAGACGAAAGTCCATGAACGCTAAACGACGACTTCAATCTCATCTTGCTGCCCGACATCAAAGATCCGCTTGTATCTTGCAATCTCTGCCTTCGGGCCCATTGCCTTACGCGGATTGTCACTCAGTTTGACTGTCGGGCGACCATTGGCCGAAATTGCTTTGCAAACTAAGGAAAATGGCGCGAGCGCGTCGCCATCGACCAACCCCTTGAAGTCGTTGGTCAGCATTGTTCCCCAACCAAATGACACCCGCACCCGCCCCGCAAACTGTTTATGCAGTGCGCTGATTTTATCGACATCCAGCCCGTCCGAGAAAATCACCAGCTTGTTGCGCGGATCTTCGCCGCGCGATCTCCACCACTTGATTGCTATTTCTGCGCCGGTCGCAGGATCACCGCTATCGACACGAATACCCGTCCAGCCAGCCAGCCAGTCAGGCGCGCCATCCAGAAAGCCCTGCGTTCCATAGGTATCTGGCAAGATGATCCGTAAGTTACCGTCATGTTCTTCCTGCCAATCGGCCAGAACATCATATGGGGATTGCCGCAACGTTACATCCGTATCGGCCAAGGCCGCGTAAACCATAGGGAGTTCATGCGCGTTCGTGCCAATGGCTTCGATTTCGCGCATCATTGCAATCCGACAGTTTGAAGTGCCCGTAAAGTTTTTACCCAACCCCTCCATCATCGCTTGTACACACCAATCCTGCCAAAGGTATGAATGCCGGCGCCGCGTACCGAAATCCGCGACTCGCAGATCTTCGATGGGCTTCAACTTATCGACTTTCTCCCACAATTTCGTCATCGCGCGCGCATAAAGCACCTGCAATTCAAATTTACCCATGTCCTTTAGGACTGCTCTGCTGCGCAATTCCATAATCACTGCCAGCGCCGGGATTTCCCAAAGCATGACTTCGGGCCATGTGCCTTCAAACGTGAGCTCGTACTGACCATCGCGTTTTTCGAGGTGGTAAGGCGGCAATTGAAGGTTTTCGAACCACTCCATGAAGGCAGGGGTGAACATCTGGCGTTTGCCGTAGAATGTGTTGCCACGCAGCCAAGTGCTTTCGCCGCGGGTCAGTCGCAATGAACGGATATGATCGAGCTGCTCGCGCAATTCGCCTTCATCGACCAACTCAGCAAGACGAATTGTCTTTGTTCTGTTGATCAACGAAAACTGCACCACTGTGTCAGGATGGTTCCGAAATACGGATTGGCACATTAAGAGCTTATAAAAATCAGTGTCGATCAAAGACCGCACAATCGGATCAATCCTCCATTTGTGGTTCCAGACCCGTGTGGCAATGTCGACCATGACCGTGCTCTCCCGTTTGTGCACGTCGGGTTAGATCAAGCGGGCGCGGGCGTGGCAAGCTTTGATGTCGCCATGTTGTGATCTGTGTGGTCTAACGCGGTCAAGACGTCGCAAAGGCCCCACCAAATGACAACATCCCCTTATTCGGCAAAGCTGGTCGTCGCAGTTGTGCTTGCCATGAACTTGATTGTTGGCGGTGATGCCGCGGCCACGATGCTGACCAGTGCGGGTTTTCCACAAACATTTGTGGCTTGGACCCGTTTTGCCCTGGCAGCTGCATTGTTGGCCCCAATTTGTGGTCTTGTCCGCGCCGATGTGGCCCAGTTTCGCGATTGGCGGCTATATTTGCGCGCTGGGCTGATTGTCGGGGGGATCGTGTGCATTTTGACAGCGCTCAAAACGGAACCCATGGCCAACGTTTTTGCAGGCTTCTTTGTCGGACCCGTTGTGTCGTATTTCCTGTCTGCGCTTTTGCTTGGTGAACGCATCACGCCACTGCGTACATTTTTGCTATTGATCAGTTTTGCAGGCGTTTTGTTGGTGGTACGCCCGGGGTTCGGCATGTCCGCGGGCATGGGATTTGCAATTTTGGCAGGCTGTTTTCACGGGTCATATTTGGTTGCAACAAGGTGGCTCGCTTCGGGATTTCGGCCACGGTTCTTACTGTTTTCGCAACTCCTGATCGGCTCAATCCTGCTGTCACCGTTCGCGTTTTCAACAAGACCCGAGGTGACGTGGCCTTTGTTCGGCCTTATCACAGTCTCTGCACTAGGATCGGCGGGGGGGAATTTGTTGCTGGTTCTAGTAAACCGTACGACGCCTGCAGGCGTCGTGGCGCCCTTGATCTACAGCCAATTGCTTGCGGCGATGTTGATCGGTTGGGCGGTCTTTGGACAATGGCCCGACGCGCCAAGCCTTGTAGGATTGGTCATCATCATGACGGCCGGGGTGTCATCTGTATGGTTTGCACGCAAAGGTCGCTAAGCCAAAACCACGCCTGCTTTTGTCATCGCCGCCTTTGCGACCTCCAAAGAGCCATCAAAATCGATTGCGCGGCACAAGTCCATCTTCACCGTCACATCAAAGCCAAGCTTTGCCGCGTCTACTGCTGAATAATTAACGCAAAAATCGGTCGCCAGCCCCACAAGCGTCAGGGTGTTAATCCCGCGTGTGCGTAAATATCCTTCAAGGCCGGTTGGTGTGGTTTTGTCGTTCTCAAAGAATGCCGAATAGCTGTCGATCGTACGATTGTACCCTTTTCGGATGATCAGATCAGCATGATCCGTGTGCAGATCTGAGTGAAATGCGGCGCCTGTGCTGCCCTGAATACAGTGATCCGGCCAAAGCACTTGTGGGCCGTAGGGCATGTCCATCACGCTCATTGGGGTCGCGTTATGGGTCGATGCAAAAGAGGAATGGCCCGCAGGGTGCCAATCCTGCGTCAGGATGACGGTCGAGGAATTAGCCATCTGTGCATTGATTCCCGCCACAATCACATCGCCATCATCCACGGGAAGTGCGCCCCCCGGACAGAAATCATTTTGGACATCGATCACCAATAATGCGTGGGACATGGGGTGGCTTTCAGTTGTGTTGCGTTGTGCGCAATGTGCCAAAGCTCCAGTTGGGTTGCAACGGGGCTTCGTTTTTCATCGCATCTTCGGCTTTACCTGCACGAATGACAGGCGTATCTGGTCAGTATGTTTACAGTTGCTGCACTTTATCACTTCACCCGCTTTGATAACATTGCCGCCGTGCAAGGCCCCCTTTTGGCGCTGTGCAAGGAGCGTGGCATTACTGGCACGCTTTTGCTGGCGAGCGAAGGTATCAACGGGACGATTGCGGGGAGCCGTTCAGGGATTGATGCCGTGCTGACCCATGTTCGCGCTCTGCCCGGATGCGACGACCTAGAATGGAAAGAAAGCACTGCAGCGACACCGCCGTTTCACCGCATGAAAGTGCGTCTTAAGCGCGAGATTGTGACGATGGGCCAGCCGGATGTGGACCCTGTTGCGCGTGTTGGAAACTATGTTGATGCCGCCGATTGGAACAATCTGATCAGCGCGCCCGATGTTGCCGTGATCGATACGCGCAACGACTATGAAGTGGCAATTGGTACATTCGAAGGCGCGGTTGATCCCAACACCAAAAGCTTTGGCGAGTTCCCTGCATGGTGGGAAGAGAACAAGCATCGCTTTCATAACAAGCGGATTGCTATGTTTTGCACAGGTGGCATTCGGTGTGAAAAATCAACGAATTACCTGATGGGTCAAGGCGTAGAAGACGTCTATCACCTGAAAGGTGGCATCCTGAAGTACCTTGAAGAGGTCCCGCAAGAAGACAGCAAATGGGATGGCGAATGCTTTGTTTTCGATGCACGCGTCAGCGTCGGGCATGGACTGGAAGAAGGTCCGCATATTTTATGTCACGCTTGCAGACGTCCGTTGCTTCCCGAAGATCGCGACCACCCCGCGTTTGAACAAGGTGTGGCCTGCCATCAATGCGTCGATGAAACTACTGATGCGGACAAAGGCCGCTTTCGTGAACGTCAAAAGCAAATGATACTCGCCAAGCAGCGCGGCACGCACCACATCGGCGGCATCTAGGTCTGGCACAGTGACTGCTCATAGGTCTTTTTTGCCGCAGCTTTTGGCTTTGGCAATCGGGGTGGCGGGTGGATTGGCTGCGTATTTTGCAGGCCTGCCGCTTCCTTGGATGCTGGGTCCGATGATCGCCAACACCGCTGCCGCCATGTTGCGTGCGCCGATCTTGGGGCCTGATCCGCTCCGCATTTATGTGATCCCTGTGATTGGTGTGATGTTAGGATCAGCAATGACGGCAGAGATTTTCGGTCTGCTCGGGACGTGGCTTTTGACGCTTGCGTTGCTGCCCATTTTTCTGGCATGCGCTGCCGGTATTTCTTATGCGGTTTACCGGCGCATCGGCGGCTATGATCCCGTGACCGCGTTTTATTCCGCCATGCCCGGCGGCCTGAACGAAATGCTGATTTTGGGCGCAGAAGCTGGTGGGGACGAACGTCGGATCGCCTTGGCACATGCGGCCCGCGTCCTGATTATTATTGTTTTTGTGGCAATTTTCTTTGGACTTTTTGTCGGCGTGTCCAGCGGTGGACGTGGGGCGGTACAGTGGATCGGGCTGTATCAGATCACGGCATTGGATTACGCGATCTTGGGGACTTGTGCCGTGCTGGGGGTTCTATTGGGCAAGCGACTTGGCTTACCCGCCGCCCCTGTTTTCGGCCCAATGATCTTAAGCGGTGTTGCGCATGCGCTGGGTTGGGTCACTGTCGCGCCCCCGACCCTGTTTGTTATTGCTGCGCAAATTACCATTGGCACGATTATCGGCACCCGCTTTGTGGGTGCGACACTGGCCGAAATTCGCCGTGACATTGGCCTATCGGGGATTGCATCATTGTTGATGCTGATCGCCGCCGTTGGGTTTGCCGAAGGTATTGCGTGGGTCAGTGGTATCCCCTTGGCACAGGCATTTTTAGCGTTTTCACCCGGCGGCTTGACCGAAATGTCATTGCTCACACTCGCCATGGGCCAAGACGTCGCTTACGTCTCGGTGATGCATGTCATTCGCATAACGCTGGTGATCGCGGTCGCGCCCTTTGTTTTCAAATGGACGCGACGCAGTTCTTAAAAGTCGAGGTTTTCGACGTTAAGCGCGTTCGTTTGGATGAATTCGCGACGTGGTTCGACCACATCACCCATTAGCTTGGTGAACAGGTCATCGGCTTCGGCCAAGTCTTCGACTTTTACCTGCAGCAGCGTGCGCGCATCCGGATCAAGCGTGGTTTCCCATAGCTGATCAGGGTTCATTTCGCCCAAGCCTTTGTAACGCTGCAAGGAAAGACCTTTTTCGCCCTCTTCAAGGATCGCCTTTAGCAAATCAAGTGGGCCATGAATAACTTGGCTACGGTCCTTGCGTACCAATGTCGCGGGCAGGTTATAGACGTCCTGCAGGCTTTGCGTGAACGTACCCGTCCGCCTTGCCTCGCCACCGCGTAACATCGGGCCGTCCAGCGTGCGAACTTCCTCAACGCCGCGCAGCATACGGGCCAAGCGCATGCCTTTGTCTTGGGTAATCCGGCCTTGCCAGCCACGTTCCCATTCCAGCGCAATCAGGTCGAGGCGTTGCGCCACCCTGTCTGCTGTACCTTGCAAATCGTTTTCGACAACGCCGGGCACAAATGCCCCTGCGATCGCGGCTTGTTCAAGAATATGCCGTGGATAATGGGTTGGAAATGCCTCTAGAACGCGCCGCAGTTGGCGGGCCTCGTCGACAACGCGACGCAGATCAGCGCCTGCGATTTCTTCGCCGTTACCTTGGCGCAGCATCGCGCCATCAATGCCTTGTTCAACCAGATATTCGTCCATCGCGGCTTGATCCTTAAGGTAAACCTCGGATTTGCCACGCGCGACTTTGTAAAGCGGGGGCTGCGCGATATACAGATACCCGCCTTCAATCAATTCCGGCATCTGTCGGAAGAAGAAGGTCAGCAAAAGTGTCCGGATATGCGCCCCGTCGACGTCCGCGTCGGTCATGATAATGACCTTATGATAACGCAGTTTACTAATATTGAATTCGTCGCGGCCAATGCCCGTGCCCAGTGCCATGACAAGGTTGCCGATTTCTTGACTGCCTAGCATCCGATCAAAACGCGCGCGCTCCACGTTCAGGATCTTACCCTTTAGCGGCAAAATCGCCTGCGTCCCGCGATCACGGCCCGTTTGGGCAGACCCACCCGCCGAATCGCCCTCGACGATGAAGACTTCGGTTTTGGACGGGTCTTTTTCAGAGCAATCTTTCAGCTTGGACGCGTTAAAGTTCACATCCATCGCCGATTTACGCCGGATTTCACGGGCTTTGCGCGCGGCCTCACGGGCAGCGGCGGCTTCAACGATCTTTGAGATGATCATCTTGGCTTCAACAGGGTTTTCCTCAAACCATTCGTTCAGTTTTTCACCCATCAGGTTTTCGACGGCTGGTCGCACTTCAGAGCTGACCAATTTGTCCTTGGTCTGGCTGGAGAACTTTGGGTCAGGAACTTTGACGGACAGCACGCAGGTCAAGCCTTCGCGGGCGTCATCACCGGTTAGGGATACTTTTTCCTTTTTGGAAATTCCCTTTTCAGTCGCGTATTTCGCAATCGCGCGTGTCAGCGCGCCGCGGAAACCGGCAAGGTGCGTGCCGCCATCGCGTTGCGGGATGTTGTTGGTAAAGGGCAGGACCATTTCGTTGTAGCTATCGTTCCACCACATCGCGACTTCGACGCCGATGTCGTCGCGTTCGCCAGCCACATAAATCGGTGTGTCCATCAACGGGGTTTTGGAGCGGTCGAGGTACTTGACGAATTCCTTAACGCCACCCTCGTAGAACAGGTCCGCTTTCAGCGGCTCTGCTGGACGCAAGTCTTCCAGAATGATCCGCACGCCAGAGTTCAAAAACGCCAATTCGCGCAGTCGCTTTTCCAGAATGCTAAATTCAAAATCACGATTGCTGAAGGTGCTTAATGCAGCAAGGAACGTGACCTCGGTGCCTTTGCGCCCGTTCGCATCGCCCACAACGCGCAGATGTTCGGTGGTAAACCCGCCCTCGAACCGCGCGTAGTGCTCTTTGCCATCGCGCCAGATACGCAGTTCAAGAAAATCGGACAACGCGTTCACAACAGACACACCCACACCGTGCAAACCACCCGAAACCTTGTAGGAGTTGCTGTCGAATTTACCACCAGCGTGCAATTGGGTCATGATAACTTCGGCGGCAGAAACGCCTTCTTCTTCGTGGATGCCGACCGGAATACCGCGCCCGTTGTCACCCACCGTGACCGAACCGTCACCGTTGATTTTTACGTAAACATGGTCAGCGTGCCCTGCCAGTGCTTCGTCGATGCCGTTATCCACGACCTCATAAACCATATGGTGCAAACCAGAGCCGTCATCGGTATCGCCGATATACATTCCCGGACGCTTGCGAACCGCCTCTAAGCCCCTGAGAACTTTGATAGAATCGGCGCCATATTCTTCTGGTTTTTGGTCGATGTCGGCCATTAGGGATACCTTATGTATTGTTCCCCAAAATATACCCCAAAGGGGGGTCATTGTCACGCAAATGGCACAAGATTTTGTGGTTTTCGACTGTTACCCACAAAGCGCCTAGGTCAGCGCGATGACCGCCCCGACGCCAATCAAAAGCCATCCTGCAATCAGGTTCATCCGGCGCATCGCAGAGGGTGATTTTAGAACGCCCCGCACACGATCGACAGAGACCGCCAGGACCAGATTGCCCCCCAGCGGCACCACGAAACTGAGCGTGCAAATCGCGACCAAATCGAGGGTTGTCACCGTCGTCAGATCAAAGAAGCCCGGCAAGACGCCCATATAAAACAAAACCGCTTTGGGATTGCCAATGATGACCGCAAGACCCGCCAAGAAACCTGCCCACATGCCCGGGCGGGTCAATCTGCTGTTGGAGCTAAGCGCGTGATCGGCACTGCGGATCAACCCCACGCCCATTGCGATAAAAACAATCACGGCAACCCACTTCAGCACATCCATGAAGCCCGCAAATTCAGAGACCAGCCATGAAACGCCTAACACGGCAACGAGCGGCCAGACGATGTCGCCAATGGCGACACCCATCGCCAAAGGCCAAGCGGCCTGAAATCCGCCCGAAAGCGAGCGTGCAAGCAATGCCACCCAAACCGGTCCCGGCGTCATGAACAAGATGAGCAGCGCACCTGCATAGAGCAGTAATTCGTACGGTGTGATCGTCATGTGGTTGGCAACGTCAGGCTGCCGTCAGGGCTGACGTCCCAAAACGGGTTTTGCGCCACTTCCCAAACATGTCCATCCGGGTCGGCATAATAACCGGAATATCCGCCCCAAAAGACCTTTTCAGGCGCTTTGAGGGGCGTTGCTCCTGCTCTCAGGGCCAGTGCATAGGCCGCATCTACTTGTGCATCCGTTGTGAAATTCTGAGCAAGCGTCATTGCACCTGTTCCTAGTTTTGCGTCTGGCCGGCCTTGGTCTTTGGCCAGCGGTTCAAGTCCGAAAAAGCCTAATACCATCCCGTTCATCTGATAGAATACCACTTCGCCTTCGTCCGCCGCAGGAGTCCAGCCCAATGCGGCATAGAATGCTTTGGCGCGTCCTAAATCAGCGACGCCGAGGGTAATCAAAGTAACGCGTTGCGGGGTCATAGGCTGTCCTTTTGAGTGACGATGGATTGACCATCGCTTTCAGTCACTTCGGCATATTGAGCGCGCTCGCCCAGTTCTGCAAACAATTCAGGGCCCGTGCCGGTCATGAACGCCTGCGCTCCGAGGCTGCAGATCTCGTCGTAAAGCGCCGCACGCCGTGGGGCATCAAGATGGGCTGCGACTTCGTCCAGCAACAGAATCGGTGGTGCGCCAAAATCGCGCGCCAATGCACGCCCGTTCGCAAGGATCAGACTGATCAGCAGCGCCTTTTGTTCGCCGGTAGAACAGTCCTTGGCGGGCACATCTTTGCTGGCATAGGTCGCATCAAGATCAGCGCGGTGCGGGCCAATCAATGTCCGTCCTGCGGCCATATCTCGAGAACGGTTGTCTGAAAGCGCGG